>Ga0310694_10002009_pt1 | contig 21688 bp, 21 predicted proteins | sample 174DNAGHGhighgp2_FD_203884 | JGI IMG/M metagenome (GOLD analysis project Ga0310694, IMG submission 203884) | Sheep rumen microbial communities from Palmerston North, Manawatu-Wanganui, New Zealand - 1742 DNA GHGhigh gp2 (v2) (version 2) | ecosystem: Host-associated > Mammals > Digestive system... | reverse complement strand
TAAGTTCCACCAAGCTGGCTAAGTAGCCCAGTTGGTTAGAGCAACCGGCTCATACCCGGTATGTCGAGGGTTCGAGTCCCCCCTTAGCCACCATATAAACCTAGAATTGGCGCGGAGACGTGCCAATTTTTTATTAAAATGCCCGCTTTATATCTATTCCCTCTGCAATGTGCGATAATAATTAGACGCAAGCGGAAACCCAATTTCCGGGGAAGGGGCGCTTATGAAGAAAAATCTGTTTGGTCGTTTTATCGGCACGCTATGTGTTTTGCTATTGGCGGGAACCTCCTGCCACGTCGTGGATGAAAGCAGCGGCGGCGGCACCTCTCGTCCATCCTCTTCTGACATCAGTTCCTCAATCCCCGAGTCTTCCGTCGAAGAAAACTACAACAATCTCCCCGTTTTGACGGAAGGGGCCATCGACACGATTACCGTATCCGATCTCGATTCGATTTCCATCGATGCCTATTTCTTCAAGAATGGGGAATCCTACCGCTCCCTGACCGTGGAATACGGCGTATCGGTCAATACCGAGTACGCGTTGCGCGTAACCACGACAATCAAACAGAAGAAATATCGCGTCGCCCAAGATGACTACCGCTTGTCTTTCCTCGAAGGCCACCAGACAGATTTCGAGTCCAATCCGACGAAAATCGGCACATATTCCATTGAAATCCATGTTGATATCTTACCCATTGATTCCGGTGACTACCCGGTTTTGACCGTTGAGGTCGTTCATCCGGACAACATGAGCGTCACGGTCGCCGATTACGCATACGGCACCCGTTCCAGTTATGTCACTTACGTCGGGATCGATGCCAACGAAATCGCTTCCGCGCAGCTCACTTTCGCCCCGGTCCTCGGCACCGATACCTATGGCGAATACAAAACTTATGTCGAGAACACCGTCGACTATTCCGTCGATGCCGGCGAATACGCCATCAAAGCGGACATCCGCGACAACCGCGGCGAGGAATTCCACCTTGGTCCAACCCATTTCCACGTCACCAAAGGGACCTTCGTCCATGGCGGTTATGACGAAGCGGTCTACTATGGCTTCAATAGCACGGCCGTAACCCTAGCCGACTATCCTTATTCCGGAAACTTCTATGTCGATCCGCGTTTCGCCGACTATACCGCTACCTGGAAAAACCCCGATCTTCCCGTCGATCAGGATCATCTGACTGTGAGCGGGGACGAAGCGGTCATCGAGACCTATGTCGTCTTCCATCACAAGAACGCCCAAGACTTAGAATTGCCGGTCACCGTCCATATCGGGATGTATCTGAGCGTTCCGACCGTGCGGAACGCCACTCTCAATTACACTGGCGAAGAACAAACCGCCATCATCGATGGCTTCGACAGCGAGAACATGGAAATCGTCGAAGAGGAATCCACCCTCAAAGCGACCCACGCTGGTACCTATTCGATCAAAATCCGTGCCACGGGCGCCAACGGGCTCTTCTTCGGCCACGGCGAGGAAGAAGTCGTCATCACTTGGCAAATCCTCAAAGTGGATCCGTTCTACTTCTTCCACATCAGCAACAATATCAACGACTACGAAATCGAAGTCGGCGGCCATCGATTGGAGCGTGTGAACAATATCTATCAGCTGCCCTGCTCCTATATCGATCACGGCGGCAATCACGATATCCAACTTGCCGTCTACCGCATCCTTGGCGAAAACGAGAGAGTCCTTCTCGACTTCGATACGGCCACCACGAAAGGCGCCCCAGTCCATTGCCGGGTCAACTCCGACCCCTTCCCGCGGATGGTGTCAATCGATGCCATGCCGGAGGTCGAATACGTTCAGTTCTCCATCTGGGCCGCCTTTGGTGGGGACGATAGCAACTTCACCGCTTACGAATTCCCGGAAACCCTGCTCCGGTTCTGGGTCCCCGAACGGAACGACATCTACCATGATTTGGTCATGAACGCCGCGAACCCGACCGGCTCTGCCTTCGGCAGAAGCGTCTCGATCGAAGCGACCCAAAATGGCGTCGAAATCCCGAGCAACAACCTCGATCTCATCCGAGGCCGCAGCGGCGATGGTTCTTTGTTCCGTTTCTACTCCCGCAACAGTTACCGGGTTCTCATCCATGCCTACTTCTACGATATTCAGCGCATCGAAGTGACGACGATGAACTGTCTCTCGGCCGATTATGGCTATGGATGCGTCGTCCGCGTTTCTCATGTCGTGAATATCGGGCAAGACGGTTCGAACGATATCCTTGGCGGTCCGTATTTCAACAATTCAACAGTGGGGTTTGATTGCGCGGGTCCCGCCGACACGAATCCTTGGGTCATCAAACTGGACATCGGTGCCCGCAACGGCGCCGCGGTGGACGATTTCCGTTACATCGAATCGATCAAAATCACCTACAAAGGTACCTATAACACCAGTTGGTGATCTCCGTTTCTAAAGAAAAAGCCTCGGTTTACTTCGAGGCTTTCTTTTTGTTTGATTTCTTTTTGGTGAGGACGATCTCGTTGAGTTTGGCGTCTTCGAGCTCCTCGATGGACATACGTTTCTTCTCGGCGGCCCGTTTCTTCTCGACCCGCGGGGTCAAGGCTTCTTCGATGACCGGCATCTGAACGGTGTCCTGGCGGATGCGGACTTCGGCCTGCTGATAAGGGATGGCGATGCCGTTTCTCTTCAACTCGTTGAAGATCGTTTCCATGAGGAAGTAGTACACATCCCAGTAATCTTCGCCGTCGACCCAGCAATAAGAGAAGAAGTCGAGGCTCGATGTTCCAAGGGTCTTGAGGTGGCATAACGGGGCCGGATCCTCGTAGATGCGGCCGTCGCTCGCCATGACGCCCAAGATGACGGATTTCACTTTCTCGACGTCGGAATCATAAGCGACGGAGAAAGTCAGATTGATGCGGCGTTTCGGGAAAGCGCCATTATTGATGACTTGGCTGTTGACCATCGTGCCGTTCGGCATGAGGACTTGGCGGCCATCCGCGGTGCGTAAGGTGGTGAAGAGGAAGTTGATCTCGACGATCGAACCTTCGACCTCGCCAACGATGACATAGTCGCCTACTTTGTATTTCTTGCTGGATACCAGGATGAGGCCGTTGGCCAAATTGGAAACGTTGTCTTTCAAGGCGACGCCGATGGCGAGGACGATGGCGCTCATCGCGGTGGTGAGGCCGTTGACCTCGATGCCGACGATGGTCATCAAGACGAGGACGAGGGAGAACCAAAGGATGAAGCGGATGATGGATAAGACGAACCGGACCGCCATCGAGTCGGCGGCTTTCCTACGGAAAATCGCCTTCAGGATGCGCATCAAGACGAAGATGAACAATCCGCCGATGACCAGCACGCTGAAGAACTTGACGATGTTCCAGATGTTATCGTTGAAGAATTGGACGATGGTGTCCCAGATTTTCTGCCAATCCATAGTGACTCCTCCCTATGCGGCGAATATTGTAACACATGCCCGCGAAAGAAAAAGAGACACATTCGTGCCTCTTTCCTTTGCTAGGGATTAGCGATCGGTCGGAACCTTGCCGCCATCGGCGTAGTTGTAGAAGCCGATGCCGGTCTTGACGCCGAGCTTCTTGCCACGGACCATCTTGCGGAGCAAGGGGGCGGGGCGATACTTGGAGTCACCGGTCTCACGGTAAAGGGTTTCCATGATGGCAAGGACGATGTCCAAACCGATGTAGTCGCCGAGTTCGAGCGGTCCCATCGGGTGGTTGCATCCGAGTTTCATCGCGGTGTCGATGCCTTCGATGTCGGAAACGCCTTCGCTGTAGACGAAGATGCCTTCGTTGATGAGCGGGATGAGGATGCGGTTGACGACGAAACCGGCGGCTTCGTTGACTTCGACCGGGGTCTTGCCGAGTTTGACGGAGATCTCTTTGATCTTCTCGACGACTTCGTCAGAGGTGTTGGCGCCGCGGATGACTTCGATGAGTTTCATGACCGGGGCCGGGTTGAAGAAGTGCATGCCGACGACGGGCTTCGGAAGTCCGGCGCCGATTTCGGTGATCGAGAGAGAGGAGGTGTTGGACGCGAAGATGCAATCCGGGTTGGTGACGATGTTGGTCTCGAGTTCCTTGAAGAGGTTCTTCTTGATGTCCATGACTTCAAGGGCGGCCTCGACGACGAGGTCGGCGTCAGCGCAGATGGCGTTGAGCCCCGGTTTGATCTTGGCAAGGATGGCGTCGGCGACGGATTGCTCCATTTTGCCTTTGGCAATGCGCTTGTCAAAACCTTTTTTGATCTTGGCGAATCCGCCTTGGGCGAATTCTTCTTTGATGTCGCAAAGATAGACGACTTCGACTTCTTCGCACTGGGCGAAGGTCTGGGCGATGCCCGAACCCATGGTTCCGGCACCAATGACTGCTACTTTCATGGTTATGGAATACTCCTTAATAAATTAAGCGTTTTTGAAATCGACGACTTTGACTTTCTTCGGGTCGTCTTTCTTGCGGAGGAAGTTGGCCATTCCTTCGCGCTGATCATAGGTCTCGAAGCAGCTGCCGAAGATTTTGGCTTCGAGGGCGACGGCTTCGTCCATGCCGAGCTCAAGGCCTTCGTTGATGGCTTTCTTGCAGGCGCGGACGGCGATCGGGGCATTGCGGGCGATCGAGGCGGCAAGCTTCTCGGCGGTGGGGAGGAGCTCCTCAAGAGGAACGACCTGGTTCACGAGACCGATGCGGAGCGCTTCGTCGGCTTTGATGTTGCGGGCGGTGTAGATAATCTGCTTCGCCATTCCCGGGCCGATGAGGCGGGCCAAACGCTGAGTGCCGCCGAATCCCGGGGTGATGCCGAGGCCGACTTCGGGCTGACCGAAGATGGCGGTGTCGGCGCAGATGCGGAAGTCGCAGCTCATCGCGATTTCGTTTCCGCCGCCAAGGGCAAAGCCATTGACCGCGGCGATGACGGGAATCGGGAGGGTTTCGATTTTGCGGAAGACGTCATTGCCCTTCTTGCCGAACGCTTCGCCTTCGGCTTTGGAAAGGGTCGACATTTCGCCGATGTCGGCGCCGGCGACAAAGCTCTTGTCACCCGCACCGGTGAGGATGACCGCGCGGATCGCGGAGAGATCGATGCCATCGAGAACGGCATTGAGCTCATCGAGAACGGCCGAGTTGAGGGCGTTCAGGGCTTGCGGGCGGTTGATGGTGATGGTAGCAACGGCTCCATTCACCTCGTAGTTAACAAATCCCATTGTTATTCTCCAAATTTATAAAAAGGGACTAAAAGTCCCTTTGTTACCTATTCGCGTTCGACGACGCAGGAGCAACCCATACCGCCGCCAATGCAAAGAGTCGCGAGACCGCGCTTGGCGTCGCGCGCTTCCATGGCGTGGAGCAAGGTGACGAGGATACGGCAGCCAGAGGCACCGACCGGGTGCCCGAGGGCGATCGCGCCGCCATTGACGTTGAGTTTGTTCGGGTCGAATCCGAGTTCTTTGCCGACGGCGACCGACTGAGCGGCAAACGCTTCGTTGGCTTCGTAAAGATCGAAATCTTCGATGGTGAGACCGAGTCTCTTGAGAAGTTTGCGGGTCGAGGCGACCGGGCCGACGCCCATGATGGACGGATCGACGCCGCCGAGAGTTCCGCCAACCCAAGTGGCCATCGGCTTAATGCCGAGTTCTTTGGCTTTCTCTTCGCTCATGACGACGATTGCGGCGGCGCCATCATTGATGGAGCTGGCGTTGCCGGCGGTGGTGAAACCATCCGGATTGATCGGGCGGAGCTTGGCGAGGTTTTCGATAGTCATGCCGAAGCGAGGACCTTCGTCGGTGTCGAAGACGATGGTTTCTTTCTTCGATTTGATTTCGACCGGAACGATTTCCTTCTTGAAGGCGCCGGACTTGATGGCGGCTTCGGCCTTCTGCTGGCTGCGGAGGGAGAACTCATCGAGTTCTTCGCGGGTGAGACCCCATTGGGCGGCCACATTGTCAGAAGTCTTGATCATGTGATAGTTGTTGAAGGCATCCCAAAGGGCGTCTTTGATCATGAGGTCGACGAGCTGGCCATTGCCCATGCGATAGCCGTAGCGGGCCTTTTCGAGGGCGAAGGGGGCGAGAGACATATTCTCGACGCCGCCGGCGACGACGATGTCGGCTTCGCCGGACTGGATGAGGGCGGCGGCCATATTGACGCAGTTCAAACCGGAACCGCAGACGACGTTGATGGTGACAGCCGGGGTTTCAACGGGTAACCCGGCCTTGATGGAAGCCTGGCGGGCGACGTTCTGGCCCAAACCGGCCTGGATGACGCAACCCATAAGGACTTCGTCGACTTGCTCTGGTTTCAAACCAGCGCGGACAATCGCTTCCCGAATGACGAGGGCGCCGAGATCAGCGGACGGGGTGGTCGAAAGAGCACCGCCCATTTTACCGATCGGGGTGCGGCAAGCACCGGCAAGCACGACTTTTTTTGACATATTTCCTCCTAGAGACAGCCTTCCACAAGAAGAGTTCCCGTATGAAAGCCGCTCGAATGTACATTGTATTATTACACACGCCCACGGCGAAAGCAACGAGAAGTGAACGATCATTCACCAAGCGAAAAGATGAGAATTTATCGATAAATTCGATAATTTCCAACCAAAAAGGCGCATAAAAATCGATTCATTCGAACAAAGCCAATCGCGGTTGGGAATGATTTCGTATATGATTAGTGAGGGATTTGCCATGAACGAAATCGAGAAAGCGAAACAAGCGATCGCCGAAGCCAAACGGATCGTCTTTTTGGGCGGTGCGGGGGTGTCGACGGCATCGGGGATTCCCGACTTCCGTTCGCCGGAAGGTTTGTTCCGGACCAAACAACGGTACGGAGTTTCCTACGAGACATTGCTTTCTCACACTTATTTCTTCGAGCACCCGGAACGTTTCTATGAGTTCTATTGGCGGTCAATGGTTTACCCTGACGCGAAACCGAATGCCGCCCACATTGCTTTAGCTGAATATGAGAAGCGCGGTGGGGATATCGCCATCCTGACCCAGAACATCGACGGGCTCCACGAGATGGCTGGCAGCAAACGGGTCTACAACCTCCACGGATCGGTCTATCATTATCATTGCCTCGACTGCGGGAAAGCGGTGGAACTCCAAGATATTCATCGACAAAATTCGGTACCTCATTGCGAGTGTGGCGGAATCCTCAAACCGGACGTCGTTTTGTATGAGGAACCCCTCGACGAAAATACCCTCATTGGGGCGATTATGAGCCTACGCCGCGCGGATGTGCTCATCGTGGGCGGAACCTCTTTGAATGTCTATCCGGCCGCGGGACTCATCTATGATTTCCATGGGGCGAAATCAATCCTTATCAATCGGGAGGAAACCCCGCTCGATACCTGGTTCGATATCGTGATTCATGATGATGTCGGCAAGGTTTTAACGGAGATTTTGAGATAAATATGGCGTTTTTCAAGCATTTTCACACAATTTCCAAACATCGCCGCCAAGTTTTGCGGAACGCGGCCCACATGGGGATTTTCTTCTTCGCTCTCCATCACGATCTGAGCAAATGGAGCCCGCAGGAGCTCTTCCCGAGCGCCAAGTACTACGCCGGCGATCACAGTCCGGTTGACAACCAGCGCAAAGCGAACGGCGGCTTCTCGACGATCTGCCAGCATCACACCAAGAGAAACCCGCATCATTGGGAGTATTGGGTTGACTTTTATGGCGGTTGTCTTGTCGTCAAAACGATGCCCTACAAATGGGCGGTCGAATTCGTCTGCGATTGCCTCAGCGCCTCCAAAGTCTATAACGGCAAAAACTATCGCCCCGACAGCGCCCTCTCATTCTTCGACAGCCGTTCGGTCCGTTACTATATGACCGCCGCGACCAAGGAATTCTTGCGGTGGTGCCTCGTCCAATTCGCCGAAAGCGGTTGGGAGCATCTTAAGAAAAAAGAGACCAAATCGGTCTACGCGGAAATCGTCAGCCGACATCCAGATGTCGAAATCATTCGCGAGCTGAATCCCGTTAACGAGTTGCCATTTGGCAAAACCGCGGTATAATTCACCCATGCCTTTACGTAACAAATTCATCGTCGTCGGATGCGGCCGTCTCGGCTCATCCCTCGCTAATCGCGCCTCACAGAGGGGCGATTCCGTCATCGTCATCGACAGTTTTGCTGGCTCTTTGGAGCGGCTCGATGACTCTTTTGCCGGCTTCTCCATCGTCGGGGATGCCACCGATCGCTCCGTCCTCACCGAGCAGTACCTCCGCACAGCGGAGACTTTGCTCATCACGACGGGCGACGACAACGTCAACCTCTTCCTCGCGACCTTGGCCGCGAAGGTGTTCGAAGTCCCCAAGGTCTATGTCCGTTTCGCCGATCCCGATTTCTCGATCCTCGTCAGCGGGCTCAACGTTCAGGCTGTCTACCCGGCGGAACTCAGCTTCCGTCAACTTGAGAAAATGATGGAGGAGGATGAGCAAGAATGAAAATCGTCATCGCCAATGGCGGCAGCAGCGCCTCCTATATCATTCGCATGTTCCGCGAATCCAATAACCGCCTCATCGTCATCAACAGCAATCGCGAAGAAGCGGAGAAGATCATGACCAATGAGCATATTTCCGTTTACGTCGGTTCCCCGTGGCGCCGCTTCGTCCTCGAAGAAGCGGGCGTCAAAGACGCCGACATCTTCATTTCGCTTTGCGAAAAAGATACGGATAACTTTGCTTCCTGCATCATGGCCTCAACCTTGTTCGGGGTCAAGAAGTGCATCTGCGTCGTCAACAACCCGACCAACGTCGACCTCTACAAGAGCCTCGGCATCGACTCGGTCATCAGCAGCACCTACTTGCTCGCCGAATCGATCCGCAGCGAGTCGACGGTCGAATCCTTGATCAAGACTTTGTCCATCGACGACAACAAGATGGTCGTCATCGAAGCGGCGGTCCTTTCCCGTTACGCCATCTGCGGTCAGCGCATCATGGACATCGGATTCCCGAAGTATGCTTCGATCGCCGCCATCACCCGTCACTTCGAGGTCGTCATCCCGAATGGTCAAACGGTCCTTCAGTCGAAAGACCAGCTGATCATCGTGACCACCCCGGAGAAGCGCGAAGAGATCCTTGAATTTATTCAAAGGAGCGAAAGAAAAGCGTGAGAAAGAAAGAAGTTACCGGATTCGCTCTCATTTTCGGCTATCTTGGCATCTTTTTGATGTTCATCGGCCTTTTGACGGGCGTTCCTCTTCTCTGGCTCATCGGCTATCCGGAGGAACAAGCCTGTCTGTGGGATTTCCTCATCCCGGTAATTTCTTATATCGTCCTCGGGGCGATTCTCTACTTTGCTCTTATTTTCAAGCGCAAGCGCGCCCGATTCATGCGCTATGAGGACCGGCACCTCCTCTTCCTCATCTGGGTCATGGCCGTCGTGGCCGGCGCCCTGCCCTTCTTCCTTGCCGGGATTTTCCACGGCATGAACATGAACTTCAGCGAGTCGATCTTCGAAGCGACCAGCGCTTATTCGACGACCGGTTTAACCGCCTACAAAGATTTCATCGATGTGCCTGGTGCCTTTGCGCCTCATGTCTTCCTCTTCCATCGCGCCGAAATGCAATTCGTCGGGGCGGCCGGACTCGTTTTGCTGCTCTCCTCGATCTTATCGAGCAATGGCGGCGGCATGTCGTTATTCGCCAGCGAAGGCCACACTGATCGCTTGATGCCGAACCTCGGCCAAACCGCGAAGGTCATCTTCGGCATTTTGACCGGATACGCCCTCGTCGGAACCCTGGCTTTATGGTTTGCCGGCGTCCCGTTCTTCGAAGCCCTCGTCATCGCGATGTGCGCGCTCGCCGGCGGCGGCATGGCCCCGCGCTCGCTCAATATCGCCGCTTACCGCGACTTCCCCGGAAACGCGGTTTTCTCCTGCAGTTCCCTTGCGGTCGAAATTATCGTCATGGTTCTTGCGCTTTTAAGCGCAACATCGTTCGTTCTCCATCTGTTCCTCCTCAAGGGGCAATGGAAGAAATTCTTCCGGGACGATGAAGTCCGTTTCGCCGTCATCCTCTTGGTCCTTGGCACCGTTCTGGTCGGCCTAGGCGCTTGCTACGTGTACTCTCGCGAGCACTCGGTCGCGTTTGGCACCAATGCGGGCGAGACGTTCCGATCGGCATCGTTCTATGTCGTTTCATCTTTGTCCACATCCGGCTTCGGAAACACCTCGATGGAAGGGATGATCGCCCTTGGGAAACCGTTCATTTACATCTCGACGATGCTCATGGTCATCGGCGGTGGCGTCGGCAGCACGGGCGGCGGCATCAAACAGTACCGTATCGTCATCAGTTTGCGTTCTTTGTTCGCCAGCATCCGTTATCGTTATTCGCCGACCAGAGCCCTGAACCCGACATTGACTTTCCGTTATGGCGAAAAGCGTCAGCTTGACCAGGCGGCCGTCTCCGAAGCCCATAATTATGGGCTCCTCTTCCTTGTCGGCCTCATTGGTTCCAGCGTTTTGATTTGTTTCCTCCCGGAAATCAATCCGGAAATCGCCTTGTTCAACGTGGCCAGCGGCATGAGCGGCACCGGTCTGTCGATGATCGACTTCCCCGCCTATGGCGCCGCCCATCCTTTCGCCTATCACTTCTTGCTCTGGATCCAGTCCATTGGCATGCTCTTGGGCCGTTTGGAAATCATGCCGATGATCGACTCCGTCCGCAACTACATCGAGGAATTCCGCTTCTATCGTCAGCGCGGCAAACGCCGTCGCGAAGAGAGACGGGCCCATCTCGATATGTAAAGGAGATTCCATATGCTTATTGATGAAATCAAAAAGGCCAATGTCGCCGCGATGAAAGCCCGCGACAACAATAAGCGCGTCGTTTATTCGATCCTCATCAGCCGTTACACTGAGAAACTGACCGATGGCAGCGGCAAAGAGATCGGCGATCCCGAAGTGGTGGCCCTCATCCAAAAGATGAAAAAAGAGCTCGAAGAAGAGAAAGAGGCCTACGCCAAAGCCGGTCGCGCTGAGCAGGCTGCCGCCATCGGCGAGCAACTCGCCGCCCTCGATCCTTTCCTCCCAAAGCAGCTTTCCGAAGAGGAAATCCGCTCCATCATCGCCGGGCTCGAAGACAAGTCGATCCCGAGCGTCATGAAGCACTTCAAGGCGAATTACGCCGGACAGGTCGATATGTCCCTTGTCAATCGCCTGGCTCGCGGAGTATAATCAAGCCCGCTAGGGGCTTGGTTCAACGGCAGAACAGCGGTCTCCAAAACCGTTGATGAGGGTTCGATTCCTTCAGCCCCTGCCATATCAAAAACGGCTCAGAATCATCTGGGCCTTTTTTGTTGTCAAAATGTAAAATTCGGCGGTTTTTGCGTATTTATTGGTGGAGGTAAAAATATGGAGTCACCAACAATCGCTGCCGAATGTATCAAAACACGGGACCGGATTGACCCTCCTATCCGGAACGACTACAATGTAGTCAAGGAGGATTATCCCATGCCCGTCACTTCCGTTCGCCTCACCGATGAGGAATCCGCCCTCATCCACAGTTATTGCCTGATCCACGGCGTCTCGATGTCCGAAGCCCTTAAGCGCGCCCTCATTGAGAAGATCGAGGATGAGTTTGATTTGGCCGAGTACGAAGCCGCCAAAAAGGACTACGACAAGAACCCCGTTTCCTACTCGCTCGAAGAAGTCCGCAAGGAGCTCGATCTATAAATGGGGAAATGGCAGATTCGCTTTAGCGAACAAGCGCTTAAACAGTTCCGGAAATTCGACCGATATACCCGACGTCTCATCGATTCTTGGATCGCCAAACACCTCGAGAATTGCGAGGACCCGAGGGTCTATGGGAAACCCCTGTCCGCCAACCGATCCGGGCAGTGGAGATATCGGGTCGGCGACTATCGGATGCTCTGCGAGATCCGCGACGATGTTTTGGTGATTCTCGTCATCAAAATCGGTCATCGCCGCGACGTGTACGGCGGGTGAGAACGCCCGATTTCAATACATATTTGGCCAGAACGATTTCTGGCCTTTTCTTATTGGGGCCAAGAGATGATATGATTTAGACAACGATTGAACGGAGAGACATCATGAGACATGCCCTGACCGACGAAACCCTGCGCCTCTATTTTGAAGGGGAGCTCAATTCCTACAATGCCGACAATATCGAAAAGGAGATCGAAGCCATCCTCAAAGACGCGTCGTTTAAGCGTCTTGTCCTCGACTTCGGCGCCCTCCATTACATTTCCAGCGCCGGCCTACGCATCGTCCTTAAACTGAAACAGAAATATGGCGACGTCCGCATCGAAGAAACCTCTTTAGAGGTTTACGATGTCATGGCCATGACCGGCTTCACCAATATCATGGAAGTCAAAAAGGCCCTGAAACGGATTTATCTTTCCGGCGCCCAGGTCATCGGTGAGGGGTTCACCTCGACCGTCTACCGCATCGACAAAGACACCATCATCAAAGTGTTCAATCTGACGACCGATCCGGCTGAACTCGAACGCGAACTGAAATTGGCGAAACAGGCCTTCGTCCTCGGCATCCCGACCGCGATTTCCTATGACATCGTCAAAGTCGATGAGAAGCTCGGGGTCCGTTTCGAGATGCTCGACTGCATGTCGCTACGCGATGCCTTCCGTCAGTTCCCGGAACGTTACGAGGAACTCTTGGACCGTTATGTCGCGCTTCTGAAGAAAATCAATACGACCGACTGCATGGATGCTTCCTTGCCGGATCTGCGCACCGTATATCTCAACAAAGTCGAGCGGATTCGTCCGCTGATCGGCGAGAAGTATTACGCAAAAGCCAAAAAACTCATCGAATCGGTTCCTTCCTCGATGAAGTTCGTCCATGGCGATTGCCACTTCAAGAACATCATGGTCCAAGGCGACGACTATTTGCTCATCGACATGGACACCTTAAGCCGAGGCGCTTGCATCTATGAGTTCGCCGCTTTGCGGGCTCCTTACATCGCCTTCGAAGAAGACGATCAGGGCAATTCCGAGCGTTTCCTCGGCGTCACGGCCGAATTCGCTTCGAAGCTCTTCCACGACATCATCCGGAAATATTTCGGACGCGATGACCAAGCCCTCGAAGACAAGATTGCCTTGGTCGGCTACATCCACATGGTGTGGTGGAACGCCAAGAACACCCCCGAAAACGAAAAGCGGGGCAATGGCTGCCGCGAACGGCTCTGCGCCTTGCTGGACCGCGTCGACGATTTAGACCTCGGAGAATAGTATGAGCATCGAAGAACGGAACCGCTACTTAGACGCCTATTACGACAATGAGGCGAACGCCAACAAACAAATGTCGTTCGCCAACGCCTTTGCCGCCATTTTCCTGACGGTCATTTGGATTTTATATCTCACCGGGGCGTTCCCGACTCAGAGCAGCACCTCGTTATTGATTAACATTTTGTTCCCGGTCGGCATCGGCGTTTTGCTGACCCCGGCAGCCTATGCGTTATGGGCCCCGCGTTTCCTCAAGAAACCCCGCTACAAATACTTTGTGGTGTTCTCCTTCATTCTCGTCGTCGCGACGATGAATATCATCCTGCCGAAGCATTCCCGCATCGCCTGGGCTCTTTGCATCATCATGACCAACCATTATTACAACCCGAAATTGGGGACCATCTCGTTCGCCGCGGTGATGGTTTTGATGGTCGGATGCATTTATGCATCCATGTTCTTAGGCGAATATGATCCGGGTACCCTCGGAAAAGGCATCATCGTCGGCAGCGAGATCGTCTATCCCGACGGCGTCCAAGCCCGTTATGAAATGTTGAAAGATCTGATTGCGGCGGGCGATAACCGTTATCTGAAAGTTCTCGTGAACACCGCGATTCCGCGCGGAGCCGTCTTAGCGCTGATCTTCATCGTCAGCCACTCCCTCAATCATCGCACCAAGAAACTTCTCATCGACGAAATTCTCATCAACAGCGAGCAAGAGAAGACCAAGACCGAACTCGAAGTGGCCAAAGAGATCCAGCTCGCCACCCTCCCGGTCGAATTCACCGTCGGCAAAGGCATCGAAATCCAAGCCGAGCTTAAGGCGGCCAAATCGGTTGGCGGTGACTTCTATGATTACTTCACTTTGGACGACAACCATGTCGCCATCGTCATCGGCGACGTCTCGGGCAAAGGCATCCCCGCGGCGATGTTCATGATGAAAACGATCACCTGCTTCAAAAACTACATGTCGCCCCATAAGAGCCCGGCCGAGATCCTCCGTCAGGTCAACGCGGCCATCTATCAAGGCAACCAGTCCAGCATGTTCGTCACCTGCTTCCTCGCCATCGTCGACACCAAGACGGGCGAAGTCCGCTTCGCGAATGCCGGCCACAACAAACCGTTAGTTGGCCACGACAAGGCCTACCATTATCTCGATTGCCGTTCCGGCTTCATCCTCGGCGCCCTTGAAGAAGCGGTGGTGTTCGACGAGCAAACCAAACTCGAAAAAGGCGATTCCATCACCCTTTATACCGATGGTATAACCGAGGCGATGAACGAAGAACGTCAGCTCTACGGCGAAGAACGCCTGCTCGCCCTATTCAACCGCAAAGAATACACCTGCTTGCTCGAGATGCATCATGAGCTCAAAGAAGATGTCGCCCGCTTCGCCGGCGAAGAAGAGCAGAGCGATGATATGACCTATATCACCCTTCGTTACCAGGGCGATGACTACGTCTACGAAGAGAAACAGATGCCCGCCACCCAGGACAACGTTTTGGTGGCCCTTGGTTTTCTGAAGGCATTCGCTGCCAAGAACGACTTCGACGAGGGATTCACCAACAACCTCGCCGTCGTCGGAGACGAACTTATCTCCAACATCGTCAAATATGGTTATCCCAACGACAAGGGCGATATGTATTTGCGTGTCCTCTATAACCGCGACCGCAAAGAATTCGTCCTCACCATCGTCGACAGTGGCATTCCGTTCAACCCGTTTGAGGCGGAAGGCAAGCCGGTGGAGGGCGATGTCAAAGACATCCATGAAGGCGGGCTTGGCATCCTCATCGTGAAAAACCTCATGAGCGAGTACGCCTACGATCGCATCAACGGCAAAAACATCACCGTCATCAAGAAACGGTTTTAGTTCTTCTTCTCGTCCGGGCGGATGAGATTCAAATTGACATGGCAGTAGCCATGCGGGTTTTTGGTTAAGTAATCCTGGTGGTAGTCCTCGGCCGAATAGAAAGCGGTCAATAGGCCCACCTCGATTTTATAGCCCGATTCCAAGTGTTCATCGAGCAAAGAACGGACCGCCTTGATTTCCTTTTTATCGGTCGCGTAGATGCCGGTCCGATATTGGGTGCCGACATCCTCGCCCTGTTTATTCAGAGAATACGGATCGACGAAGCGGAGGTAATGCTCGACGACCATCGCTAACGGCAAAACCGCGTCGTCATAGACGAGTTTCAACGTTTCGGCGTGGCCGGTCAAACCGGTCTTCACTTCGGCGTAGGTCGGGTTGGCCGTATAGCCATTGGCATAGCCAACCTCCGTTTCTAATACCCCTTTTAGGCGGGAATAATAGGCCTCAACGCCCCAAAAACAACCGCCGGCTAGATAAATCGTCTTGGTCATATTCATTCCTCGGAAACGGGTTCTTTCGCTTTCCGTTCGGGTAAGAGCAATAAAGCATTGGTCCGCTTCTTGTAAGCGGCGAGGCCAGGTTTATAGGCTGCCATGCGCTTCTCTTCCATCGGAATGGAAATGAAAAGGAACATCAATAGAATGGCAATCGCCCCGGCGCCCCAATACCAGAGTTCTTCGAACTCGGCGAGGAAGAAGAAATAGACGCCGAACCAGAAGGAGATCTCTCCGAGATAATTCGGGTGGCGGGAAAAACGCCAAAGGCCGACGTTGATGACTTGGCTGCGATCGGTCCGCGTCTTCACGAACCTGGTCATCTGTTTGTCGCTGAATGAGCTCGAGGGTGACCGCGCCGACCATGACGACGAAGCCGATGATCTGCCACCAAGAGAAGTTGCCAAGGGCGACGTAAAGGGCGGGGATCGAGGCAAGATAGACGATCAAAGTCGGGAACATGCAGATGCCCATGAGATTGACGATTTGGAACAGTTTTCCGCTCTTTTCGCGGAGCATCTCATATCGCCAGTCGACGTAGCGGAGCGAGTGGAAGGTGCGGATGAAGTTCCCCGTCAGGCGGACTGTGTAATAGGTGAGCGCGACCAGGAAGAGGATCGTCCCTGCATTCCAGTTGCCCGAGGAGATGAGGATGGCAAGAACCATCACAAAGGTCTGGACCGACCAATATGGGTCATAGAAGGACGCCGTCTTAAATAGGACGCCGAATAGCCAAATGATGATGGTCGCGGCCACGTCGCAGATAAGTAGATTGAGGAAGAGGTCGAGCCCGGCTTGGGCCAGACCGAAGTAGAGGCCGACCGAGGCGCCGATGGCGACGATATAGCCGGCTAAGAGGATCAATAATCCCGAGATTCGTTTATTCATGGTCCCCATTATAAAGGCCTGTTTTTCGCGTTTCACAATCTATTTTCGCGGGCATTTTCCTCCCATTGACGGATTGAAATGGTTTTTTAGAAGGGCCGAAAATCAAGTTTTGCGTCAAATTTCCGAATTTCTGTCTATTCATTGGTGGAGGACCAACTATGAACTATGAATCGATTCGCCTTGGCAAGATCAAGAAGAAAGCCGCCGTCATGCTCGAGCTCGGGGACGACGACCCCAACGCCTATGTGCTCCCCAGTGACTTGGATCATCTGGCGGCCGCCCGTCCCGACGATTATCTGCGGGTGTTGGAGCAGTGGAAGGACGCCTTGACCGGAGCGTCTTTCCTCGCCCGCAAAGGCGCTCGCATTGAGATGTATCGCATCCTCGTGGAGGGCGGGCGCTTCCGCGTCCGCACGCTGCTTTTGGAACGCCATGAGAAATGGATCTGCAAAGGCTTCGTCCCCGGGATGCTCGTCGCCGAGGCCAAACGCATCGAAACCATTTAGAAAATGGTGTAACATATCGGCATGCGTCTATTAGCCGACTTGCTCGATAACGAATATCCCTATACCGAAATCAAACGCGTTCGCGTGGTGGTGCGCGCCATCGTCATGGACGAAAACGGAAACATCGCCTTGCATCACATTTGCGGCAACGAGCCGGACGCTTTCGGGCTGCGCGATTACTATGAGACGCCCGGGGGCGGCGCGGACGATGGGGAAGACCTTTTGGTCGCGTTGAAACGCGAATGCCGTGAGGAACTTGGCTACGAGATCGATGTCATCGCCGAAGTCGGCGAGGTCGACGACTACTACAACCTCTTGTTCCGCAAGAACCTGAACCATTATTACCTTTGCCGGCGGAAAGGGCCTTTTTTGGGCACGCATTTCGTGTCGCGGGGAGACTCGTTGATCCATGACACCGTTTGGGTCCCGCTTGAGGAAGCGATGCGCCTCTACGAAAACCATCGCGACGAGAAACTCGCCCGCCTCGTCCATAACCGCGAATATCCCGTTCTTCTTGAAACAAGAAACATTCTAAAAAACTTGTCCAAAGCCGACTGAAAGAATAAGATATACGGGCAACGGCGGATATGGTGAAGTGGTTTAACACAATCGGCTGTGAACCGATCACGCGTGGGTTCGAGTCCCATTATCCGCCCCAGACCGAATGACGAGCATCCCGAGAGGGGTGCTTTTTTGATTTTCGTTGTGTCTCCTCTGTCGATTGTCGGATCATTCGGTTTTCTCTGGATAATTAGGTTTTAGGAAACCCGAAATGTTTCGAACGCTGAATCTCGTAAAACCCTATGCTCTATGTGTTAGACGGTTCGATGATGTTTTTACCTAAGGAGTAAGTTATGGGTTTTTTCAATAAACTGAAGGCGGCAAATGGCTTTAATTTAGGAACTATCGAAAGTCCTGATTTTCCTGCCTGCAAGATCGTTCTCAAAAACGGGGTTCCAGTAATAATTAGCGGAAGCTTTAATGGTCGCATTCCTGATTACCCCATCACAAAAACAAACGTTGCCGTTTTCAAATTGATCGCCTGTGGAGCCTGTTGGGCAAAATACTTAATTGTTTTCAAAGATGGGAGATCAGGCTACATAACTCAAGAAGTTATCGCTGATTCGCAAAAGCGACAAATGGGAGCGTCTGTAACGATGGCGTCTATCGAGAGATATATCAAATCTGCCGATTGTCAACCAATTCCTCAATATAAAGGAACCGTCTTTGACCGCCCACCTTGCCGATATCAAGATCGATTCGACCGATGACTGCATTCACACCAATTACGGCGCGGCGGTCGTCGAAAACGCCAACCTCGAACTGGCGACTTATGACGACGGCATCCACGCTGACTATGATCTGACCATCGATAACGCCTCGATCGCCATCACCAAATCCTATGAAGGACTCGAAGGCGCGAACGTCACCGTGAAAGGCTCCGGCACCAACATCGTCGCCGTCAGCCAGGACGATGGCATCAACGCCGCCAGCGATCTGGTCACTACCAACAATATCACCATTGAAGATGGCTATGTCCGCGTCTACGCTTCGGGCGACGGTCTCGATGCCAACGGGGCTCTGACCCTCAATGGCGGGACCGTCATCGTCGAAGGCCCGGGCAGCGGCAATGGTTCCCTCGATGCCGATCAGATTGTTTTCAAAGGCGGAATCGTCTTCGCCTGCAGCACGAGCGGCATGACCGAACGGATGACCGCGAATCAGTACACCTTCTCCTGGCAGGGCAGTTCGATCGCCGCCGGCAAGAAAGTCAGCATCCTTGACTCTGACGACAATGCCTTGTTCTCCTACACGATGAAACAGTCCGCGAACCAAATCGTCTTCTCCCACCCCGACATGGCTTCCGGCGCGACCTATCGCATCGCCGTTGACGGCAGCGTCCTCGCCTCGATCACCATGACCAGCAAGATGGTGACCTCGGGCACCAATCAGGGCGGTCCCGGCGGTGGCGGACGCCCCGGCGGAAGATAATCCAAGAAAAGAGGCAACGCCTCTTTTTCTTTTGGTTGCCCCCTTTTGACAACCAAAATCGTCTTTTCGTGAGCGCGCAACTGGCGGTCGCACTTACGCATCGCGCATTTACAATATTCCGCCGCCCCTCTAAAATAGGGACGTATCTTTTTAAGGAGGAACCCGAATGGGACTCATCAAAGCTATGGGTACCGCGGTGCGCGGTACGTTCGCGGATCAATGGAAAGAGTTTTTCTATTGCGACGCTTTGCCGAAGAATGTCCTCGTGACCAAAGGCAAAAACCGGATTGGCAAACGCTCATCCAACACCAAAGGAAATGAAAACATCATTTCCAACGGTTCGAAGATCGCCGTCGCCGATGGCCAGTGCATGATCATCGTCGCCCAGGGCCAGGTCGTCGAACTCTGCGCCGAACCCGGCGAATTCATCTACGACAAATCGACCGAGCCGAGCGTCTTCTACGGCGGCTTATTCAAAGGTCTCGTCGGCATCATCAAAACCGCTTGGCAGCGTTTCGGCTTCGGCGGCGATACCGGCAAAGATCAGCGCGTCTATTACTTCAACATCAAGGAACTCATCGATAATAAGTTCGGAACGATGAACCCCGTTCCGTTCCGCGTGGTCGACAGCAAAATCGGCCTCGACATCGATGTCAGCGTCCGCTGCTGCGGCGTCTTCTCCTATAAAATCACCAACCCGCTCCTTTTCTACCAAAATGTCTGCGGCAATGTGACTGATACTTATTATCGCGAAGAACTCGACAACCAGCTGAAGTCGGAATTCATCTCCGCCCTCCAGCCGGCCTTTGGCCGTCTCTCTGAGAAAGAGCTCCGTCCGAACCAGATCGTCACCCACATCACCGATCTCGAGAACGCGATGAACGAAGCCCTCTCTGAGAAGTGGCGCGACCTCCGCGGCCTCGAAGTGGCCTCGATCGCCCTTTCCTCTGTCACTCTTCCTGAGGAAGACCAGGAACTCATCAAGAACCTCCAACGTCAAGCGGTCTATCGCAACGCCGGCATGGCGGGCGCGACCCTCGTCGAAGCCCAGGCCGAGGCGATGAAGAACGCCGCCAGCAACGACAATGGCGCGATGATGGGCTTCATGGGCATGAATATGGCCATGCAGGCCGGCGCGAACAGCAACGCCGCCAGCATGATCGAAGCCGATGCCAAGCAGCGCGCGGCCGCCGAAGCGGAAGCCAAGAAAGCCGACGCCAACAGCTGGACCTGCCCGTCCTGCGGCCACAAAGCCACTGGCAAGTTCTGCCCCGAATGCGGCGCCAAGAAGCCGGAAGACGGCTGGAAGTGCCCGAAGTGCGGTGCGGTCAACAAAGGCAAATTCTGCGCCGAATGCGGCGAGAAGAAGCCGGCCGGCGCCCTTCAATACAAGTGCGACAAGTGCGGCTGGGAGCCCGAAGATCCTCAGCATCCGCCGCGGTTCTGCCCCGAATGCGGCGATCCGTTCGGCGATGAGGACGTCGTGAAATAATCATGGCCGACATCCAATATAAGTGCCCGAATTGCGGCGGGTCTTTGACCTTCAATTCGTCGTCCCAAAAAGTTTGCTGCGAATTCTGCGGCGCCGAGTTCGACCCGAACGAAGTCAAGAAGCACGCCGATGAGCTTGCGAAAGCCGAGTCTCCGAAGGAGCTCCAGTGGGAAGGCAATCAGGCCTCTTTCAGCCAGGAAGAGCTCGACGGCCTCAATGTTTACCATTGCGACTCTTGCGGCGGCGAACTCATTGCCGATGAGAATACCTCGGCGACCACCTGCCCCTACTGCGGCAGCCCCGTCATCCTCAAAGGCCGTCTCCAAGGCGCCTTGAAACCGGATCGCATCATCCCCTTCAAGAATGCCAAGAAGGACCTCGATGACACCTTCCGCAGCTACCTCAAGAAGAAAGTGTTCCTCCCGAACATCTTCAAGAGAGAGAACCAAGTCGAGGAGATCAAAGGTCTATATGTCCCGTTCTGGCTCCATGACGCCAATGTCCGCGGCGACGTGTACTACAAAGGCATGATCGAACGCAAATGGCGCGACTCGACCTACGAATACACCGAGAAGAGCTACTACTCCATCACCCGCGGCGGATCGATGGGCTTCGACCACATCCCCATCGACGGCTCCAAAGCCCTCGACGACAAACTCATGGAATCGATCGAACCGTTCGACTACGAGGAATCGGTTCCCTTCGAACCGGTCTATATGGCTGGCTTCCTCAGCGACAAATACGACGTCGACAAGGAAGAGGTCTTCCCCCGGGCGAGCGAACGCATCGTCCAAGGGACGATCGACCAGTTCCGGACGACCATCTCCGGTTATGACGAAGTCAACTATGAATCGCATGACCTCGAACTCTACGACACCAAGGTGACCTATGCCTTGTACCCGGTGTGGATCATGACCACCCGTTGGCGCGAGAAGTCCTACACCTTCGCGATGAACGGCCAGACGAATAAGATCGTCGGGAACCTGCCGTTATCGAAGTGGAAATACTTCTTCATGTTCCTCGGGCTGCTCATCGGCACCTGGGGCCTCCTCCTCCCGATTTCGATCTTCGCGATCTTCGAGGGCGAGGTGAATGCCATCTCGATGCTCGTGCCGCTCGTCCTCGCTTGGATCCCCTCGGTCATCGTCTGCCATAAGTGCCGAAAGGCACTAAAGCCGGTAAAGTTCCAGCGCGGCGCGCGGAACTACTACCGGAATGGTTCGATGGTGGTGAGCAAGAGCAGCGAAAGATTCCTCTACAAGAAGACC
>Ga0310694_10002008_pt1 | contig 21695 bp, 34 predicted proteins | sample 174DNAGHGhighgp2_FD_203884 | JGI IMG/M metagenome (GOLD analysis project Ga0310694, IMG submission 203884) | Sheep rumen microbial communities from Palmerston North, Manawatu-Wanganui, New Zealand - 1742 DNA GHGhigh gp2 (v2) (version 2) | ecosystem: Host-associated > Mammals > Digestive system... | reverse complement strand
AGAATTTAGACAAGTACTTCAGTATTTTTGCTGTAGATGGTCAAAGGGAGAATGCAATTTAGTTATTAATGGTTCAGATTTTGATCCTGAGAAATGGAAGTATAGTCTTGGTGATCATATGTGGAAGAAATGGGAATGGGCATGTGAAAACCATCATGGATCATTGGATTGCATTACATGGTATATCCTTGAAGGAATGGATGATGAGAACCTACAAAAGGTAATTAATCGAACTAATGAACTATATAATAAATAATTTATGGAAGATTTTAAGAATAAGAGTTACGAAGAAAGAATTCAAGATATTAAGAACAATCTTTATGCTGGTGGTGGTGCAGGTCAAGCAAATGTTCTTTTAAATGTTATGATGAGTTCTTTTAGTCAACGTGAATTTACAGGGCATTCAGATATTTCTGTAGATAATGTATTATCGAATATTTCTCAGGAAATGAAGCATCTCAAACGAGTAGTTAGAGATGGTGGAATTGTTCCTATTAAGTTTTTTGAAAGTCAATTTAAAGGAAGTATTAGACAACATGATTGTTATGCCTGTCTTGATACTAATTTAAAATTCTGTGTTAAACATTATGGAGAAAAAGATTGGAATAATATCCTTTATGTATTTCCATATATGAACTCTATGACAGCATTTGATGTTACATTTAAAAATGAAAATATTCATCAGTCAGATTTATCAATTTAATAGTTATGATTGAAATTAAATCACAAACAAATATTATACCAAATAATCCTTGCATGGCATGTATGCCACGCTCAAATGCAGAGGTATTTATTGAAGGATTTAATAAATTATGTGAAGCTTGTGGTATGAATAATATCACTACATATAAATTGATATATAATGGTGGAGTAAAAATTCCTACAGTATTAAAATTTGATGATGGTACATCAATTGGTATTTCTAGATTATTTAATGAGTGTGGGTTTAAAATTTTAGAAACATAATATGAAAGAAGAATTTATAGATCAAACTAAACTTACAAAATTTGATATAATTTGTCTTTTCTTAATGGCAACATATAAGGAAAAGGATTTATGTGAATGTCAAAAGAAAGATGGTTATATTAATTGGGGTGAAATTGAAAGATTTTCACGTTTTGGAATTGATTTTACAAAAATGAAATGGCTTCAGGATGTTGCAGTAAGTTGGTGTCCTGAACGACTTAAAGAATTGATGGACAAATTTGCTAATGCTGGATTTGAATTACATCAATATTTAGAAGCGCAAGATTGGAATAATAAATTAATGGAATAATGAATAAAGTAGTACAAATTTTAATAACACGTGATGAGATTGACCAAGAAACTGCAGAAGCATTGGTTAGAGAAACTCGTGATGAATTACTTAACTTGGAAAATATTTTAGAAGCTGATGATATTATTAGAGAATATCTTGAGTTAGAACCTGATTACATTTTTGATATTTTGGATATGAAGTAATTATATAATATTTGAATTTTATAAATTAAGTACTATATTATTTATGTACAAATATTAAAGTAAAAATTATCATAATGGTTACAAAATTAGATTTTCTTAGTTATGAAGAAGCTCGTAAGAGTGGAGAGTTCAATATGGTGATGGATGCTCATCAAGTAATGAGTATTTACGGAATTGAGAAAAATACATATTGGGAAATAATTAGAAATTATAATAAATATTATAATAAATATGCATTACATCGCTGAACTTTTCAATTGTAACGAAGATCTGTTTTATACAATTTATGATTATCTTCGTTTTGAGAAACCCGAGAAGTGGAACTTTATCAAAACTTTAGATGATTTTAGTTTTGTTGATGTTCCTGAGATGAAGGATCTTGCAACAGATGCTTGTAATTGGCTCGAGACTTTTGTCTCTTCAATTAACGGATATGAGGTAGATTCTATTGCAAAGAATACTTTGTATTATATGACTCTTTCATATATGAATAGTCATAATGAATATTACGGAACTCCTACTTATAGTTGTCGTGATGCTGAAGGCCGCAAGAAAGTATCAATTAAGACAATTGAATGGCTTCGTGATAGTATTAATAAAATAGGTTAAGATGATGATATATTGTGGAGATAATCCAATTATACTTTCAGGGTGTCCAACACCAAATAATGGTAATAATGATAATGAAGATATAACGTGGAAAGATATTATTATCTCAATTATAATTATTGCAGTTGTTAGTTTTATAATTTATAAACTTTTAGAATATGTCTTATATTATTAGTGATTCAGAACTTGAACGTATTTGTGAACGTTCAGAACTAGACATGTAATTGTGATTGCTATCATTGTGAAGCATTTTGGGCAAACTATAGATATCATAATGATTAATATGAAACAATATGAATTAAGAGATCTTGAAACTGGCAAAGAATACATTGTTGTTTTTCGTAAAGGAGAACAATGGATTCCTTGTGTTGTTAAAATTGTTAAAGAATATACTGTAAGATTTATTCGTCCAAAAGAGCAAACACATTCTCCTCTTGAGTTTGATAAAGAATATTCAATAAAAGATTTTTACCATGAACATAGAGGTGTTGATTTATTTGGCAATAAATTTAGAATGCTAAATGTATTTGAAACATTTGGCATAGCACAAGCATGGTGTGAATTTGAAAAAGCAATTTGTGATTATATTGATGAAAATAATCCTTATTAAAAACTATATTATATTATGTGGGAAAGATTTTATGATTTTTTAGAATTTTTAACAAATAAGACAAAAAGATATCCATTTGACTTGCATTTTACAATTGAAATGGATCAAGATCTTTATAATTTTACAAGAGAGATTGGTTTTATGCCAGAAAATGGAATATTCAAGTTCAAAGGAGCAACATTTGTTTTAGGATAATAAATATTATTATATAATTTATTCTTTATTAAATAAATGAAAATAAATATAAAACAATACTTATAAAATGGAATTTATTAAAAAACATTGGAAAGAAATATTAATTGGATTACTTATTGTATTTAGTTTGAATAAATGCACAGTAGCTTGTAATAGAGACACAAAAATAAATAAGCAGCAAATTGAATTAGTTCAAAAAGATTCTATTATTAAATCACAAAATGATTCATTAAATATTTTTAAAGTACGTTGGGATGAAAATCAAAAAGGCCAGGCAAATTATCAAAATTTAGCAAAAGGCACAAAACAAGATTTAGAAAATGAGATTGAATCATTAAATAATGTAATTAATGCATATAAAAATCAAGTTAACTCATTAGAAAATCAAAATGCAAAACTTATTAAAGAAAACAAACAATTAAAAAATCAATTAAATAAATAATATGTTTTCTGATTTTAAAAGTCAATTTAAATGGTGCATATGCTGTACGTTTATAACAGGCATACTTGTTGGAATTACTATGAGTTTTTTAGAATTTAATCAACCAATCAAAGAGACTGTTATTTTTGGTGGCATGAGTTTATCTGCAATTATTTTAACAATATTATTTTGGACCATTATTTTTCATAGATTAAGTTTACAAGATAAAATTAATTCAATTTATACAGATATAGACTAAAATGGCAAAACAAGGAGCATTAGAGCAATTTGGCGTTATAACTGAGAATCTTTCTAATTCAATGTTTAGAGTTGAGTTAGATAATGGCATTGAAATATTATGCCACATATCAGGAAAAATTCGTATTAATAATATTAGATTAATGACTGGTGATAAAGTCAAGGTGGAGATGAGCCCGTATGATTTATCAAAAGGAAGAATAGTAACACGTTTAAAATAATGGAATTAAATAAAATATATAATGAAGATTGCCTTATTGGGATGAAAAAAATTCCTGATAAGTCAATTGATTGCATATTAACAGATCCTCCTTATATGACAACAAATTGTATATGGGATTGTGAAGTTAATTTAGATCTACTTTGGAAAGAATGGTATCGTATTATTAAAGATAATGGCGTAATACTTATATTTGGAACTGAGCCATTTTCAACAAGAGTACGAATGTCAAATTTGGATTGGTATAAATATGATTTATACTGGGTTAAAGAACGACCTGTAAATTTCTTTCAACTTAAACGAAGATATGGAAAGACTACAGAAAACATAATGGTGTTTTATAAGAATCAACCTACTTATAATCCACAGATGATTGAGCATAATGGACCTAAAGTTGTTAATTCTACTAAAAAGTCGCATACATCAATAACATCTGGAATATCAAAATCTACTATTACACCTTATAAAGACAATGGTTTAAGATATCCAACAGATATACTTCGTTTCAATAGAGAAAAACTTGGTAGTACAATTCATGAAACACAAAAACCAATTGAATTGGCTAAGCATTTAATACAAACATTTACAAATGAAGGCGATATTGTATTAGATTGTTTTTCAGGAAGTGGAACTTTTGCATTAGCAAGTTCTATATTAAATAGAAATTATATAGCATTTGAAAGAGATAAAGAAATATTTGATAAATCTATTAAAAGAATAGAAGAATATGAAAATTAAAGATTTATTAGAATTTAATCCTGAAGCAGATATTGAAATAATTATGCCTAATTGTTTGCCATTTGAAGGTGATTTAGATTTAGGATGGTCACATGGCTCTGGAGAATCATTTGACAATCGTAAAGAAACTGCTTCAGAAGTTTGCATTATCTTAGGTAATTTTAAAGAAAATATTGGAATATCATGAAAATAACAATTGATACAAAAACAGGCGAAACAAAAGTTAATGGTAAGTTACTTAAAGAAGCACCTAAACATTATAAGCAAATTGCAGAATATTCATTAAGATTAGCTTATCAAGATAATTTTTCATTATCTGATTATGAAGAAGATTGCATGTGGATGTCTTATCGTTATTGTATAGGTAGACATACTATTGCTGCTCACATGCATGCAACAAATATATGGAGAAATTGTAAAGGAAGAATGTCAAAAGAACGTCAATTGTTTACTGCATTTGATATTAATAGAGAAATTGAAATGTCTTTAGCTTTTATGAAGCCTTACTTCCATTTTCCATTGACATCTCTTAATAGAATTTATGCTTCAGCAGTTGATATTGTATGTCAATTCATAGAAGATTATAATATTAAATCAGAAGATGATTTGATTAAATATAGAGATGTATATATTAAGTTATATGATAACGAAAGAGGATATACTTTTGAAACTGTAACTTGGGAAGAATATCTTAGACCACGTGTATATGAATTAATGAAAAAATGGTTTAAGAATGCTGCCATGACAGAAGAATATGCTTGGGATTATTTTAATGAATGGAAAAAGGGAAAGTTAACATGTGATGAAGCCATTACATCAGAATTTTCAAAACTTACTTCAGATATGCCTAAATATTATTATATGCATGATTTAGAAGATTTGTTTATTTGGAATGATCTTGTGCATTGTTTTGATTATGAGCATCATCATAAATCAATTCTTATTGACGGTTCTGAAGTTGAATGGTTTTGGTCATGGAGTTCTAATACAGAAGAAAAAGAACCTAATAAATTCTATAAAACATTTGGATATCATAAAATTAGAGTTCCTGTAAATGAATGGAATGGAAGTTGTTCTCCATATATTCCTGATGATTCAATTAAAGAAGATTTATATTAAATGATTAGTGTAAATATAACAAATATTCATACTAATGAAGAAATATATAATGCCAAACAATATATGTATGAATATAAAATGTTATTAGATGATTATAATTTAGATATTGGCATTATTGGAAGATTTTTTGAAAAATTATTTGGAACCTCAAAGTATAAAAATATTGAACTTAAATTAGAAGAATATTATGGGTTAACATATAGTAAAGCATTGATAATATTATACGAAACACATAATGAACAATATGTATTTAATCCATTTGAATAAATAAATATTAATATAATATGAAAGACGATTTAGATTTATTGGGTGCTCGTGGACCGCAGATTGATCCAATGGCATATCCTATGATAACTTGTGATAAATGTGGTCATAACACATTTAGGAGAGAAACAATTATGTATAATATTCCTGGTGTAGCATTGGGTGCTGGCACAGGTGATATACCCTATCCTCTTCCGGTTTATGTTTGCTCAAAGTGTGGCGCAATTATTAAAGCAGTAAGAGAGGAAATTGAAGCAGCTGCAAAGAAAGCAGCAGAAAATAAAGAAGCATCAAAAGGAACATCATTAATTTTATAACTATGAAAATAAAGATTGAACTTTGTGATGGCGAAGAAGAATTAGAAAACTTTTTAAATAATGAAATTGAATATAAAGGTTTTCGTCCAGAAAATGTTATATTAGGAATTACACAAGATAGAATGTATTATACCGTTATATATAAAGATTTACGAAATGAATAAAATTAAACTTGATAATCGTTATAATGTCAGTATTTGGTTAGAACATATTGATGAAGACTTATGGCAATTAAAATCTGAAGATCCTAAAGATCTTCAATATATGCGAATAATTTATGAAGACGATAAATCAGTATATGCAGTTGATCCATTTGGTGGCCCATTTTTAAGTTTAAAAACAATAGTAGGTTTTGAAGAAAAATATATTATTGATGAAATATTTCGTAATGGGTTTATATTTAAATTAACAAGATACGAACTATAAATATAGAATATATAATGTTTAAATTAACTAGAAAAACTTTTTACATAATATTATTTAGTATATTATGGTTAATAACTGCGTTTAGTTCATTTTTTCATGCTGTTGAATTTTTTGAATTATCAAATGTAACATGGATGGGAATTATATTAGCTTTGGCATTTGAAATTGGACAAGCTTCAGTATTAATGTCAATATTAACATCTACACAAGATAGAAAAAAATATACGCCATGGATTTTAATGTGCATATTAACGTTAGTTCAAATTATAGGTAATGTATATAGTTCTTATAAATATATAATGTTAAATTCACCCGAAAATTTAAAATATTTTAAAGAACCAATATTTATATGGACTGATTTACCAGATGCACAAGCAACTGTTATTGTAACATATGTAAGTGCTGCAATATTGCCTATAGTTGCTTTATTAATGACATCTATGATAACTAATTATTTGACTGACCAAGAAAATGTAGATAAAATTGAAGAGATTAAAGAAACTGCACAAGAATTACCACAAGTTGCTGAAGAATTTGAAAATCCATTAATTAATCAAAATTCGATTCTTCAAATGGAAAATCAAGGTTTAACAGAATCAAATAAAAGGAAAGATGATGAAATTGAGCAATTAAAGAAACAATTAGAAGAAGCAAAGAATAATGAAAATAATAAAAAACAATTAGGAACAGGATGGACAGTTGTTATGCCACAAAATAACGAAGAAAATGATAACGAAAATAAAGAAGAACTTAAAGAAGAAGATACAGAACAAAGGTTGTCTGAGTCAAACACAGGATTCTCTGGAACAACAGAAACTGAAGAAGACGGAAATGGAGAAGAACAACCCAATAATGATAATGGAGAACAACCAATGGATACCAATGAAAATAAAGGAAGCACCGAAAGTGAGTTACCAGAAAATAAAATGAATTCGCATTTTATTAATTTATAAAGACTATTAAAATTTTAATAGTCTTTTTTCTATTTTTATATTATATCAAATTATATTATTAATAAAATACATTTATAAATATGAAATTAAACAAATTATTAGAAGCAATAAATGATTTATCTGATGACAGTACAGTAAAGACTTTTGATATTACTACAAAAGAAGGATATGAAGGCTTTAAAGAAACAATTAAATCATTAAGAGAAAATAAATCAAATGGATTATTTAAATCATTGGGTATTGATTTTGATGAATTAATGGATAATTTATCTAAACTTGGTGAAAAAATATATAATGATTCTAATAAGATAGAACGTAAAGAAGTTGATCATACTGAAGGAAAAGAATTCAAACGTCCATCAGAACTATTATCAGTAGATAAAAAATTGCAATTGCACAAATTAGTACAAGAATATGTAGATACAACTATTAAGCCATTTAATAATGGAGTATTATCAAATGATCAAATTAATGATGCATATGCAGGTCTTTATGAATTTGGAGCATGGATTTTAAATAAATAAAATATATGGCTATGGGAAGCGATGCTTAATGCTGATAAATTAAAAGATCAAATAAAACAAGGCATAGAATCAATTGTTATTCCTGCTATAGAGGAAATGATTAAAGTGTCATATCCTCAGCAATCATCATCAGGAGATGAGCGTGCAAAAGATATGGCAGATACTTTTAATGAATTAGTATCAGAGCCATTAGCAGATATTATTGCTAATGCAATTGATTCTTATATAAAGAATATGGCTATAACTGGAACACTTATAACATCTGGAAGTCCAACTACGCATGTATGCTCAATTAGTTCTATGCCAACACCAGTAACTAATGGAAAAGTTCCAAATACATTAGGTGTTTCTTAATAATTTTTTTATTTTTAATAAATTGAATAATTAAATTTGACAAGTCTATTTTAAATTATATGATAAGTAATATATACTTATCAATTTGTAAATAAATTATAAAAATATTTGTAAAGTTTTATGTTTGAAAATGAAAATGACATTTTAGGTTTTGATCCAACACAATTAGACGTACTTAATCAAAATGACACACCAAAATCTGCAGGTAATCCATTAATTTATCGTACACGCCCTGCTGATTCTATTTCTGAAGATCACGTATATCGTGCTACAATTAAAGTTGTGTACAATCCATTTAATCTTCGTCAATCTGTTCTTGAACAACAATCTTATGGTATGCAAGATAAGGATGGTTGGTTTACTGCAGTAAGTGCATTGACCAATGGTGATACATCTTGTCCTATCTTTAAGGCATGGAAGAAATGCCATTTTGCAGATCCTAAGAAGGATGCAGCAAGTAAGGCTCTTTGGCTGCAAGCAGCTAAGGAGGAAGAGGGTGGCAAAGCTTTATTTGATAAGAGATTTGCTCGTTATGTTGTAGTTCAAGTTTTGGAAGATAAGAATCAACCTGAGCAAGTTGGTAAGTTCTTATTCTGGAAGATGCCAAAGTCAATTTGGGATATTATTCAAAATAAGATGGCTCCATCTGTAGAATCAAAGAAACCAAAGATTCCTGTAATGGACTTCTTGTTTGGACGTTCAATTGATATTGAAGTTACTCCTGGTCCTAAAGATCCTGCGCATCCAGAGCGTGAGGCTCGTGAAACAAAGTATACTGGTGAACTTTCTGATGAAGTTGTAACTTGTATTAATCCTGATGGTTCTCCACTTTTGAATGATGCTGAGCAAGCTATTCTTGATACTTATGTTGAGTCAATGATGAAGATTTGGAAGACTAAGGATCCTGATGAAAGAGCAACTATGGAAGCTACAGTAAATGCAGATCCAAATACTGCAGAACTTCGTAAGTTGTATGTTAAGGTCTTAGAGCAAATCAAAGGATTCTGTCCTAATCTTGTAGAGGAACTTGGTTATAAGCCTTGGAGTCCAGAATTGACAGCTCGTGTTAATAATTGGATTAAGATAGTTCTTGAATGCAAAGATCCAGCAACTTATGATCCTGAACTTGAGAAATTGGGAAATGAAGCAGTTTCTTCTGAAAATAAAGTAAATAACGTTGAAACGTCAAAGCCAACTCCAGCACCAGTTTCTGAACCAGAAGATGCACCTGATGATTTACCATTTTAATAATATTAATAAATATTAGAAGAAAATACAGAGCTAAGAAATTAGTTCTGTATTTTTATTTTAATATATGTTAACAATTGATCTATTTTATATTAAATATGAAATTTTGATATATGTTAAATTGTGAAAAGTCAATTTTAGTTTGTTATATAAATATTGGTTCTGTAAATAAACAAGATGCATTAGTAATAATTAATGAATTAGATAATGTTATTAAAAAAAGGTTTAATGAAAATAAAATTGTTGATGATGATTCATTAGTTATATTAACAATACCTGTGCAAGATCAACCAACTAAAATTGAATTGCTTAATGCAAGATATCCTAAATATGAAGAATTGATGAAACAATCAAAAGAAATGATTAAAAATTATTTTGATGAAAATAAAAATATAAATATTTAATAATGGAAGAGCAAATTAAAACAGGTATGATTATGGATGCTGTTAATAATACTTCTGATATGACAGAAAAAAATGAAGCAATGCAAGCAGCTATTGATAATGATCAAACAAAGAAATTACAAGTATTAGCACAACGTTATAGAGAAGCTCATACACAAAAAGTAAGAGAATATCCTAAAATTGGTCGTAATGATCTTTGTCCTTGCGGGTCAGGCAAAAAATATAAAAATTGTTGTCTTGACTCAGGAAAATATGAAAAATATATTGCAAAGAAATAATGAAGTATACATTTGAAGTAAATTGTCATGAAAATGAAAATGTTATAACAATTGAAATAGCTTTTGGATCATCAGCTAATAGTGTAAGAAGAACTATTTCATTTGAAGGTGGCGCAGATTATGATGCTCCAGCATTAAATGAATTAATTTCAGACATGGTCGATAATATACGTTTGACTGTTAAAGAACGTGAAGAAGCGATTTATAATGCTGGAGTATTAAGATGGTATATTCAACAATATGGACATGATACAGATACCAAAAAAGAAGAACAAATGATTGTTGAGCGTGAAGATCATTCTGTTTTGGGCGATCCTGACAAATATATTAAATAATTTAAGTGAATAGTAATATTGATTTTTTAATTGTAGGGGCTGGGTTTTATGGAGCAACTATAGCTCGTGCATTAACTGATGTTGGATATAAATGCTTAATCATTGATAAAAGACCTCACATAGGTGGTAATTGTCATACAGTGCCTGGATCATTAGATAAATATGATATTCATGTATATGGACCTCATATATTCCACACATCAGATATGCAAGTTGCACAGTTTATTACAAATTATACAAAGTTTAATAATTATCGTCAGAATACGCTTGCTATAAATAATAAATTATATAGTCTTCCATTTAACATGCATACATTTTATGAGTTATTTAATGTATTGACTCCGGAGGATGCATATAATAAAATATCTGAAGAACGTGAAGAAGCAAATGATAAATATAAAGATCGTGATGATTTAGAAGCAGTTGCTAATAAGTTAGTTGGCAATACTATATATAAAGTATTGATTAAGAACTATACAGAAAAACAATGGAATAAGAAATGCTCTGAATTGCCTGGTGATATTATAAAACGTTTGCCATTACGATTCAATTTTGATAATAATTATTTTAATGATATATTCTGTGGAATTCCAAATAATGGATATACTAAAGCAATAGAGAATATCATAAATGGAAATGCTTATGATCAAAAATTGCATTTGCCAATTCAATATATATTAAATACTGACTTTAATGAAAATAAGAAGTATTGGCTTAATATTACAAGATGCGTAATATATTGTGGATCTGTTGATGAATTATTAGATTATAAGCTTGGTGAATTAGAATGGCGTTCATTACGTTTTGAGCACACATCATATGAATTCAATGGACATAATGGACAAGGAGCTGCAGTAATAAACTATACAGATAAAAAACATAAAGAAACACGTTCAATAGAGCATATGTATTTTACGAAAGAACGATGGAATAGTATCATAACTAATATAAATTCATTTGAATCTATAATAACAAAAGAATATCCTGAAGACTATAAAAAAGGAAAAGAAAGATATTATCCAATTGAAACTTCTAAAAATATAGAGCTATATAATAAATATGTAGATTTACTTAAAACAGAAATGCCAAATGTATTATTAGGAGGTAGACTAGGAAAATATAGATATTTTGACATGGATGATACGATTAAGGAGGCATTAAATGACGCAAGTAGAATTATACAATATGAAAAAAATAATGAAAATACAGGATGCTAGATTTTTTAGATAATGAAATTAATATAGGAGATAAAGTTATATTTGCAATTCCATTTGGTAGACGTAAAGAATTGGATTATGGAATTGTTGAGTCATTTACTAAAAATAAGAATTCGTGCTATTGTAAGTCATTTAAATATGATAAGACTATATTAAGATATTCAAATCAATTAGTTAAGATGTCATGAAAGATATAATGGATCAATTAAAAGAACTTCCTGAAGAATTCATAGTTGAAATGGAACGACAGAAGAAGGATAGATGGATAGACGTTTATAATTTTATTTTAAAATATTTCAATTGTGAAAAGGAAATTAATGAAATAATTGCAGAAGGATTAGACTTTAAAGATTTTCTTAAGACTATTCATGACATGGGATTTTATGGAGGGATAAATTTTGCATTAGATCCACAAATACCTTATGAAACAAAAACGGAATAGCTTAAGCTATTCCGTTTCATTTTAATTATATTGATATTCAGTTTGTATATTACTTATCTCAGTCCAAGTAACCGTATCTCCATCTATTGCGCTTGCATAAATCAACTTACCTATTGTTGTGTCGTTGTATATAAAGCCAACATATATGTTAGAAGTATCATTGGCTGCATTGCCATTTGGCTTATATAATCCTGTTGGTCTTTCTGAAGTTGTTCCTATACGTTTGACACCTGCTATAGCTCCATCTGATTCTCTCCAATATACTACATTTCTAATGTTTATTTCAGAAGCTATAATTTCTTTATTCAAATCAGTGTCCCAATATCTGAAACCTTCATAAATATCATAACGTGTTGGTCTTTCCGCTGTTGTGCCACGTCTTTTTACACCATAAGCAGCACCATCAATTTCACACACTATATTATTTTCAAATATACTAAATATATGGGCACCAGAAGTAGCAGTAGTTTTCGCGTAAATATATGGATATTCAGCAGGATCTTCTGCATTAAATACATAATTTTGGCTAACGTAACCACCATTTAGTACACATAACATATTATCTTCACTGAAATTAGGGTCATCTGTATTGTATTTTGAAAAATAAAGATAATAGTAATCTGAACTTGCATTGTTTATAGAAACTATATATGAACGTCCATAAGTCAAAGTATTTGGTATTATATCTGTATCTGTATGTCCATTATAATATACTGATAAATATGCAACTTTTGCTCCTTTTTCTTTTACTCCAGCATATAATATTTTATTGTCTTTTTTGATATATGAGATTTTTCCTAATATATTATCACCACTAAAACAATTCCATTTGCCAGTTTCACTATCGAATACATTAACATAATCTGCGAAACCTTTTGATTTTCCTCCAGAGTATTCAGTTATATTTACAAGTGAACTTCTAATAGAATTATGCTTATTTCTTTGACATATTACATTTGATTTTGTTCCACAAATAATCAGTGCTTTAGGAGTACTTCCATATCCTTTTTGAAGAAAATTATCAAACACTTGCACATCTGAATTACTCATTACACTTATCAATTCATATTTATCTTCAATATAAGATACTATAACATTGTTTATGATATTTCCTTTGAATTTACTAACACCTAAAACATATTGCGTATCTACATAAGTGTCTGGAGTTTTCAATATTATTGTATTGCCTGATATGACTCCTTCTGATATTTTGTTTCCCTGGAATCCAAAATAAACTGCTCCATTTTGAAATACATTGTTCTTGAACGAAAAATTATTTACAGTTACAGGAGCATTTGTTGGAAGGTATAAACCAGTATTAGTGAAAACGTTATTGTCTATACTTAGAAAATCAATACATCCATCTCTTATTTCTAACTTGTTGTGAAAAATATTATTTTTTATGATAAAATAATCATAATAGTCTTTTACTAAATTTCTATCTTGTAAAATAATACGTAAAGTTTTATGTATAATGCAATCTTCAATGACTAAGGAATTATGACCATTATAGTTTTTCCTATCAATATTTGACATTAAAAAATTACCATTGCCATTGAATAACTCACATTTTCTTATATGGAAATCTCCCTGGTTGAAAGATGGTGTGATTGAATAGAATTTGCATCCTTCTACTGTCACATTATAACCACCTGTATCACAAGAGGTATGAGGAGCAGAAATGTTTATGAATTTATAATATTCTGCATTAGCATGAACATCTAAATCTATATGATCATATTCTTCTTCTAAATTTTCAGAAAATTTTTCTGAAGTTTCAAAATAAAGATTGTCATATATGAAATTTCTATTATTTATAGCAGTCAATCCACTTCCGCCACCAGTTGCTAGAGCATGTGAGTTAGCCCTAAGTGTTGAATTACTTATATAGAAATTTTGTGAATGTGAAATTATCAATCCATAACAATCTCCAGTATATTTTGTATAATTCCTAAATGTAGAATGATTGATTTTGTAATTTAAGCCTAAACTAATATTGCAACTTACTGAATTGCCATAATTTTCAATAGTTATATTATCAAATTCACTGTTATAAAAACCTTTTATCTGTAATGAATAATAAGTTTGCGGAGAAATATTTTCATGTTCATGACTTATTAAACTAATATCTGATACAATAAATGTATTAGGATAAAACTTAGAAATTACTGTCCTGTTAGCAGGTGCTGGAGTTATAGTTGTTGATTCATTTTCTCCATAATTAACATAATAATCTCCATATATTATACTATCAAAATATATGTTATTGTTATCTATTGCTTTAATTTTAAGACATTCAGAAGTCCTGAAATATGTTCTTGAACTATTAAAACTACCATCAACAGTATCTATAATTATCAAATAATCTCCTACGTTTAAGTCTGAATTATCATCAACAACTATTTTAGTATCAAACTTTGATACATCTTCAGTAATAGTACAAGTTAATGTTTCTGATAATCCTTCAGATTTTCCAAGATATAAACCACCTTTGCCTTCATATAAATCTAAAACAGTCAAATTACCATCACCATAAATTTTGCAATCTGTATTTATTGTTATTTTCTTATTTATAGCATAATGGCCACCAGATACATAAATAGTCTTAGAAAGTGTATTCTGATTATTTATGACCCTGGCAATATTTTCAAATGCTAATGTATGCTGGGTTTTATTACTTTCTGTTTCATTCAATGAAGGATATGCGCCAAACATCTGAGGTGTAAGTAAATCATTAGTACAGCTACCTGAAATAGTTACATTATTGAATTTTACTTCTCCATCAAGTTTAGTATTCTGTAAAGTTACTGTACCATTTATTATACTACCATTCTTAAATAATAATGTACAATTATTTGGAATAGTAACAGAATCATTATTAAGATCAAATTCTCCTTTTATTATATATACAGAATTTTGCTCAGTTAATTGTTCAGATAATGATATGCTTTCATCTAATATGATTTCATTTGATAAATAATTATTCAATGTATTTCTTGTATTAGTGTCAACTATTTCAAAAGTAGAATTATTAACTTTAATGCCAGAAATAAATTGTTCGCTTGTAGATATGTTACCCATAATGTTTCATTAATTATATTTACTTATATTTAAAAATAATTCAAATTATGTACTATATTTTTCATATAAAATATATAAATAATACTTTATAATGGAACAGAAAGAATGTAAGTTTACTTCACAGAAGGAATGTAAGTTTCCTTCACAGAAGGAATGTAAGTTTCCTTCACAGAAGGAATATTTGATAATTTATCATAGAGAAGATAATGATGGTATATTTTCAGCAGCTATTTTTGAAGATTATATTTTAAACAGTCTTCATATTAAATTAGAAGATTTGGTATTTATTGGTGCTGATTATAATATGCTTAATGAATTTATTAATGATAAGAATAATTCACCTGAAAAACTTCATGAAGATTTTAAACATATTATAATGACCGATATTTCATTTAATGATCCAAAGTTCATGAAGAAACTTTATAAAGAGTTTGGTAATGATTTTATTTGGGTAGATCATCATGCTCCTATTATTCAAGAATCACATAAGCAAGGATTTGATAATTGCCCTGGTGTAAGAGATACACAACGTTCAGCAATTCTTAATGCATGGAAATTCTTATATGATCAATTTGATGAGGCGTATAATCAAAAGAAAGTACCTGAATTACTTCGTATTTTATCAGGTTGGGATTCTTGGTCATATGAAAGAGAAGGTTATGAAGCAGATTATGTAAGAAATATTAATAAAGCAACAACAATTAAGTATAATCTTGAACTTGGCAAAGCTCGTGAGGTAATTCATAATTTGGTTGGTGTATATATTAAAAATGAGCCAATTGGAAATATGTCTGAAGTATTTAAAGATGGACCACTTATTGAGCAGCTTCATGAATTTGGAAAGCAACTTAATGATTATGACGATATAACAAATAAAGGAATTATTGAGACTGCTGGTGATAAATCTTGGCAAATAATTTTACATGATGACGATAAACCTGAGCATCCGTTAGTTCGTAAATGTTGTGCTATATTTCACCAAGGCGCAACTAATTCATTAATGTTTAAATCATTACGTAATACTGATATTAGAAATGGCATAGTATTTAAGCATAATCCAAATAGTACATGGACTATTTCGTTATATAATATTAATGATGATGATTGGTTCCATTGCGGAGAATATTGCAAAGAAACTTATGGTGGCGGGGGACATAAAGGAGCTGCAGGTTGTCAAGTTACGCAAGATCAATTTATTAAGATATTAAAAAATAAAATTATTTAAATGAAATATTGTATATTTACATATATATTCAATAATTATGATCTTATAAGAGAGCCAATTGAAATTGATAATAACTGTGATTATTTTTTATTTACAGATAATGAAAATTTAAGTTCAGAAAAATGGAATATCATATATTTAAATCAATTTGATACTAATAAATTAAATGGATATCAAAAATCAAATATATTAAAATATACATTTAATAAATATATACCAAATTTAGATGAATATGATTATATTGTTAAAATTGATGGCAGTATGCAATTATATGAATCTTTAAGTTCAATAATAAATTATTTAAGACTTAATAATAAAGATATATCAATTGCGCCTCATCCATTAAGAAATAATTTTATTGACGAATATTTAATATGGATTCAAAAAAGATCTTTAGATTCGTTTTATTTGAATCAATTTATATCATTAACAAAAGACTATAATTATAATATTAAAGGATTATGTGAAACTGGTCTAATGATTATAAAAAATTCAGAAATATGTTGGAAGTTAATTGATGATGTTCACAATATATTATCACAAAATGACAATAAAGATCATTTAGAACAATGTTATTTTTCATATGTTTTATATAAATATATAAATAAGTTAAATATAAGTTGGCATGGTGCTACATTATATAGATATTCAAATTTTATCAAATTAATGTGTCATGGAAATAATTATTTTGAGCATGATGAGCCAGTTAAACAGAATAAAATAATATCAATATTTAATAAGAATGTAGAAGTGATATTTCCTGAAGAATATTAAAAAAATTCACATATTTTACATATATTATTTGTACAATGTTATCTAAAATTAATCATATTAAGTTATTTTTATATAACTACCTAAGATAATATTTAGAGGCGAATAATATTAAACTTGGGTATGATTTTGTTATCATGCTCAAGTTTTTTAGTCTTTATAAAAATGTAAATTTTTGTTAAAAATATCTATATTAAATTATAGATAAGTTATATAATAAATATATTTGTAATGTATAATGAATGTAATAAAACGTGATGGAACTCCTCAAGAATATAGTTTTATTAAAATTATTGATGCTGTTTCAAAAGCATTTAATTCAGTAAATCAAGACGTCCCTGATAAATTTTTAGAGCAAGTTAAAGAATCAGTTGAAAAGTTAATTATTAAGAATAATGGTGGTGGAACACCTATAGAAGAAATACAAGACTGTATCCAAAATGAACTTATTAAGCGTAATAAGTATGAAGTAGTTGAATCATTTATTAATTATAGAAGGAAAAGAGAAGAAATCAGAGAGCAGAAATCTGATTTAATGAAGCAGATTGAAGATAAATTATATGCAAAAAATGTTCAAAACCAAAATGCTAATTTAGATGAAGCTTCATTTGGTGGACGTTTAGGAGAAACAGCAGGAACTGTAGCAAAAGATCAAGCACTTAAGAAAATGTCTAAGACTAGTCGTAATAATCATGAAAAGAACATGATATATGAACATGATTTAGATCATTGGATGGTGGGTGATCATAATTGTCTTAGCCTACCATTTGATAATCTTTTAAAAAATGGTTTCAAAACTCGTCAAACCGATGTTCGTCCTGCAGGCTCAATAAATACTGCAATGCAATTAGAAGCAGTTATATTCCAATTACAATCATTACAGCAATTTGGCGGCGTTGGTGCTACACATATTGATTGGACTATGGTTCCTTATGTTCGTAAATCATTTAGAAAACATTATATAACAAATTGGATCCAAAACTTAGATGAATTCTATGATTTAGATATATTATCAATGGATTATGAAGAATATAAGCATTGGATTGAAAATAAAGTTACAGAATTTTATTTACAGACAAATTTAGATGATAATGATTTTAAGTTCGCAAATAAAACAACATTAGATCTAAAAATTAGACAAAAAGCATTAGATGACACAAAGAAAGAAACGTATCAGGCAGTCGAAGGTATGTATCATAATTTAAACACACTTCAAAGTCGTTCAGGCAATCAACTTCCATTTACTTCTATTAATTATGGCACATGTACAGAATTAGAAGGACGTATGGTAACACGTGCATTATTAGATGTATCAATGGAAGGCTTAGGTTCAAATGGTGTTACTTCAATATTCCCATGTGGTATTTTCCAATATAAGAAAGGCATTAATGATAAGCCAGGAACTCCTAATTATGACTTAAAACGATTAGCATTAAAATCAACAGCAATGCGTATTTATCCTAATTATGCTAATGCAGATTGGTCAAATAATGCTAATGCACTTAAATTAGATAGAGATCAAAAACAAGATTATATTAATTCATTAGATGCAGAAACTTATAATAAGTTATATAATAAAATAGGAATGTATCCTAATAAATGCAGAGAGAAACTTGGTTTATATATTGATAATGATTCATTTATAAGTGTTGATAGAACAGAAAGACCAATTGAATTCTTTAACACAATGGGATGCAGAACCGTTAATCTATTTGATATTAATGCGTTAGATAATTTTAAAAGAAATGTTCAATGTGTTTTAGAAGGCAGGTTTGATGATATAGATGATGTGTTCTCAGCTATTCAAAAGGATGGCCGTGGCAATATTTGCCCAGTAACTATCATTATGCCTACACTTGCTGCAATGACAATGGATAAAATTAGGAAAAAATATGGAGGTGTTACAATTTCATTAAACGAATTAGAAGAAGAAGTATTTAAAGAATTTATGAAGCTTCTTGATAAGAAAATTCATGAAGCTAAAGATATGCTTCTTGAACGTTTTAATCATATATGCTCACAATCACCAAAGTCAGCAAGATTTATGTATGAAAATCATACTATGGCTGGATATCATAAGGAAGAAGGAATTATTTCAGCTCTTAAACATGGAACTATTGTTATTGGCCAAATAGGTATGTCAGAAACATTATATATATTATTTGGTTATGATCATACAACTCCAAGAGGAATGGAATATGCTAAAAAGATTGAGCAATTATTCTTAGATAGAACTTCAGAATTTAAGAAGGAATATAAACTTAATTTTGGCAATTATTATACTCCAGCAGAAAATCTTTGTTATACATCATTTAAGAAATTTCGTAAAGCATATCCTCAATATGATATTGAAGGAGTAACATATTATATAAATTCAAAAGGTGAAAAAGAATATAAGCAATATTTTACAAATTCAATTCATGTACCAGTTTATCATAACTGTGATGTATTTGAAAAGATTGATATTGAAAGTCAATTAACAGGATATTCAAATGCAGGATGTATTACTTATGTTGAGTTAGATAGCACATGCTATAATAATATTGATGCAATTGAAAAAATTGTTGATTATGCAATGGAAAAAGACATTCCATATTTTGCATTAAATATTCCTCTTAATAGATGTGCTGAATGTGGTGAACCAATATATGACGAAGAACTTGATAAATGTCCAAAATGTGGATGTGATAAAATTGTTCGTTTAGGTCGTATTACAGGATATCTTTCAACGACTATTGAACATTTTAATAAAGGAAAACAAAAGGAATTTAAAGATAGAATTGATCATATAGGACAAAGTATTTTATCAGATTGTTAAATATAAATTATTGAATATATGCTTAGAATTTTAGATATAACAGCTCCAGATATTAATAATGGAAATGGAATAAGAGTAACTTTATGGGTCGCTGGATGTACTCATAAATGCAAAGGATGCCATAATGCTTGGACATGGAATTATAATCAAGGTAAAGATTTTCTTGCAGAACAAGATGATATATTGCATAAATTATCTATATGGTTAGATAGAGATTATGTTGATGGCATTACATTTTCTGGAGGTGATCCATTAGACCAGGATCATCATGCTTTACGTGTATTATTGGATATTATTAAATGGGTTAGAACAAATTATCCAACAAAAAATATTTGGCTTTATACAGGATATGTAATTGAAAAATTAAGCGGACTACAAAAGGAAGTAGTAGATAATTGTGATGTTATTGTTGATGGTCCTTATAAAGAAGAATTAAGAGATATCGCGCATTGCCCATTTAGAGGTAGTACAAATCAACGAATTATATATATGAAAAAAGGCAGTACTTAAGTACTGCCTTTTATTTTATATTAAAATTTTAAATAACTACCCATTTTAATTGATTTAATGCATTTTCGGCTTTTCCTTCAGCAGTACCTGCTTGTGCTCCTGCATTTTCTGCTTTTCCTTCAGCAGTAGCTGCTTGTACTCCAACCGTAGCTGCTAATTCATGTGCAGTTGCAGCTTGTTCACCGGCACTAGCTGTTTTATTATTTATATCTTGTAATGCAGTTTGAATTGTTTGACCTGCTGCCGTTTGTGCTCCATAAGTATTTGAAGAAGTAAGAGCAGCAGTCGTTTGTGCTCCAGCAGTTGCGCTAATAACAATATTTGCGCCAGAATCATCAATAGTAATGCCTTGATTACCTGAAATTGTTACATTACCAGATTTTGAATTAAGTGATTGCACACCTGATGATACACCAGCATTTTTAGCATTAGAAATTTCTGTAGTTAATGCATCAATAATACCTTGAACAGTATTTGCATATACGTGTCCATTATCTAAAGTATCAATTTCATAATATCCTTGAGCACCTTGTGTACCATTCGCACTCGTTGTATCCGCATATGATAAGAATGGAGTTAATCTATCAAGAATAGTATCTGCTATTTGTTGATCACCATTTTGATTAACTTGTTTAAGTTCATTAATAATGTTAAGAATTTTTTGGGCAGAATCAGGATCCATCTCTGATACAGTTCCTTGTAAACTACCTACATCAGATCTTAATCCTGCAATAAGTGTTCTTAATTGACCTAATGTTTTATCTTCACCATTTTCAAAATTGCTCTGATTACCAAGTAATTTGCTATATGCTGACTCAATTGCATTAGCAATTGCTTCGGTTGTTGACATTGCTGAACCTTGTGCACCTGAAAGTGCTTGTTGACCAGCATTAGTAC
>Ga0310694_10002006_pt1 | contig 21719 bp, 19 predicted proteins | sample 174DNAGHGhighgp2_FD_203884 | JGI IMG/M metagenome (GOLD analysis project Ga0310694, IMG submission 203884) | Sheep rumen microbial communities from Palmerston North, Manawatu-Wanganui, New Zealand - 1742 DNA GHGhigh gp2 (v2) (version 2) | ecosystem: Host-associated > Mammals > Digestive system... | reverse complement strand
CTAAAAGTGATTCAAGTGATTCAAGTTTTTGTAACTTTCCTATATAAAATCATTTACCCCCTAACCAAATGATTTCCTTTATACAATTTTACATATATATCTTTCACTAAAATCACTATTATTGTCTAACCGACTCAATATCAATCTTTTAAATATAAATCCTGATTATGATAAAAGCAATGTTTAAAAGTGAGCTCGCCAAGCTCGCAGGTGTGTCAAGCCGCACCTTCCGGCGATACCTCGCTACACGCCGTGCTATTCTCACTACGATGGGTGTCAGTCCCTTCATCCATGTTGTAACTTTGCATTGTCTTCGAGAGGCCGAAATTGCGGGTACGTGTACTAACAATTTTTCCTACGTGCACTAGCAAAATTTCCTACGTGTACCAGCAAAAAGGCTCTCAGAAGCAAGAGAACTATTATCTTTTATCTATTATCTTTAAACTAGTAAAACTATGGCTTTGAAAGTAAAAGCAAAAGAAAAACTCCAGAAGATCGGTAAGTATGCCGACACCTACCGCTACGTCATGATGCCTGAGCTCTATTCGACGCTCACTCAGGACAAGGTCATCAAGGAAGCCGCTCTTCGCAGTGGCGTCAGCCAGGGTGTGATGCAGGCCTGCTGGGATGCCGCTGGCGAGGTCATCAAGGCTTGGGCCACCGAAGGCCACTCTGTGGCACTGCCCGGCTTGGGAACCATGCGCTTCGGCCTGCGTGCCAAAAGCTGTGAGAATGTCAACGAGGTGAAGACCTCGCTCATCAAGAGTCGTCGCATCATCTTCACCCCCGACACCGACCTGAAGGATGAGCTCCACAACACGTCCATCCAGATTACCTGCTACGATCGCAATGGTGAAATCGTGAAGCGTGTCACCTCTTCTGATCCTGGCACCGTTGAAGAGCCCGAAGGCGACACCACCGGTGATAACGAGGGTGAGAACGAGAATGGTTCAAACTCTGGAACTTCTGGAACCTCTGAAACTGGAGGCGACAGCAATGGCGGCTCTAATGGTGGTGACAACACTGGTGGAGACAACAACGGTGGCGGTGACGGCCCTGGTTCAAGCGGTTCAATGAACTAACAATTGTCTGTTCATTGGATAAAGTCTGAGGCCTGACTAGTCCGGGGTGTTGCGAGGAGACTCCTGAAGAGGTTCAACAACCACGTCTTCCCTCTTACATCATCCATCTGACATCTCTCCTGTACGCAGCCTGCTGGTCAGTCCTTACACTTATCAATAATAATAACACCCCATTATATGGTCATTAACGTTTAAACATTTATGAAGAAAGATTTTTGGAAACAATTAGTCCAGATTATCATTGCCATTTTAACAGCTATCAGTTCCACCTTATTTGTACAGTCATGCGTAAAATCTCCCTCATCGTCATCCACTGCTCCGCAACACGTTGCAATCAGTGTTTCACCGTCGAAGACCTCCGGGCGTGTCATAATGCCCAGTTTCATGGCAAGGGCATCGGCTACCACTATTACATCACCCGTGATGGCCAACTCTACCAGACCCGCAGTGAAGCAGAAACCGGCATGCATGCCCGTCGCTACAATGCCCACAGCATCGGCATCTGCTATGAAGGTGGCTTAGACGAGCATGGGCGCCCGGCAGACACGCGCACCCCAGCGCAGAAGGCAGCCCTGGTAGCCCTGCTGCGCAGTCTCAAGGTCGATTACCCCGACGCCAAGATTCTGGGCCACCGCGAACTCCCCAACGTCCACAAGGATTGCCCCTGTTTCTCATGCAAAGAGTACCGTGACTATTTCGACAATCTTGGCCCGCTGTGAAGCTCGCCAAGATTTTTTTCAGCATAATAGGTCCCTATAGGTTCATTAGTTTATTATTGTCAGTTTGGACATAAGATTGTAGGCCGCGGGTTTTCGGGCTACAAAATATTTCATGCCTCGGGTAAAAATAAACAATGAGAGGAAATATAGAATGAGAATAATGGGAACGATGGTCAGGCCTAATGCTAAGAGGGATGGCCAGGAAGGCTCATAATTATCTATTAACAGTAATTTAAATGCTATGGATACGATACCAAATACAAAGAATATTAAGAAATATGGCATCATGCCTTTCCAATAGAGCCAAGTACTTTTGTGGAATCCTCTTGAAAAAAGGTAGTATGGTTTCCAAAATATTTGGAAATAGAATATGCTAATAATCTTTCCAAGTAATATACCAATAATACCAAAATATGGAGCTAATGCGAGTGTTACAATAATGTTTATAGCCAATTCGGTCCAATTTGTCCATACGTCATCATAAAGACCTGATGCAACAACAAACATGTTGACTGTTATGTATTGTAGACGGATAAAGAGGTTAAATATCAATAGATATGCAATAATGGATGGTAGCAGATATTCTGATCCAACCCAACAACAAATGGTTGGTTGAATGAACATAATTAGTGGGTATATGACCAATCCCATAATAAAGAATCGTGTAGCGGTCATTTCCCAAAAAACTTTCATCGTGTTTTGATCGTTTCCTTCAGCTATGAGATTTCCAACTCCGGCACTCATGCCATCTGCAAGAATGTTTACTATGTAGATAAGTTTATTTACTATCATAGTATAGTTTCCATAGAAAGCAACTTGAGTTACCGAAACAAAGGTTCCGACAAGTAGTTCGTCGCTACGATAGAGGATGAAATCTTTCATCTTTAGGGTAAAAATTTGACGTGTCTTTTTGAAGATTTCAGGATAAGTACGAAGCTTTTTCCTTCCTTCCTTCATGTCAATATGAAGCCATGGATATTCTCTGTCAATACGTCTGTTAAGAATGATACAACCTATAATTGTGAATACTAAGCCAACTGCAACCCATAAATAAAGATTTTGCCAATAATAAGCTAACGCTATTTGGATAATATACTGAAGAATACCAATTGTCTGAAAAAATGCATTTGCAACATATTGTTTCTGGTTAGCGCAAAGAAGTAATTCACGATAGTTTATGATATAACCTGCAATGCTTTGTGCAAGGAAAACATAGAATGCAAAATAGACAAGATTCAATCCGACAGATAGATTACCGAACCACCATGGGAAAAACAAACTGATAATAAAACCAATACCACCAATAATGAGCCCGACACACCTATAGAGGAAAGCAAGCATAGACATGACCTCATTAATTTTTTTGTGGTCATTCTCTTGAAGTGGTTTATATAGGAAGTATACAATACTTGATCCTACGCCGAGTTCAGCAACACTTAGGAAGGTTAGGATGTTGTTTAACATCCCAGTTAAGCCTATGAATTCTTCACCCAGACAGTCAAGAAAAACTCTGCGCGAGAAAAAGGCTAGTATAATGGAGATGACGTAGAAAATCATTCCCACTTTAATATTCATAAGGCTTCTATGTACTCGTTCACTCATTTTTCCATTCAATTGGTTATTCAGGATAGTTACCAGTCATATATTTCTTTTCCATTCTCAAAATGAAAGAAGTCGACAATCTTCGAAAAACTATCTTTCGTGATTAGTTGTTCTTTTGATTCAATAAAACATAGGGGTTTTTCTCCTATGAACGATGCCCAGCGTGAAAATGTACTGAAAGGGCCAATTAAGAGGTCGCAGAGAGATAAAGTATAGAGGTCAAGTATTGCTCCTGACGGTTCTTTTTCGAAACGATGGCAATCGCAAGAATCAAAGACATCAAGTGAGAAATTTTCATTAGAACTAATAAAGAAACTCACTTTTTTATCGTTATATAGTTGTTGGATTTGTAACATAAAATAATGATATGTCTCTAATTCATAAAAAAAACGCCCATTATGCCAAGACGCATAGTCTCCACGACGAATATGGATGCCCACCACCATATCTGATTCTTTTTTCAAGCAGGTGATCATATCTTGTGCTTTATGCACAATTTCATCTTTTGGACAGAAAATCTTCTGTAGTTTGGGTAGGGCTTGTCTTACATAACGATTTTCAAAGCGTGTTTGCCAGCCATTGGTGAAACCAAGAAAGTCACAGATTCTTCCCCATCTTTCTTTGTAATCGAATTTAATTCTCCATGTTAATCCTTTGTAATATTTCCAACCATTGCAGTATTTAAAGAACCATTTGTGCCATAATGGGAAATAGATAAACGGACAATGAAGTAAGAAAGGAAAATCCTCAATGCTTTCATCATGAAAAAGGATGACCATTTTTTTTTGTTCGACAACGCATTGTGCCACAGTCGAAATGTAACTCCATAGGCGATTGCATGTTTGACCAGGAGCATCGTATATTACAATATATTTTTTTAATATCTTCATATGCCTAATTTACCTTCCACCAAGTAATACCTTTCTTAAATAGTAGTTTCTATCTATGATCCATGTTGTATAATACGAAATGCCTAAGATACATATTATTTCTATTAAAATGTATAGGTAGTTTAGGGAATTAATAGGAAGCAAATAGAAAAACCGGAATGAATAGTCACTGATTATATAAATACCCATCGTTTTTGTACCAATATTGATAAGGTGTGTATTTATTGGCTTTTCATAAAAATAATGATAACAATAATGGGTTGTTTTGTAAAATAGGAAAGAACCGATAAAGCCTATAATCCATCTATATAAATCAATATATAGCATGTGTAAAGAAATGTGTCCGTCTAAAAAAATATTTGTTTTACTTACATAGACAAAATCCTCATGTGAAAACATCTCTAACATGATTAGAAAAATAGTGGTTAGAATGATAAGTCCATAAGGGGTCGATAGCTTCTCGTGAATCTTGTTGGTAATTTTTAAGGAGGGTTTATTCATCAAGTAACCACACAGAAAATATGGATACATGAATACATAATAGTTACTATTATAACGATGGGGTAAGAATAAGAATATAATAAATATTATTAAATAGACAACGAAAGAATCGTTGGTAAATTTATGGACAAACAATATGACGAGACTATTCCAAAGTACCGCCCATATAAACCATAAATGTTTTATATAAGAACTCCAATAGAAATCGCTATGGTTTCCATCTACATAATTCTGTATAATAATATATATTGTATGCCAAAGAAGAATCGGAATCAGAAGGGTTGTTATTCTACTTTTTATAATATTATTAAATGAATGCCTTGTGATAGAATAATTAAACAGATAGCCAGATATAATCATAAAAACTGGCATGTGAAAAGAATAAATAAACTTGAATATAGGATTATCGTAAAATAAACTTTCATTAAGGTAGTATGCCCCTGCACCATATTGTATACAATGTGGTATGATGACAAGGATAATGGTAATTCCTTTTGCATAATCTATATATTGATTACGATTGGGCATAAAACAAAGCTTATTTATCGTGTGTGGTATGAATGAAGTCGGTATTCTTGCGATCGATTTTGAGGATATTCAGAATCATCTTCCATACCAGCAAGGGTAAGGAGAATAGTTTGCCAAACACAGAATGTTTGCGTAACTGGCGTGGTGTTGACACATAGAGTGAGATGCAGATAAACAGAAATAACAGCCACCACTTTAAGCACCATTCTCGAGAGAGTAGTGTAATGAAGCAGGCTAACATGAAGGTCAAGACAATGAGCATGGAACGTGGAATCAATGCCTGTTGAACGGTCTTGTCAACAAAGTCGATGTTACCCGTGGCGATGGCATGTGGAATATATGGGAGCATTCTGAATAAGCTTTGAATCTGAGCGGTCATCCAACGCAGACGTTGTTTCTGAAAATTATCCTTGTTGCTGACCTTCTCGTCGAAGACGGGGATGTTTTCTTCATAATGGATATAGATTTCTTGCATAAGCAACAGAGCTTCCAACTCTCGGTCTTCACCTGCCGTACTCAGGTTATAAACGTTCTTCTTGAACCACTTGAAATCAAAACACATACCAGAACCAATTAACGCAGAAGACAAACCGATTCGGTTGTGTGCCTTGCGGAAGATGGTGTTATTGATTTCCTCACTGACACCGTCCAGCACGGCAATGTCGTTATTGCTGTTTTTGGCACAGCGGTGGCACTGGATGGCTTTATAGCCCTTGGCACAGACTTGGTTGAGCTTTTCCAAAAAATCGGATTCCACAACATTATCCGCATCCAGAATAACAACGAAATCGTAGTCTTCCTTGATTTGATCCATGGCATATTGCATAGCCTTAGCTTTGCTACTTTTTTCAAAAACAGGAGTCAATAGGGTGATGGGAAGTTCGCGAAGCTGGTTGTTGGTTTCCTCTGTCATGTGGTCGGAGATGACTGCCACGTGGAATTTGTTGTATGGATAGTATTGTCCCAGGGTTTTGCGTACAGATGGAACAATGACTCGATCTTCATTGTAAGCAGGATATAAGATAAGGAACTTATATTCCAGATTCTCACGTGACGCTGCAAGTTTTCCAGAGAAATAGGTAACCAGACGAGATGCGGGTTTCTTCCACATCAGGGAAACAAGTGCAAAAAACAAGATGTATGCTCCTGAGGCAGCAAGGAGCAACCAAAGGAAAATCTCTACGATATGAATGATTAGCCAGATCATGATTGAAAATTATAGTTTTTGATTTGCATATGCTTTGAGGCGTCTACCAATAAAAGTCCTAGAGAATATAGAACTGAGGAAGATAACGGGTAACATATAGAATGTCTTGTCCCATTTGTCGTCGACCAGATAATTGGGCGTTGCTATTGCAAAAATTAGTAATACAAAGGCAAACAGCGCCCACCATTTGAGTGCCAAAGTGAAATAGATAAAAGGCATGATAACGCCCATTATTAGGATAATTCCCATCATAATCATACGAGGCAGTATCATCCATTGAATAATCTTATCCGTCAGATTATAATGCTTGGTAAATATCGCAATGGGTAGATATTGGATATTACGGATAATATTCGTGAATTGGGAAGCTATCCAACGACCGCGCTGACGATTGAAATCCTCGGCATTACGATATTTCTCTTCAAATACCAGGATGTCATCGAAATAATCGATGAAGATATGTTGGCGAAGGAGTCGGATTTCCAATTCCTTATCGTCAAAGATAGTGTCGATGGTCATAATATTCTCCTTAAACCATCCAAAATCGAATGCCATCGCAGAGCCTGCCGATGCAGCAGAAAGTCCTAAGGCAATGTGTCCACGACGGAATATGGTGTTGTTGATTTCCTCAAAGGTAGAACTTAGGCGAGCAGCTGCTGTATCGCGGTTTTGTGAAATACGATGGGCCTGAATAGCTTTGGTTCCGGCAGACTCGTAGGCATCATTCATTTTCTCTAGGAAATCGGGCTCTACAATGTTGCCGGCATTGAGGATAACTACAATGTCATAAATCTTAAATTGGGGAAGATTGTTGATGGCCAATTGCAAAGATTTTGCTCTGGAACTTTTCTCAAAGTTTGGCGTAAGGAGTGTGACTGGCTGTTGCGCCATGCGGAAATTGCTGAGTTCGTCAATATGGTCGGAGATAACCGTAATGTCAAACTGACGTTGGGGATAGGTCTGCCCTAAGGCTGCACGTAATGTGTGTTCTGCGCCAATACCATTTTTATAGACAGGGATGAGGATGATGAAACGGTTCTGAGTCTTGGCTTTGGGTACATCAGAATGTTTGCTAAACAAAGATGCTATCGCAAACACCGCCAAGTAAAGAACGGTGGCAGATACAAATACGAATAGTGTGATGTCTATATAATATATTAAACTCCAAAAATCCATAATTCTATAGTTTTATAAAACTAACAATACCACGAATTGTGGTTTGAAATAAATCCCATCGTCGTTGAACAGTATATTTCAGCAGGTCCCTGATGGCAACAATCGCTATTAAATAAAAATAGGTGATATATTTCGCATTACTTGGTTGGTTGCGCTGAGTAAATAGGAGCCTGTTGCGAGTGATATAGTAAGTCCTCAGTGGACTGTTTTGTCCTGTGGTCTGACTTTCTTTATGGAATACTGTACAGGCAGGCTCGAACCAAATGTCATAACCTGCACGACGAATCATCATAGACCAGTCAAGTTCCTCGTAATAGAGAAAATAGCACTCTGGCATCAGTCCAGCCTTTTCAATAACTTCTCGTTTGACCATCATAGCTGCCCCATGAGCGTATGGGGTAGGATGGGGCGTGTCGTATTGCCCCTGGTCAGTTTCTCCACATCCAATAGCTTTGTTGCGCATGGTGACAGGGGAGAGTGGGGTGTAACCAGCAAATTGAATTAACTGATTGCCCCATGAGAATTTGATCTTGGGACAGACCATACCAATCTTAGGAGATGACTCCAAACGGGTAATAAGAGGTCTGAAGCCTGAAGCCTGGGGTTTGAGTAAAGTATCGTTGTTAAGGAAAAAGAGATATTTTCCTTGAGCGGCTTTGATACCCAAGTTGTTGCCACCCGCAAACCCTAAGTTTTCCTTGGAACGTATAACTTTTACTTGAGGATATCGTTCCTTTATGACGTTGGCTTCTTCTTGAGTAGAGGCATTATCTACCACAATTACCTCTATGGACTTGTCCTCTAAAGGTAATGTCTCTATCAATTCACAGGTATCTCTTAACCCATTGTAGTTGATGGTGATGATAGATAATTGTTTTGTATCCATTTAAAAAACAGTTTTTACTCGTGATTGTTTCTTTTTCTCTAATCTCAATCTTTTCTTCTCGTTTTGTTTAGCAAGTTTTTTAGTTTCCCATTCTATCCAAGAGTCTTCAATGTAGGGTAGAATGAAAACTATACTAATTCCTCCGTAGAATACCAATCCGTTGGGAAATTGCATTAATACCTGATTGCCATAAGCTCCTAATTGTTGGGATACAAAAGCACAACAAAAACCTGCACCAATACCTCGTAGAGATGGACTCTTTAACTTGAAAAATACAATCCAGCAAGCACCTATAAGAATCATAGCTGTTGTGATTAAGAAAATCGTAATGCCAATGATGCCTGTATGAATCCAAATAAAAACATATTCAGAATCAGGTGCAATTGTTGACATGAGACTATATTTGTTGTTTGCTGGAACTTGTTCTCTTCCCATTCCAACCCCGATGCCCCATGGTGCATCTTTAAGATATTTTTTCATGACCGCTTGATTCATAGAACGTACATTAGCCGACGCATCTTTTTTGTCAAATGCGCTTCTCATACGCCTAATTTGTTGATTGCCATCACCTATTTTTGTAAAGACAAGAATAAAAGCAAATACGGCAAATATTATCGTGAATGGAATCGCTATTTTAAATGATTTTGATAAGAAGATGTAGGCCATAAATCCTGCCATTAAACACGCTATGGCAGTTCTAGTTCCAGATGGAAACATGGCCCAAATACATGCAGCACCTACAATCGTGAAAATAAACTTCAACCATCTAATTTTTGCTGTTATACCAAAGATGACAAATGCCACTCCTGTTGAAGCCATTCCTATTCCGAAATTTGCCGCATCACTAAAGATGGACCAATATCGAATCAAAGTTCCTGCTTGTAGTAAATGGGTTCTGTTTCCTGCACCATAATATAACCATGCGTTTTCAGATGGAGTTAACCCAATATATTTTTGTTTATATACCCAAAAAACAGCAAACAGCGCCAATGTAGCCCATAAGAATAAATATTGTATTAATGTTTTATGGGAAGTTATGTACAGGCAATATACAAGGGAAATATAAAATAGCTGGAATCCCAGCATACGTGCACCTGTATACCAAGCCCCAATATTAATTCCGATGTCGCAGGTGTCATTTAATAATTCAAGGGTACAAAAGCCACACCAAATTGATATGGCAAGAATCATGATGTTTTTTGTTCTTCCCCAATAATTATCCTTTATATCAATAAGGGCTATCATTAATAATGAAAGTTGAAGCATCTCATTAGGGAGAGACATAGGTAATGGAGGATGAGGAATCTCGCCAAATTGGACAAAATAATTATAGGAGAACAATATCCAAAAAAGGAACATCCGATATTTGAATGTTAGTATAATAAATAGAATAAAAGCAGGAATGAAACAAACAGCTGCAAATCCTCCTAATCCAATCGAGTAAAACTCATATAAGGCAAGTAAAAATAGGAGAAAGAGTAATATAGCTCTTCCTCCATACTCATTGGCATATGTCCGAATTGCAGTGTTAATCATTTATTTTGCGTGTTCGTTCTCAATGGCTGTTAAACCTAACTGCGACATGCGGTATACGAAATTGCTGAATTGTGTGTATGGTGGCAATTGCCCAACAAATTCCTCAACAGCATAACGACTCGCCTCTGTGAGATACATAAAGAGTGTATTCTTATGCTCTTCGTCCAACATCGCCTGTAATTCCTTGAGTGCTTTCTGATCAACATCTTTCCATGTACGATTGGCACGGGTAACCATCAGATTAATAGTACCCAAATTTAGTAATGCTGGCGAAATGGAGTTTTCATCCATATTGGGATACTCTATGATGGCTATCTCGTTAGGAAGAATGTCTGGACAAAGATCATGGATGTCCTTTGCCAAGATAAACTTGCTATCCTCAGCCAAGAAATCTTCATCGTAGGTCAAACGACGAACCTCCAGACCAATGGATATCCAATAGTTTTCTAATTCTTGTGCCAAATAGCTCTTTCCATTGCCAGAGTCCGTAGAAATCAGATTGAGCACGTTCTGTTGACCCTCTTTGAAATGAGGCAAGAGTGATTTGCTCAATTGTTTGATGGCCATATCAGCAATGGTCTTGTTGAAACGACGGTAACGTAGATTGCTCTCCTTGGGGAAGCAGCCCATAACGGGTATCTGGGTAATACGCTCAGAACGCATACGGTCACGGAGTGTGCGATCGAGCAATTCTATGATGAAGAACCATAATGCTGTAAATATAAATGTTAGCATAAAGACTCCCAACAAAATCATAATTCGGTTGGTGGGCTGTGCGTTCAGTGGGAACATAGGAGGGTTTAGAACTCGTAAAGAAGAGGTGGACATTCGCAAGTTCTGTTGACGCATACGAGCAGAATTCAAAGCCTTCAGCATTTCCATGTAGTTACCTTCAATGAATCCAATATGTCGTTCTTTTCGATCTATAGTGGCACCTATAGGAGCGAAAAATAAATATTGTCGATCCAAATTGTCTTTCATGATATCAGTGGCTGTCATCTCTGCCTTAGTTTTTTCCAATATAAGCAGTTGCTCCAACCATTTTGACAACATGTCATTGGCCTTAACACCCGTTTCCGTACTAAACGTAGAGGCTTCAATATCCTTTGTGAGTTGAGCTACACGACCTGTTGCCTTTTGTAAATCGCGTTGTGCCTTTGCCAGTTCCTCTTGGGATTCATTGTCTTGACCGCCTCCTTCACTACTCATCAATCGGAGGTTGGAAATACGAGACTGGATACGAGAAATGTCACGAACCTGATTGGTAAATTCTTTGTTTGAGCGAATTACCTGTGTGCGATTACCTAATTGACGCTCTAAATAATCCAAAAGAGCTTTCGAAGTGGTATAATTCAGCAACTGGTCATTGCGGAAATTCTGTTGCTGGGCTTCCAAACCGGTTAATGCTTTTGTTTGCTCTTCGTAATTGATGATTTTTTTAGATATATTATAACGTATGAGATCGTCTTCTGAATCACTCAAAATCTTATAAAGACGAGCTACTTCTTTTTCAAAGAATCGTATGACGTTATTCGTCTCTCCAAAGCGAAGCTGTTGGTATTGGCGAGCAAATACTTCGTTAAGGATGTCTAAGGTGTTATAGGCGATACCAGCATCGTTAGCTGAATAACCAATATCAATAATATCACTATATTGTAATTGAAGGACTTTCAAATTTGCAGTAATGTTATCAATACCAAAATAGGGATGATAATTTAGAATTCCAAATATATAATTATTTTGGGTAGGCTTTTCATAGGCTTTTAAATTGGCAAAGGTTTGTTGCTCATTTTTACGGTTAATCAATGCTTTGACTTCTGGAGGAACGGTGGCATTTAACTGACGAAAATGCTCAGCGGAAATATAATTATTGTCCTTGTTGGGATTACCATACATCATACAACGTCCAAAAAGACGCAATGCAACCTCGTGGATGGTGTTGTCTGTCGTAATAATCAACATTAGGTTTGTAATGTTTGTTTGGGAATTACCTCCAACAGAACCCGTTCCTTCCAAATTATATCCAGTAATCATACCCGTATAGATGGTGGTATTCGTGTCATAAACACGATCCATATGACGAGTCATAAACCAAGTTATAATTATGGCAATCATTGGTAATATAATCAGATACCAACGAATTTTATAGAGGAAACGGACAATATATCTAAATAAATCCATAGCTTATTTTTTTATTTGTTGCTTTTTAAAGCTTTGGCAGCTTTTTTCTGGGCTTTTAGCTCTGCTTCTTCCATTTGGCGATATCTTTTTTCCTCGGCAGCAGCATTTTTCCTGATTTTCTTTTCAATTGCCTTGTTTTCTTTCCTAATTTCTTTTTCGGACAATTGCTCCTCTTCTAAAGTAACGTCAGTAGTAGTATTGGTCAGAATAGGAGTATGTGTGAGCAATTCCAGCGTAATAATCTCTGTTGTGATTTGTGTTTGAAGTGCCTGAAATCCTTGAACGACGCTAATCTCGTGAAGTTTTGTATAGGCAAAATCTTCAATAGTCATATTACCTTGATGGAAATCTTCTTGGTTCAAGGCACCAGCACCTTGGTAAATAGCCGATGCTTCACTTGAAGTCTTTAGTGCTACCAAGTTGTTTGTAATACTAATATACAGCGTGGCAATTTGTTTCTTTAAATCATCAAATGCGATGTCCTTAGCAATGCGTGCCTGATCAACTAATAACTTTTTGCGTTTAACAGCAGCCTTTAAATCAAGAATGTCTTCCAAAGGTATATTTAGGTTCACCCCCACATTCCAGTAGCTTTGTTCACTGCCTTGGTATTGCTGTAAAATAGTATTGTAAGAGGTGGATCCCTGTCCCCACATGTCTGTTTTTCCATAGCTATAGCTGGCATGACCATAAACATAGGAGAAAATATGACGTCTTTGCTTCGCTACCTCAGCCTGGGCAATTTCCTGTGCCTTGGCTAGCGATAGAATCTGAGGATTTTGTTTAGCATTCTCGTACAATACCGCCAAAGGAGGCAAATGAAAAGTGGAGAAATTAATAGTGGAATTCTCACTGGAGTCAAAGAAACCAGCACTAATACCACTATTATTATATTGGGCAAAACCTGTTGCAGCTGTAACCGCGAACAATGATGTGAGGAATAGATGCTTGAAACTGATCATGCGTATGATAGGCTAAATTTATACGTTTCCTTTTTGGACGAAAGCAGTCAACGTACGTAAAATAATCTTCATATCAAGTAAAAAGCTGTAAGTCTGACCATAGGTAATGTCAAGCTGTTTGCGCTCTTCTGCTGACATATTGCCACCTCTGCCGCGCTCTTCAACCTGCCAAAGACCGGTCAAACCTGCGGGGGCCATGAAACGGTCGATGCTGGAGTCTGCAGTCAGCTTTTCTGCCTCGTAGAGTGGGAGAGGACGGTTGCCAACGACAGACATGTCGCCTTTGAGGATGTTGAAAAGCTGTGGGAGCTCATCAATGCTGTATTTGCGGATGAAACGGCCAACCTTCGTAACACGTGGGTCGTTCTCAATCTTCACAAATGCATTGTTGATCTCTTCTTCCTTCTTCTTGGCGAAATCACTTTCGGCAACGACAAAGTCATCACCCACCAGCATAATCTCCTCGTCACTAATCATCATTTCGGATTCCATGCCAGTATCCATCATGTCCAGTTCTGCCTGGTCGCCTAAAGGTGCAGTGATGGTTGTCTTGGGCTCTTCACTATCTTCGCTGGTAGCATATTGGTTGCGCTCCTTGCTCAATTCCTTCAAACGATCTTCGGCATCCACATACATACTGCGGAATTTGAGGAAATCAAAGATGGTGTAGTTGGTTCCCACACGTTTTGACTTGAAGAGAATAGGACCTTTGCTCTCTATCTTGATGGCAATAGCTGTCAGGATGAAGATGGGCGACAGGACAATAATGGCCAGCGTTGAGAAAATAATATCGAACATACGCTTCCAAACGGGAATCTTGAATTTTAAGATGCCATATTTGGGAGCCTCGTCGTCGAATAATACGTTCTCACGGTCGGAGATAAACTGTATTTTCTTGTTTAACTCGGTAACTGATGCCTCTTGATGAATTGTGTCGTTGATGCCACATTTCATGTAAATGCGTCGTTCATCTTCCGTCATGGTGTTAGTCATGAGGACGATATAGACACGGGGGCATTTCTTGCGCAGATAGGTAATGGCAGTAATGTCTTCACTACGGACATTACGCTCAAAAAACACCAGGAAATGCTCGTTGGCAACGTGCGGAGTACAAATCTGGGCAGCATCCTTATAGGCATTCGTCATACGGACTAATTGCCCCGGGATGTATCTTAGACGTTCCTGTGTTTTGGGGTTATTACCTAAATAAACAACGCCAATCATAATAAGCTTTAAAAACTTCTTAGGTTAATTGGGAAGGATCTTCTTGACACGAATCTTTAACTCCATCGGGTTGAACGGCTTTACGATATAGTCGACAGCACCGATTTCCAACAGACGGATGCGCTCGCTGGTTGAGTCTTCGCTAGACAGCATGATTACTGGAATGTGGCGGAAAAGCTCGTTCTGCTTAATCCACTCCAGGAAATCGTCACCACGCATGCCTGGCATACGAATGTCAGAGATGATAAGGTCAGGCGTATTACCTGCCTGTAACCATTTTACACCCTGTAAACCATCGGGCAACCACTGTACGTCATAGTCGCTCATCAAGTAGATAGAGAGCACCTTTGCGATGGTCTCTTTGTCATCAAGTATTAGTATCTTCTTTTTCATATATGAAATAAACTATAGTCAATAGAAAGTTATTCTATTGTGCAAAGGTAAAAAAATATTTTTAATTGTAGCCAAATAATGATAAAAAAATGCCTAAAAAGGGCAAAAAAGTTGGTTTTTAAAAATAATTTAGGGAATTTTGTAGTTGAAAACGTATTATAATTAGTGAAACTTTAAATACAGAATTATGGCAAATAGATATTTGTTAGGCTTTGATGTTGGTAGCTCTTCAGTCAAAGCGTCATTAGTGAATGCAGACTCTGGTAAATGTGTTGCAACAGCTTTCTATCCTGAGAAAGAAGCTCCTATTATGGCCGTTAAGGCTGGTTGGGCAGAGCAGGACCCTCAGATGTGGTGGGATAATGCAAAACTTAGCTTGAAGAAAATCATGGCAGATGCCAATGTAAAGGGTGAGGATATCAAGGCTATTGGTATTTCTTATCAGATGCACGGTTTGGTATGTGTAGACAAGAATCTGAAGGCGTTGCGCCCTGCTATTATCTGGTGTGACTCTCGTGCAGTGCCCTATGGTGAAAAGGCTTTCAAAGAGCTGGGTGCAGAAAAATGCTTGAGCCATCTGTTGAACTCTCCTGGTAATTTCACAGCAGCAAAGTTGGCTTGGGTGAAGGAAAACGAGCCTAACACCTATAATAGTATATATAAGGTGATGTTGCCTGGTGATTATATCGCCATGCGTCTTTCAGGAACCGTAAACACAACGGTTAGCGGACTGAGTGAGGGCATGTTCTGGGATTTCAAGAACAACAAGGTGGCTGATTTCCTGATGGACTATTATGGCTTTGACAATTCTCTGATAGCAGATATCGTACCAACTTTTGCAGAGCAGAGTGTGGTTAGCGCTGAGGCTGCAGCTGAGTTGGGACTGCAAGTAGGTACACCGATTACTTATCGTGGTGGTGACCAGCCTAACAATGCCTTGTCGCTGAACGTACTGAATCCTGGTGAGATAGCAGCAACAGCAGGAACCTCTGGTGTGGTTTACGGCGTTTTGGGTGATGTTAATTATGACCCGAAGTCTCGTGTAAACACTTTTGCTCATGTGAATCATGCAGCAGACCAGACTCGTTTGGGTGTTCTGCTTTGTATTAATGGTACGGGTATTTTGAATGCTTGGACTCATCGTAACATTACTCCTGAGATTGGCTACGCAGAGATGAACGACTTGGCTGCCCAGTCTCCAATCGGTAGCGAAGGTGTGACCGTTATACCTTTCGGTAATGGTGCTGAGCGTGTTTTGGAAAACAAGGAGATTGGATGCTCTATTAATGGTGTGAACTTCAATAAGCATTCGAAGGCTCATCTGGTTCGTGCAGCTCAGGAGGGTATCGTGTTCTCCTTCTGTTATGGTATGGAAATTATGCAACAGATGGGCATGGATGTCAAGAAGATTCATGCTGGCAAGGCCAACATGTTCCTGTCGCCTCTGTTCCGCGATACGTTGGCAGGTGTCAGTGGTGCCACTATCGAACTTTACGATACAGATGGTTCTGTGGGTGCTGCCAAGGGTGCTGGTATCGGTGCAGGTATCTATGCTAATGCTGATGAGGCCTTCGCGTCACTAGAGAAGTTACAGGTAATAGAGCCTAAGCAGGCTGACCGTGCAGCCTATGCCGAGGCTTATGCCCATTGGAAAGAAGTTCTTGCAAGCAAGAAATAAGAGGTAAAAAGTAAGAAGAAGGGAGACAAAAATGGGGCGGATGATAGAATCTGCCCCATTTTATTATACGTATACTTTAGCTTCACGCTTGCCTTGTAATACCGCTAAGGCGTTAAGGGCAAGGGCTTCCATCTCATCTTCCCCTGGGAAAGTGTAGACGGGAGCCAAGAATCCGATTCGCTTACGTAGTCGGCTGATGATATAGTCGGAATGGGCCATACCTCCTGTGATGAGTATGGCGTCAATTTTACCACAAAGGACGGCAGATTCGGCAGCGATGTTTTTGGCGATATGGTAAATCATGGCATCAACAATAAGCTGGGCATGTTCGTCACCTTGTTGGATGCGTTTTAAAATCTCACGCATATCATTGGTTCCTAAGTGGGCATTCAGTCCTGCTTTGCCAGCAATACGTTTAAGAAGTTGCTCCTCGTTATACTTACCACTGAAACAAAGTCGGATGAGATCCACAGCAGGCAAACTGCCGGCACGTTCTGGAGAGAAAGGACCTTCTCCGTCTAATGCATTATTGGCATCAATGGCTCTGCCGTGCTCATGGGCTGCAATGGAGATGCCTCCCCCTAAATGACAGATAATCAGATTAAGGTCTTCATATTCTTTACCGATACCTCGAGCGTATCGTCTGGCAATGGCACGCTGGTTCAAGGCATGCCAAATGCAGATACGTGGCATCAGGGGAGAACCACTGATGCGAGCCATGGGTGAAAGTTCGTCCACCACACCTGGGTCGGCAATGAATGACCGACAATCTGGAATCTGGGCAGCAATCTCATAAGCTAGCAGACACCCCAGGTTGCAGGCATGGCTATGCATGACACAACCATGCAAGGTGTCATCGAGCATGCGCTGATTGATTTCGTAAACGCCACCACTGATGGGCTTCACCAGACCTCCACGTCCGATGACTGCATCGAATTCTAAAGGAATGTCGGCATTCTTGAGTTCATCCAGAACGAGTTGACGACGAAAATCCTGTTGCTCTGTGATGTTGCCGAAGGGAGCCAACTCCTCCGCAGAGTGTGCGATGTTTCGCAACAGGATGGGAGTCTCGTTTTCATAGACAGCCATCTTGGTGGATGTAGAACCAGGATTGATAACGAGAATTTTCATATAGCTGCCAATGCGAGTGAGTAATACTTGGATTCAGGACTGTCAGCGCGTGAAGGAACCACGCAACAACACTGGGTGCCTTCCAATACACCAGCTGTTTTGGCATAACCGAAGAGGGTCAGCGTCTTGTAAAAAACATTACCTGCCACGATATCGGGGAAGATGAGTGCGTCAGCCTGTCCGTCAATGACACTGTGAATGCCTTTCTCACGTAGAGAGACACTGTCGAGAGATGTCTTTAAATCGAGTGGTCCGTCGATGATACAGCGCCCAAACGTTCCTGTTTGTGCTTCTGCAATGATTTCCAAATAATCGGTAGTGTAGGGGAATGCTTTGGCACTAACCTTCTCAGCACAATGGATGAGTGAGATGCGTGGTTCCTCAATGCCCAAACCATGACATACGTAGTTGACGTAATGAATCTGCTGGCGGCGCTGAGCGGGAGTAGGGACTGGGATAACAGCTGCATCGGTAAAGAAAAGCAGTTTCTCATATTTGGGAATCTCTGCCATTGCGACATGAGTCAGTACATGACCAGGACGGAGAATGCCATTTTCCTTATCAAGAATGGCGCGTAGCAGTACATCGGTGTTGATGAGACCTTTCATCAGGATGTCAGCTTCACCCTTCTTACATAGAGCAACAGCACGTCGGGCACAATCTTCTTTGTCGTCACCATCGACATAGATGGGGTCGATAAATCCCATCTCCTTTCCTTTTTCTACAGCATAGCGTGTACTGGCATCTGTACCAGATACGACAGCTACGCGTTTACGGTCGCCCCGCTCTTGCAGGAAGACAATCATGTCATTTAATGTTCTAGTAGGTTGCATAGATTTAAAGTTATAGGTTATATTAGTGGTAAGAGGCAGAGCCCTGCTATTGCAGGCTCTGCTGATACCATTCAAAGAGTTTCTTTACGCCTTCGTCAATCTCCACCTTGTGAGTCCATCCTAAGGAGTGGAGTTTCGATACGTCAATGAGTTTACGCATGGTTCCGTCAGGCTTAGAGGTGTCAAATTCTACAATGCCTTCGAAACCGACAGCCTTTACTACCAACTCGGAAAGTTCGCGAATGGTCAGTTCCTTGCCTGTTCCCACATTGATGTGGCAGTTGCGGATTTCGCCTAATGAGGGAATAGCGCCACCACGACCAGCACTATGGTTACGGTCTACAGCACCATCAGTGCTAGCACCATAATGTACACTTGAATATTTCTCAATGCCAATGACATCTTTAAAGTCTACATTCAACAGTACATGAACGGAAGCGTCGGCCATATCCTCAGACCAAAGGAATTCACGTAATGGAGTACCTGTTCCCCAAAGCGTTACCTTGTTATTCTCGATACCGTATTTTTGTAATATCGTTAGAACGTTATTACGATCAGCCTTACCATCGACGCCCTCCACAGGACGGATGTCTAAATCGCGACGGATTGCCTCCCAGTTGTCTTCGTGAATAAGTTTTGCCAGATAGATCTTACGCATCATGGCTGGCATTACATGACTGTTTTCCAGGTGGAAGTTGTCGTTAGGACCATATAGATTGGTAGGCATTACGGCGATGTAGTTGGTGCCATACTGCAGGTTATAGCTCTCGCACATCTTCAGACCAGCTATCTTGGCAATGGCATATTCCTCGTTGGTGTATTCCAGTGGCGAGGTCAAGAGGGCGTCCTCTTTCATGGGTTGGGGCGCATTCTTGGGATAGATGCAGGTAGAGCCGAGGAAAAGCAACTTCTTCACTCCATGTGCATAAGCCTCTGAGATGACATTACACTGAATCTTCATATTCATCATGATGAAGTCTGCACGATACAGTGAGTTGGCCATGATACCACCTACAAAAGCGGCAGCCAAAACCACTGCATCAGGACGTTCTTCATCAAAGAACTTCTTGACAGCTAGCTGGTCGGTCAAATCAAGTTCTTTGTGGGTTCTGCCCACCAAGTTTGTATAACCTCTCTGCTGGAGGTTGTTCCAAATGGCTGAGCCCACCAACCCATGATGGCCAGCCACATAAATCTTACTATCTTTACTCAGCATCTTGTTTGTCCATTTGTGCTTTTAGGAACAGTTTCTTCACGAACTTCATATCGTGCTGTACCATAATTTTAACGAGTTCTGGGAAACTGGTCTTCTGTGGATTCCAGCCTAACTTTGCCTTGGCTTTAGCAGGATTACCCAACAGCTGATCAACCTCAGCAGGACGGAAATACTTTGGATCTACCTCAACAAGAGGCTTACCTGTTTTCTTGTCATAACCCTTTTCGTCGACACCATCGCCACGCCATTCGAGTTCGATACCCACTTCCTTAAAAGCGAGGGTAGTAAACTCACGAACGGTATGATATTCACCAGTTGCAATGACAAAATCATCGGGCTCCGGTTGCTGAAGAATGAGCCACATGCACTCAATATAATCCTTGGCATATCCCCAGTCGCGTAATGAATTCAGATTACCGAGATAGAGTTTGTCTTGATAACCCTGTGCAATACGTGATGCTGCAAGAGTGATTTTACGAGTTACGAAATTCTCACCACGACGCTCACTTTCATGGTTAAAGAGAATGCCATTGCAACAATACATGCCGTATGACTCACGATAGTTCTTCATAATCCAGAAACCGTAGAGCTTGGCAACAGCATAGGGTGAACGGGGGTAGAATGGGGTGGTCTCCGACTGAGGAACCTCCTGTACCTTTCCGTATAACTCGGAGGTAGAGGCCTGATAGATACGACAGGTTTTCTCCAGTCCGCAAATTCGTACTGCTTCCAACAAGCGCAGAACACCATCGGCATCTACATCAGCTGTGTATTCTGGAACATCGAAAGACACCTTTACATGGCTCTGGGCTGCCAGATTATAGATTTCTGTGGGTTTTACCTCGCCAATAACGCGAATCAGTGAAGATGAGTCGGTCATATCTGCCCAGTGCAGATTTACCAATCGGGCTTTCTTCATGTCGCGTACCCATTCGTCCAGATAAAGGTGTTCAATACGTCCAGTGTTAAATGATGATGAACGGCGCAGAAGTCCATGAACCTCATAGCCTTTTTCGATAAGGAATTCAGCCAGATAAGAACCGTCCTGGCCAGTAATACCCGTTATCAGAGCAACTTTTTTGTTCTCCATTTTGAAATTATTGATAATAAATGAGTTGTTTTTTGTTATTTGTCTTGTCCGGAGAATTGCTTGATGCGCTGTTCCTCGGAAAGCTTACATATTAATAAGGTGTCATTGTTCTCTGCAACGATATAACCGTCCAATCCCTGGATGACAACCTTCTTCTCCTGTGTGGTGTGAACCATGCAGTTGTGGGTTTCAAAGAGATGGATGTCTTGACCGATACATGCATTACCATACAAATCTTTTTTGGTCTGCTGCTGCAAAGAGCCCCATGTACCTAGATCACTCCATCCAAAGTCGGCAGGGTGAACAAATATCTCTTCCGCTTTCTCCATAATGGCATAGTCGACAGAGATGTTCTCACATTCTGGGAACAAACGATCAATAGTCTCTTGCTCCTTGTCTGTGCCATAAATGGGTAGCATGCCTTCGAAAATCTTGGAAATAGAGGGTTGATACATGCGGAAAGCGTTGACAATAGTCGATACGTTCCAGATGAAGATACCTGCGTTCCAGAAATAATTGTTTTTCGAAATATACTGTTTGGCTGTGGCCAAGTCTGGCTTCTCGCGGAAAGAGTCTACGCGGAAGATTTCTTTGTTACGTAACGAGTTGGCGGACAGGTTAGCCTCAATATATCCATAACCAGTCTCGGGACGATTGGGCTTCATACCCAATGTAACAATGGCATCACTATCAGCAGTAAACTTCAAACTGTTGCTGATTACACGGCGGAACTCTTCCACATTCATGACAACATGGTCACTGGGAGAAACTACAATATTAGCTTTAGGGTCTTTCGACTTGATGCGCCAAGACACATAAGCAATACAAGGTGCAGTGTTACGACGACAAGGTTCGCATAGAATGTGATTGCGAGGCATGTCGGG
>Ga0310694_10002005_pt1 | contig 21720 bp, 25 predicted proteins | sample 174DNAGHGhighgp2_FD_203884 | JGI IMG/M metagenome (GOLD analysis project Ga0310694, IMG submission 203884) | Sheep rumen microbial communities from Palmerston North, Manawatu-Wanganui, New Zealand - 1742 DNA GHGhigh gp2 (v2) (version 2) | ecosystem: Host-associated > Mammals > Digestive system... | reverse complement strand
GCCCAGTCGAGCCACGGGATTGAATACATGCGGTGGGGGGAGAGGGGGCATGTTTTTTCATCTATGAGAGTTTGCATTCATGGTTCGAGGGTGTATATTAATGGCACAAACAAACCAACCAACTTATCACCAACCAACTACAACGGAGCAACCATGAGCAGGAAAATCGAAATCGAACTGGATGACGACGGCTATTTTTGGATTTGGTTCGCAAGCATCAATGACACGATGATTGGCGACGAACGCGGTTACGACACGAAGGAAGACGCGATTGCTTTCATGGTCGATTACGACAAGGACAACTATCAGGACGACCTGACCGACGCGGAAAAGCAAAGCAGGACGGTGAAGATACGCGAGGAACTCGACCGTAAGGGGAGATACGAGGACGAGGAGAACGAAGCGTACTACTACCTCAACCATATCACCGTTGAATTCAAAAACAAGTAAGGGAGAAACACAAGATGAAGTGCGTTTACTACGATGTGAAAGGCAAATGGTGGGTTTACATGTTTACCAAGTTCTCTGAGATGGTCGGTTTCCTGAACAAGGAACTCAGGCGCAAGGTGTAGACGGCTGAGGACATGGAGAAGCATGAACGGTCGGCGTTCGGCACACTCAACCCAAACGGCACAGAAGTGGACTACGATGACTACAATGTGGTTTTCGAGCAGGTGCAGGAAAAAAGCGGTCGGTGGGTTCCGAAGAACGGCACGATTGCTAAATCCGTCTTCCTGCGCATGAAGGACGGAAACCAGCTAAGTCTGGAGAACTGTTTCCACAAAAACGGCAGGGCGGACGACAAGGCTTTCGACAAGTACTACGGCATCAGCAACTTTGTCGGCTTTCAGAAGGATTGCATCGACACGAAGGAGGATTTGGTGGTCAGGGCGACCGAAAACCATCCCGAAGGCGTGTTGACACCAGTCGGCATGTGATTGGAATCGCAGGACTGGGAATTCCCAGTCCTGCTTTTGATTTTTCAGTCAATCAGGATTGAATGTCGTTTTTCGGCTTGCAATTTTGGAAAATCGGTGTATATTGTAGAAAAACCATAAAACCAACTCATTTTTCAGGAGGAATTACCAATGAGCGAAAACAAAACAAATGCCGTCAATGTCGCCAATAAGGACGGGTTGTATGAGAATTTCACGGGTGTCATCGAATGGGGGCGCACAAAAGGCGAGGTCAGGAACGCGACGTTTGACTTGTTCACAAGCAATGACGGCGGTGCGTTTTTTGTCACATGGCATGACGGCACGTGGGTGAACGGCATTCTCGCCGACGCGACGTGGTGGAAAGGCACATGGCTGAACGGCACTCTGATTGACTCCGCATGGGACAGGGGCGAATGGATGAACGGTATCTGCAAGAACGTCACTTGGGACTATGGCATTTGGCACAAAGGCGTTTTCGAGGACAGCATTTGGCATGACGGAAGATGGATGAACGGCTTGTGGAAAGGCGACGCGAACAAGTGGTACTCTGGCGCATGGTGGCTAGGCACTTGGCAGGGCGGATGGTGGAATCTCGGCACTGGCAAGAACGGAATCATCCACTACGAGGGCGACAGCCCCGACAAGTGGATAAAGAAGAAGCAGACGGCGGTCGTTGCCACGGCTGGAAAATAACCGCATGGCAGGGGAGAGGGGGCATGTTTTTTCTCCCGTCGTGATTTGCAATGTCGGGGAATGGATGTATATTAATGATACAAGCCAACCAACCAACTAAACCAATCATGCAAAGGAGCAAGACCATGAGCAAGAAAATCAAATCCGTTTCCGTCGAGACCACGACCAAGACGACTATTCGCTACCAGTTCAAGAACTTCGAGGAAATGATTGAGTTCCTGATGAGCGACAACGGACAAGGCAAGAAGACCACACGCACAGTCGAATACCATGAGCAGAGAGTGAGACGCGGTTTCGGACATACGCAGAAGCGCAATGGCGAATTCGTCGTGGATGCGGTAAAGGACAAGAAAGGCAAGTACGTACCGTCTTATGGGAAAAAGGCTATTTCCTGCTTTCTTGAAATCGAAATCGGAAAGGACGAGAATGGGGAAATGAACTATACGGAGCATATCATGAAAAGGTTCTTCGACAAGGACGACCACCCCGACAACGTTGCATTCGCAAAGGAATACCACATGGAAGACTTTGTTGGGGTCGAAGTATATACAGAGACAAAATAGGAGAACCCATAATGGCAAAGGAACTGAAATCAGTAAACACCAGTTTGAAAGTCGAACTGGAATATTCGTTCAGCAGTCTGAGCGACATTCTTTCATTCCTCGACATGAACAATGTCAACCGCAAGGACTACAACATCGTCTTCGGCAACAACGTCAAGTTCACGCGAGAAGTGTACCATAGGGGGAGGGGGTATAAATTCGTTCTCGGTCGTCAGCACTTCGACGAGGCGAAGGGGAAGTACGTTTTGAACGGAACTGTCCGTGCTTCGTTCTACCGCTACCACCCTTCCGAGGGCATCGTGTCGATGGACAAGTACTTCGACGAGGACGGCAGACCGAACGACGCTCTTTTCGCGCAGGACTACGACCTCGAAGAGATTTCGGGTTGCGAGACCGCGTTCGACGAAGAATGGCGTGATTTCACGAAGTGAGAGGTGGCTATGAACAATACGGACATGGCATGCGGTATTCTCGGCGGGCTGGCGGAGCTTTACTTGGCTTTCATCGGGCTGTTGTTCCTCTTGGTGTTCGGCATGGCGGTGGTCATCGGCTCGATTGAGGAATACAAGTACGGCAAACCCCACAGGGAATTCGAGAGGATGATGACGGAATACCATGAGTACGTCAGCGTCACCCCGAAGGACAAGCAACTGAAATTCGTCGAATGGCGAAAGGAAAGGGACGCTAGGAAGTCGAAGGATGGAAAATCCATGAACGCAGTCCAGCGGACGCACCACACGATGTTGCACGGCGAGGAGCCGAGCAAGACGAGACAATAGGACGGAGAATGAACCATGAAGGAAACAAGCATTGAGAAGACGACTGTCATCAGATACGAATTCGAAAATCTGACTGAAATCGTCAACTTCCTTGACAAGAACTATGTGAACAGTTTGATTAAGGATGGTGGCAAAGGGGAGACCACGGTCGAGAATCAGGGATGGACGATGGTTTTCCGTCAGCGTTTCGATGGCGAAAGAAAGAGATACGTCCCATTCGCAAGTCCGATTGGGAAGTCGATTCAGCTTGTCAACGGCACGTTGACAGGCGCGGTGTCGCTTGAAAAGTACTTCGACGAGAATGGAATCCCCCGAAACGACGCTTTCGCGAAGGATTTCAGAATCAGCGATTTCGTCGGCACTCTGACGGTTGTCAAAAAGCAGTGACCACGGCATAGGGGGGAGGGGCTTGGAATTCCAAGCCCCTCCCTTTTTGCGTTTTCGGGGCTTTTCCTGAGAGATTGAATGTAAAATGGCGAAAAATTTCATGGCGTGGCTTGCAAACCCCGAATTCGGGTGTATATTAGTGCATGTGACAGGAAAATCCAATCTCAACAACCAAAGGAGCGAATCAAAATGGCGGAAACAGCGACAGAAACCATGACGTTCAAGAACATCGAAGAGCTTGTGAAGGCCGTGTGGAACGGCGACGTGACGCTCGGCGAAAACGAGGCGAGCAAATACACCAGCGACAAGGTGCGTCTCAAGCAGGAAGGCATCGTGGCAATCAAGAACACGGTCAAGAAGACCGTCCTCTTCACGCGCAACCCCAAACCTGTGGAGAAGTCCGCGTATTCCCACAAGTACATCATGCCCCACTTCGCGGACGAAGTGCGGAGCATCGTGAAGAAGTCGGTCGTTGACAAGTGCATGGCGAACATCATGCTCACGGGACCGATGGGCACTGGCAAGACGGAATTCATCTACGAACTGGCGAGGGAATTCGGTGTCAAGGTGTTCCAGGTCAACGGAAACGACGGTCTGACGATGTACGACTTCCTCGGCTCGAAGTCCGTCGCGGTCGATAGCAAGTCGAAGCAGAACTATACGTACTTCGAGAAAGGTCCGTTGTACAGGGCGTTCATCGAAGGCACGAAGCTCGACGCGGACGGAAATCAGGTTTTGGACGCGGACGGCGAACCGATTGTCGTCGGCAAACCCGCGTTCTTCTTCCTCGACGAATTCGCGGCGTTGCTCCCCGAAGTGTTCCTCGGTGTCTTCAACCGTGCTTTGGAAATCCCTCGCGAGCAGGGCAAGGCGCGGACGATGGAAATCGCCCCCGACGAAGGGCGCGTCGTGAAGTCGCATCCAGGTCTTGTGATGTTCTTCTCAGGCAACACCGTCGGCGCGGGCAACAGTGGCAAATTCCAAATGGGTTATACCGCTCAGGGCAACCGCATGGACGAATCGACGAGAAACCGAATCAACGGCTTCTTCGAATTCGGCTACAACAAGACCGCTGAGCGGAACATCTCGTTGGGCATCCTCAACGACGATGAAGAGACCGCGAACCTGATGAAGTTCCGCGACGACCTCAGAAACCTGTTCCGCACGGAAAAGGTGCAGACGCTTTTCACGACGCGCTCAATCGTGTCAATCTGCAACTTGGCGAAGACATACCGCGAGAGCGGAATCAAGGACTGGATGGCGCGAGCGGTCATCACGGCGTTCCTCAATGGCGTTCCCGAACACGACAAGAACACTGTCAACGAAGCGGTGCGGAATGTCTGGGCAATCGACCAGTTGAGCATCAACAAGAGAAATTCCGATTACGACTACATATCGTAGTCGCATCGGTCTGACAGGGCTTGCGTGGAATTGGTTTCGTCGCTGTTTCCGACCACGCAAGCCTTTTTTTCGTATCATAGGGGGAGGGACCTTTTTTTCGCCATGAGCGAATTTTCCTGTTCCTTCTTGAAATTTCATGAACATGCCCCATATTAAAAGGGATGCGAACTAAAAAGAAGGAAAACAGGCATGGCGACATCTTTGTACTACAACAATTCAAACGGCGAATGCGCACTCGGTTTCAAATTCGATTGCAGTGACCGCGTGTTCGGCTACTTGTACGACGGAAAGAGGATTGTCCTGGCGGACGAGCAGGAATTCTCCAAAAAATACTATGACTACATCAAGCCAGTGAAGTCCCCCGATGACATGGAGACGTTTTTCAGGACGACTGGGTGCATCGGTTTCGCCGAGGAACTGCTGTTGTCGAGATGCGACAGGCACAGGGTGGAGGGTTGCGGACAGACGCATGGTCAGGAAGATGACGAAATCCGCCACTTCTTCAATGATTCAATCCTGTACGTTCTTACGAAAACATTAATCAACGCGAAGCCGAAGGAAGAGAAAAACGACGGCATTTGCTTCGTCAAGACGGAGAAGCCAAGGGGGGAGGGGCGTGTTTTCACCCCGACGTGCAGTTTTGTTCCCGTTGGCGACCGAACGGATGGCAGACCGAAGGGGACGAGGAGAATAGTGCGCTACATCGGGAAGGACGAGGGCAATATCGTCAACGGTCATTTCTACCTTCTTGTCGAGAAAGCCGACGACGAGCATTCCATAATCATCGTACCGCCCGAAAACAAGCCCGTCACAGTGAGCGACCAATGCCTTGAATTCTCCGACAGACCGAAACGGAAAGAGCCTGAGACCAAGAAACCGAAGGCGACAAAGGCGAGGAAGGACGACAGCGTGGTGAAGATGGTCGAGGACGAGCTGTTCGACAGCGCGTCGAAGCTGGTCGAGGACGAGCTGTTCGACACGATGGGGGGAATCGTTGAGAAAAAGAAGACGAAAAAGAGGGCGACTTTCAATTACGACTACTGGGACGGCTACATTAATTTTTGATTCATGAATGAAACAAACCATTGAAACAAACCATTGAAACAAACCATTGAAACAAACCATTGAAACAAACCATTGAAACAAACCATTGAAACAAACCATTGAAACAAACCATTGAAACAAAGGAGTAACAAGAATGGCAAAATACTACGACAGATGTTGGAACCCGATATTCGGGTGTTGCGGTGACTTCAGGGGATGCGACAAATGCTACGCCAAATCCCTCATGGAAAGGAGGGGGAGGGCTTGGAACGACTTCAGTGAACTGAAGGTCAACAAGAAACAGCTTTACCGCAAATTCGACGAGACACCGCAGACCATCGCCGTCTGCACGCAGAGCGACCTTTTCCAAGACAGGCGCAACGGGACTGGAGCCGACCAGTGGATAGTTGACGCGGTGCTTGCGAAATGCAATTCCAACAGGCAGAACAAGTACCTCTTCCTGACCAAATTCTCAGGCAACATGAAACGGTATTTCAACGACATCGAACTGCTCAAACGCCTGAATCGAAACCATCTTGAGCCGTTTTCGTTCAGCGGGATGGCTTTCGGCGTGAGCGTGTGTTGCAGGAATGACCTGAAAAGGATGGACGAGCTGATTTCGACGAAGGTCATCCAGCACCGATTCGTCGCGTTCGAGCCGTTGCTAGAGGACGTGCACAACTTCCTAACGGACGAGCAGATGAAGCAGATGGAGTGGGTGATTGTCGGCGCGGAGACTGGGGAAGACCCGACTCCGTGCAAGCAGGAATGGATGATGCGCATCGTCGAACGCGCCGACCGACTGGGCATCCCAGTATTCGTGAACGCCGTCCATACGGACGAGGGCAAGGTGACGACCGAATTCGAGGAGATGGACGAGACATTGAGACGTTGCGACATGCCTTTCGCAATTAAGAATTGATGAATGCCACACCCGTGGGCTTGATTTTTTGCCCACGGGTGTATATTGTTCATGGTCTGATGAACGCGGAATGGGGATTCCCGTCGGACGCGGAGGGTATAATAACCGTTGGAGGTACGCACTATGACGGAACGGGAATTTTCAATCGCGCTTGAGGCACTCGCGAGGAAAGGCTTTCAGTTCACAATGAAGGGCTTTCCGCACGGGAGGATTGCGATGACGAACGGATGCTTCGACATCCTGCATCGCGGTCATGTCGAATGCCTTGAATACGCGAGGGCGCAGGGGGACTACCTGATTGTCGCCATCAACGACGATGACAGCATCAGACAGCTAAAAGGGAGTTCCAGACCAGTCATCAAGCTGGACGACAGGATGTACGTCCTGAAATCCCTTGAGTGCGTGGACATGGTGGTTTCCTTCCACGACATCAGGGCGACGGAGGTTTTCAGAACCATCCGCCCCGACGTGTATGTGAAGGGGGGGGACTACAATATCGACTCCCTCGACGGGGGGGAGAGGGATGCGCTTTTGTCATGGGACCCGCAACCTGAATTCAAATTCTTCAAATTCAAGACGAACATATCAACCACGGAAATCATAAAGAGGATGAATCAATGAGCATATTCGATAATTGCGAAGACGGAATCCCCATGTTGTGCAAGCTGACCATGAACAGGGAATTCTCGATAATGGAATGGGAGGGCGAGCCGATTGTGTTCGTGTCGAGCGAGAACGGGAACATCTACCTCGTCAACTGCGTCGAATTCAGGGACGATATTGAATCCATCGGGTGCAAGCGGTGGGTGGTCGGCAAGACGACCATCGGCATCCTGCTCGACTTGGTGCATCAGAAAATCACGCTGTACGACGCTCTGAAAGCCGTGGACGGTTCCGTTGCCGTCTTCGAGAAGCGCATGGACGGCACATGCAAGCAGAAGGTGGTGGACGCGAGCCTTTTGCAGGACAACGAGCGTCCAGAGAAGACCGCCTTTGTAAGATTCCCAGAAGACGGTTGCGAAGAGGAAATCAAGAAACTTTACCTGAAATACTTCCTCGGTCAGACAATCTACTGACATTCGGGCGAAATTTTCGTCCTGTCCGATTTGCATTTTCATCCCCCTGATGTATATTATCAGAAATCATAGACGATGTACATCAAAGGAGCTTGGAAATGCAAATCTTTTTTTCATACAGGTACATTCACGGTGGCATGGCGACGAACATGCTTCGTTTTGAAGTCAGTCATGACACACGTTATGAGGCGACAAGGATTGTCGAGCCTGAGTATTACAACCGTCCTTCGGACGACGGCGACGATGACTTCGGCTTCCACTGGTACAGGACGTGCAACGACCGCAATGAAGGCTATGAAACGGAGCCAGTCACGGATTTCTTCTCCCTTGCCAAGCGGTATTCCGCATACTGGTATTCGGGCAACGGGGAGGACCTCAAAAGGGCGAAGGCGTTCCTGAGCCTCCTCAAAGAGCTGAGCTTCAAGAACAACAGGAATTTCATATGGGGTGGCATGACTGATTCGGTGAAGGATGAATTCAAGAACTTGTTCTTCCCGATAAAGCATGAATCCCTGAATGACGAAGAGAAGAAATTCGTCAACGACCATCTGTACAGGATTACCGACAGGTTCATGTTCCTCAACGAATGCAAGAAGAGAATCGTCAGAATGGCTCAGGACTACGAGGCGAATTTCAGATGGAGTGACGCGAAAAACGACATGAATCGGAATTTCCTTTTCAAGAAAGGCAATTTCTACGTCTGTTGGATGGTGACAGCCAGCGGTTGTTTTCGACTGACTGGCTTGGACAACTTCACATACACGGTTCCTGCGAGATATGTCGAAAACGGGCAGGACTTCGGATGGGAGCATGTTTAAACAGCAAAGGAGTCTGAAAAATGGAAGTCTCGTACATGAGCTACATAAAGAATCAGGAAAACCATTTCGTCAAGAAGCTCTTCTTCAAGATGAGCACTCAATGGTATTCGATTGAGCAACGGGTTGACACGGGCGAGACGATATGGCGCAAAGGCGAATCGGCGAAGTACAAGTGCCCAACGGAAGGCTTGGCGTACTTTGGTTCCATGAAAGAGCTGATTCGCACATACAGCAAGAGCGGGATGAAACCCACCAATGCGTATTACACGATTATGCTGTTTCTGTCGTACATGCGCGACAGACAATGCGTGGCGTGGACGGAAGGCATGCCGAATCAGGAGCGTCTTGAATTCCTTGATTTTTTCCAGAGGGTCGATGAAGAGGACAAGAGTCTTCCAAAGTACGAACTGCAAAGGGAGATGTGGAACAAGATTGCGGACGACTTCCTTTTTCTCAAGGAAGACGAAAATCAGTTCACCAAACCCACCATCGTGGCGGACTGGGACAAATTGAGAGAAGGCTATGAAAAGCTGATGAACGTACCCATCGTTGGGTACGCGGCCATCACGGGTGACGACGGACTGGAAGGCGTTTTCTCCACGAGGCAGGAAGCCGTGCAGAGGGCTAGGCAGAATGCCGAAAGGACGACGGTGAAACGGAAAATCATCAAGGTCGTGGTGGAAATGCGGGGCTTCAAGAAGAACGGGTTCTACGTCTGCGAAGGCGTGGTCGGCGACAATGCGTTGCTTGTCAACGACCAGAACAACAGGGTGTACGTGCCGTTGGACGCTATCCAGAACGGCAGGGGGCTTTCCATGACGGACTAAGCGTCATATCAAAGGAGTACGTGAAATGAAAATGAGTTTCGGCTATCGCGTGAAGAACAGCTACGGCGTGATTGTCCACAGGCTCCGTTTCAACATGAAGAACGGATGCATCCACATGTGCGATGTGAACGCGGAGCTTTTCAACCCGTACTACTGCCTTGCCTCCAAAATCACGGACGGCGACGATGACTTCGGCTTCCACTGGTACGACGGGCAGGAAGCCGAGGGCAACCCGCTGATTGAGGGCGAGCTGACCGAGTATGAAAACCAGTACAGCGTCGCCAACGGTTACGACAAGGGGGACCCCCTTGAAAATCTCACTTTCCTCGCCATGTTGCGCATCCTCACGTTCAAGAGCAAACGGTGGGTGTGGGAGAGGATGTTCGAGTCGTCGGTGAGGGAGGCAAGCCTGTACTTTTCGGTCTTCGGGGCGAAACTGTGGGGCAACCTCGCGGAAGGCAACGGGATGGACGAGGATTTGAGGGGGAAATGGAAGGAAACCGCCGAGAGATTCTCATTTCTCGAATCTTCCGACATCGGGAAGATGAAGCGGAAAATCGTCAGGATGGCTTTCAGCCATCATGGGTTTTTGAAAGGCGAGTACTGCGTCTGCGAAGGCGTTTCCTACAATTGGGCGCAACTTGTCAGGAACAAACAGACGTATTTCATTGACCTCAAGTACATCGAGAACGGCGAAAAGCTTGAGAAATTCACCAATTGACGCAAAGGAGACGCGATATGGAAGAGGAAAAAATCCACATGTATTATTTTGACGGCATGATAAACCAGGAAGGGTATGTCGTGAACAGGATGCTGTTCTTCGAGTTTGGCAAACCATCGAATAGCGTGTCCGTCGAGAGAAGGATTGGGACAGGCATCTACAAGTGGCGCACTGGCAAGGACGCACGCATTGGAAAGGACGGGGAGCTTGCGACTTGCGACAAAGGGTTTGAACGCTATCCGTCGATAAAGGAATGGTTGTATGACTGCGCTGACGACACGGCGGGCGGGACGGCTAAGTTCTATGACATCAAGTGCATTTTCGAATACATGTACAACGAAAAGAGCAAGTGGTTCTGGAAAGCCATGCCACAATCCAGAAGGGATGCGTACCACGGGTTTTTCAGGGAGAGCCACGATGCTGGCAGGGACACGCTCATGTTCAAGACGTTCCAGAGCGAATGGAACAGGGTGGCGGTGAACTTCGACTTCCTCAAGGACTTGAAAGGTCAGGAGAAGCGAGCCATCGTCAAGGTCATCGAGGATTACCAGCAGTTCAAGAAGAACCATTTCTACGTGTGCGTACAGGCGAACGCCGTGTCCGCGATGCTGTTGTGCGACGACGGCACGAGGGCATGGATTCCGCGTTCAAAGATTTTGAACGGGTATGCGATTAACTTCAGGTAGGCAAGGGAGACCGAGGCAATGGAAACGAACAACACCAACGTAGTCTGGAGACATAAATTGGAAATGTACTTCATTGAAGGCATGCTGAATCAGGAAGGTCGTCGTGTGAACAGGATGTACTTCGAGGAGGAGGAGCATGTGCTTTCCGTTGAGAACATAATCGGAACGTCGGCATTCAAATGGTACACCGACGACAGGTATTCCTCTTATGGCATGAATGGTCCTTGGGCGGAAGACGTAAAGGCGAGCTATTTCGTCGGCGGGTCGATGACCAATGTGATTGTCAAGACCGCTGGCGACAGCCTTGCCCGACCGAACAGGTTCTACGTGATGCTACCGATTCTTGAGTACCTGTACAGCGAGGAAAGCAAGATGGTTTGGAAAACGCTGACCGATGCCAGACGGCGCGAGTACTGCGATTTCTTCCAACCATGCAATCTGGAAAAAGACGAGAAGGGCAATCCCATGTTCCCGCAGATACGGAACCTTTGGAACAAGATGTCATGTTACTTCATGTTCCTGAGCAATCTGAAAGGTCAGGAGATACGCAGGATTGTCAGGGTTCTGAGAAGCTACAACAGATTCGAGAAGGGCAAATTCTACCTGTGCGTGAAAGCGGGGCATTTCTCCTTGTGCCTTATGGACAAGGACAGGACAAGATGGATTCCGCGCAGCGCGGTTGAAAACGGCTATGCCATTCCAGAGACGGAGCAAGGAGACGAACAATGAGGATATTCTACAACGACACCAATCTCGCGGGGCTGAAATGCAAGGTGCTTTTCAGCATGGACAGTGGTCATTTTTTCGCATGCGAATTGCAGGAAGGCGCGAACGGTGCCGATGACAGGTGGGTTTCCGTCTATGGACCGTCTGCGTCCGACGGAATCATGTTCCATTCCGTACCGTTTTCTCAGACTCTCTGCTTCCACTGCGGGGAAGAGGTCGTCGTGAAATGCAGGGACAGGGATGAAAGACTCCAGAAGCCGTTTTCCCTTCAGGACAAGAAGCGGATGATGGATTTCATTCTTCAGTCGCTTGAGGCGTTCCCAAGCAAATGGGGGACATGGTGGTATGTGTTCAACGACAAAGACCTCAATGAGATAAGGGAATTCTTCAAGCCTCTTGTGACTGACATCCCTTATGACTATGATTTCGGCAAGGCATGGGACGAGAGGATGGACGGGTTCTCGTTCCTCAAAGACCATGTGGCGAACAAGCGCAGGCTGGTCAGGATGAAATGCGACTGTTTTGAATTCAAAAAAGGGCATTTCTACATTTCCTGCGGGGAAGCGGAAAATGTAAAATTCCTGATAAACGAAAAAGGAATCGCGACACCCGTGCCATCAAAAAACATCGAGTAATGAAAAATTTTCCGATGTCGGCTTGCAATCCATGCGGATGGATGTATATTAAAGGCGACACAGGACAATGTACATGGATTTTATAAAAAGGGGCTTTGCGACATGAGCGAAAACAAGACTATCAGCGATGAAAATTCCGCCAAATGGGAACTTGTTGACATCAATAGCTTCGACAGCACAGAGCTGACGGCCATTCTCGGCAAGTGCAACGAAGCGGCTAACAAAGGCGAGGAATTAATCACCCACAATGGCGTGAGATACAAGGTCGTCGGCGATGCGAGCTACTTCGACCTGTATAAAAAAGTTTCTTCCGAAGGGGATGGCGATTCGTATGACGATTTCGAACCGAGCTACGACGGCAGGGAAGGCTTCGTCGGTGGCGGTTCGGCTACGCAGTCCGAGAACAGCACAGACCCATTTTCTCGCGAACCTGAAAAACCGAAGCGCAAGTCGGAACGCATGTTCCTTCTTACCGACGCTGACGGTCTTACCGATTTCCTGACGAACCGCTTCTACAAAATCAATGGTTCCGTGAGAAATTCGTACATCACAATTCTCAATGACAACAACGAAGAGCGCACGTTGCTTGCAAGTCGCGGTCAGTACGTCGATGTGTTCGTCGAACCCCCTCTTGACAAGGCAGGGGATTGAAAATAAATCTTGTCTCCGTGGTTGGTGACATGGGGCGGACGGAAAATTTTCCGTCCGCCCCAAATTTATTCACGGTCTTTCATTGCAATCTCTGAAAACGGATGTATATTATAGCATGTAACAGGAAACACACCAACCAACAGGAGATTTCAAATGGACAGACAGAACGCACATAGCGCAATCGACCAATTCATTCTTGGCAACGAGGCATCCAAATGGACGCACAAATTCATCAATGACGACGTTGTACCACGTTGCGACTTGGCGAACCGCGTCATCTACACTCCTGTGTTCCCGACCGTCATCGACCCGAAGGAAGACACGATTGTTCGCGCTGCGAACGAGCATGAGGACGGTCACGCTCGCTTCACTCCGAACATGGAAGAGCTGAAACATAGAAACGGTGGCGCGGTCGTCAAGCAGTCACCCATCCGTCACAGGCTCATCAACATTCTCGAAGACCTGCGCATCGAACGCGGTCTCAAGACGCTTTCAAAGGCGTTCGAGAGCGACTTGGACGATTCCAACCGTCACCATTGCGAAAAGCATCTGACGTACTTCAAGACAGGCAAGTACGACGGTCTGAAACCCATCAACGAGGCGATGCTTGCGCTTCATCTGACCGCTCTTGGCTACACTCCGTCTTGGGAAATGAAACCCGAAGCGTTGCGCTACTACGAAGACGCTCTCCCGATTTTCAAAAACTGGGAAAAGGCTGACTACCTGACCAAGCTCGGCTACTTCGAAATCGAAAAGATTGCTGACAAGATTCTCAAGAAGTGGGAAGAGACGCGCAAGGACATGAATCAGGATAGTGCTGACAACAATCAGCAGAATCAGAATCAGCAAAAGCAGAATCAGAATCAGCAGGGCGACGGCGGTCAGAACGACCAGTCAGAAGACAATCAGGGCGACGGCGAATCTTCTGAATCCAAGAGCGACGGCAAGCAGGACAAGGACGGCAAGAAGAGCAAGTCTTCCAAGTCCAAGTCTTCCAAGTCCGACAAGAACCAGTCGAAGAAAGACGGTTCCGACGGCGACGGAGAAGATGAAGACAAGTCCGAGAAGTCCAAAGGCGAATCCAAAAAGTCCGAAAAGGACGGCGAAGACGGCGAAAACAACGGCGGTCAGAGCGACGAAGGCGACGAGGGGGAAGAGGAAGACGGTTCTGATGAAAACGGCGGTCAGAACGGAAATGGTGGCGATTCTGACGGCGAAGACGGTCAGGACGGCGGTGAAGACGGCGAAGACGGAGACTTCGGCGGTTCCGACGACCTTGACGACGGCGGTCAGGACGGAAACGACGGCGACAAGGACACGTCCGCTCAGGCGAAACAGCGGAAATGGTTCAACCCGAAGGGCGGTAGCAAGGACAGCAAGTCCCTCGACGACGATTTCATCGACAACGATGAAATGAAGGACGAGGTCAAAGAGGAACTCGAACGCATCTTCAACAAGTCCAAGGAGCTGTTCGGCTCGTACTTCCCCTATACGGAAGAGGACGAGATAATCCATGCGGAAAAGGACAAGTACAGCTTCGATGTCGCGTACAGCGAAATCAGCGGAGCGACTTCCAAGCTCGCGAACCATCTTGAGACCTGCATGAGGACGGTTTCAAGAAGTCGTACCATCTACAACTACGACAAAGGGATGAGCGTCAATGTTCAACGTCATGCGACGAACATTGCTAAGTCCCTTACGAAGAACATCTTCACAAAGGTCATCAAAGGCATTTCGCTTGACGTTGCGGTTTCGATTCTGATTGACGAATCGGGTTCTTGTCACTATCTCGCTCCCGAATTCCGCAAAATCGTCATCGCGTTCTGCGAAGTCCTTGAACGCATCGGCATCAAGTTCGAAGTCCTCGGACACACCAACACGTTCGGCGGTTCAAGGCTCCCCTATTCCGAGCGTTGGAAGTTCACACGCTACTCGAAGAACAAAATCTTCGAGCACAAGAATTTCAACGAGCAGTACCAGGAAGAGAAGTACCGTCTCGGCTCAATCGGCTACCATGACTGCAACATCGACGGCGAGGCTCTGCTCGAAACGTTCAAGCGCAACATTCAGCAGACCGCAAAACGTCACATCATCCTAGTCTTCTCGGACGGAAAACCGAACGACTACAATTCCACTGCGTATGACGATAACGTTGCGTTCAACAGGAACCTGACCGATACGGTCAACCTTTGCAGAAAGAACAACGTCGAAGTCTATGCTTTCGGCATCGGAACCAGTCTCCCGATGAAATTCTACGGACAGGAATACTTCGTCTATCTTCCGTCCGTGAAGGACATGAACGATGCGTTCTTCCGCAAGACGGCCGAGGTCATCACATACGGTCGGCGCGTCTGATAAAAACAAAAAGACCGTGGAGCGGTAATATGCCCCACGGTCTTTTTTTATGCCTACAGGTCGAGCAATCCTGCGGACTTGCTGACGACGGCTTTCGCCTTCTTCTGCGCCACTCCGCACGACTTGCGTTCGTCCATCACCCACTTCCAGCAGTCCTCGTCGAGGGATTCCCTGTCCAGTTCGCTGAATTTCAGCCACATGGATATGGGTATGCCCTTCCACGATTTGTCTTTCATGTAGAGTTGCGCCTCCTGCACGTCGCCGAAGCGGTATCGCACTTCATGGTATCCGCTGTACTTGCCGAGCCACAGTTTGTCGAGCCAGTTCCCTCCGACAAGCTCGCCAATCCATGCGAGCGTGTCCTCGCGCTCCATCCTCACGGGCATGTATCCACGGTATCTCTTTATGTCCTTCAAAAGCATGTCACGTCTCCTTCATAGGGGGGAGGGGCTTGTTTTTTCATTCGATGTAGTCCTTGCCTCTGATTGGCTGGTCGGGCTGGAGCGCGGTCGCGTCCACCACCTGTTGCCAGCGGTATCCGAGTGCGTCTTCAAGAATCAAAACACAACGAGCACGAACTATAGCACCAAGGCATTCTTCGTACCATTTTCCGTCGTGGTGGTCTTTGTACGGGTCATTGAATACCACCACGCCACCGCCTTTCACCGTGTTCCCCTTCGAGTCCACGTATTTGCCCACCACGCCCTCGCTGGTCTGCATGTCGATTGTCGGCAACAGGTTCGTCGTCTGCTCCCTCCATATCGCCGTCCCGTCCTCCAGCGTCTCGAATGCGTTCTCCTGAACTTGGTTCCCCTTGCAGTCGTATCCGCGAAGCACTGGTCTGTCGATGTAGATGTTCTGGTGCGGTGTCGTGTCGTTCCCGTTGATTCTAATCCAGTACTCGTCCAGAGCGTCCTGCCACTTGGAGTACGCCGTCGCGTTCGGGTCGGCGGATGCGCGTTGCGCGTTGTAGTCCACAAGCCCCTGCGGGATGTCCCTCCCTGTGGCTTCGCGTAGCTTCTTCGTCTTCTCGTAGTCGTTGAAGTCCTCCTTGTAGAACGAATTCTCTGGTTTCGAGCTGTCCGCGCCATCTGGCATGCACTCCTTCTGGAATTTCCTGATGATGTTGACGTAGTTCGGGAAGTCGTACTTCCGTATCTGGTCTAGCGAATCGTACCACTCCAGATGGTATCTCATCTTGTCCTCTGGCTTCACGCAGTCGTGGCAGTACTCGCCAATCGGTCTGGTCACATGGTCGTCCTCCGAGAAAGGCGACTGGATTTCCCCGTGCTCCTTCCACGGTATCGTCACCGTGATGTCGAAGCCGTCGCCCCAATTCCCCGCCTTGTCGGTCTTCCAGTTCGCCTGAAGATACGCCTCCTCGTCGTCCTTGCCAGGCAATCGCTCGTAGTCCCTCCTGATGATTTTCTGGTACTCAAGGACTGGGCTTACGAACATGTCGTCTGGATAGTGCCTTCTCGCGCCGTCCTCGTGGTGGTACGATGTTTCGCGGGGATGCACGTTCGGGAAGTTCGGAGAGCCTTTGGCGTTGGTGATGACCGTCCCCTGCGTGACCGTCGTGGACTCCCCGTACTCCTGCGGGATGCCGTCGAAGTTCTTCGAACCAGCGTCGCCTCCAGCGGTCGTGCCTTCTGGAATCGTGAATTCCTCGCGGTGGTCGAAATACTTCTTCCATGTCTCGATTGGGTTCACCGTCCCGTTCCTGTACGGGTCGAGCGGTATCCCGTTGGCGATGACGTATGACAGCGAATTCTCTGGCGCGGGGCTTTGGCTGTCGCCTACCTCGTCCAGAGGCGACAATGTGAACTGGGGTTCGACTCTGGCTTTCGCCCTGCGCTCGTTCTCCGCCCTCACGATGGTGTCTATGCGCGGGAAGAATTCGGAGTTCAGCAACGACGGGGCTTGCTCGTCCTCCAGATGCGCCTCCAGAGCGTCCAGCACTTTGCGCTTGTACGCGGTGCCAGCGGACGTGTCGGAAGGGTTCGCGGTTTCTGGATACATGCCGTCTGGCATGCGCCACGGCTCATCGTTGCGTTGGGGGACATCGCCGTTGAGCTTCAGCGCGGTTATCTGCTCCTGCGACAGAGGCTCCCAGACGCTCTTGAACTCATTGAATGTCAGGTAGGTCTGATAGCGGTACATCTGGCTCTCGTCCTCCCCGTACCCAGACCTGTTGCTGTACGACACCGTGAACTCTGGTTCGGGGAGGGGGGCTAGGACTTCCGTCCCGTCCTGATTCGTCCTCACGACGTAGTACGTCTCGTCCCTGATTTCAGTCTGCGTGATTTCGCGCCTCTCCGTGTGGCTCTCGTTCAGATAGTGCCACATGATGTCCCTGTCCTCGTAGCGCATGAAGAACGCCGAGCCTAGCGACGACAGCCAGCCTTCGAACACGGCGTTCTCCGTCCCGATGTCGGTGATTTCGCCGTTCTGCTCCGCATATTCCTCCATCAGCGTCTCGATGTCGGCTGGAATCTCCGCGAACGGCGTAGCTTCGACGACAGCCTGCCCGTCAATGTAGAGGTTGTCGTCCCCGTCTTCATACCCGTTCATCGGGACGGGAGGGGTGTAAGTTCCGTCGGTCGCCTTCACCTTGACGAAAAGCACGTTGTCGGTCGGGTTGGTCGATGGGGTGGAGAACAGGAAGTAGTGTTCCCGCAACGGCTTGGTGTCGCCTTCTTCGAAGTCGAAGTCGCGTGGGTACTTCCTCGTCAGATTGAAGTACAGCGCGTACTCCCAGTGGAGCAGGTGGATTCTGTTCGTCTCGTCGTTGTCGTACACGAGGCTCGTGCACCATGTCGGCTTTACGTGCTGGAGCGGTTTCAGCCTCCCCGCCGTCTCCTGCGAGTACGGGTTGCTCGGATTGTCGCACAGCCACGGCGACGGGTTCGGGAACTGCTGTCTCTTCTCGCGGTTCCACAGCCCAGACCCTTTCGAGTAGTTGATTGGCGACCATGCGCGTCTGTACCACTTCCCGTCCGTGGCGCATTTCACGATTTCATCCTTCTCGTACCACCCAGTCCATCCGTCGTACTCCCATTCCAGATGCTTGACCTCGTTCGCGTGTGGCTGGATTTCCGTGGCTGAAGCCAACGGCTCGATGATGATGTCGTCCTCCTCGTATGTCACATGGCGTGGCGCGGTCGGGTCTGGCTGGCTCCGTTTGACCTGTGCGCTGAGCTGGTACTTGTCCTGCGGAACGGTGTCGTTGCTAGGCTCTCCGCCCTTCCCGTCGCTCTTCAGGCGTTTGGCGTTCATCCCCTTGCAGTTGTAGGTCTCCTCGCCGTATATGTTCGGCAAACGCCTGACGGGATAGTAGTACGATGAGTTTTTGGCTTTGTCCTCCGTGTACTCGTCCTTCAGCATCTTCTGCGCGTCCGAGAACAGGTTCGGAACCCATTTGAAATGCGTCCTGTCTCCGTCGAACGTCCATGTCTGACCTCCGTTCGTGTCCGTCGTCGGAGTCCATTTCCGCTTGATGAAGTACTGGCGCGTGCGCATCTCGTCGTCAAGCCAGTATTCGCACGGCATCGTCCTGTTCACGACCGTGTTGAAGAAGTAGAACTCGCCCCCCTCCATGAAGGGACCGAGGCTGTGGCATGGCTTGCTCGCGTCGAAGCGTATGCCGACGTGCCCAATCGTCTCGTCCTCTGGCACAAGCACAGTCCCGTCCGCTCCGAGCTTGCTCCCCTCCTTCATCTGGATGTGGTTGACCGACATGAATTCGTCCAGCATGGCTTGCGAGTCCACGTAGTTGCCGTAAGCCTGCATGTTCACTGAGTAGAATTCGTTGAAGTCGTCGATGAACTGGATGTCCGTCACGGTGCCGTCCTCGTCCGTGACATGCCGTGTCGCGTACAGGAATTCGACCGTCGCCCTGTCTGGAATCGGGTCGTTCAGCGTCATGAGGGGGGAGGAGCCTGAATTCCTGAAGATGCCTTTGATGACGGGATTCTGGTTCACGATGTAGTTTATCTGCTCAATCGAGACCGTCCTGCGGATGTCGCCAGTCTCGCTGTCCACGGTCGCCTCCGTCGGGAAGTACGTCGCCACCAGCCATTCCCTGAAATGGAGATTGTACGCGGGTTGCTGGATGAACAGCTTCCTCGCCTCGATGCGCATGCGGTATCGGATGAAGTCGTCGAATCCGAGATAGTACCCGTTCCCGCCACCGCTCCCCTCCTGCTCGGTGGCGTATCCAGACACGTCGAACCCGTCCCTTCCGTCCAACTGGAAGTCGGCAAGCTCCGTGAGTATGGTCTGCGTGCCGTCCACCCATTTGGGGATGCGGGACTTGTGCATGTCAACCGTCGTCTCCCCGCTCTTCACGTGCGCGATGCATTCGTGGCAGTACCCGTCGAGGTCGCGTTGTGTGTACAATATCTCCTGATTCAGCGGAAGGTCGCACGTCTCGTCCGCCATGTCCCACGGCTGTGCGTAGAACCGCCTCCAGTACTCCTCCACGTAAACGTACCAGATTGGCTTGCCGATGAGCTTGACGGACTTGTTCTGGGAGGGGTCTTCGGAATTTGGACCCCATTCGTCCGTCACATGGAAATGGTAGGTCTGCTCGCCCCAGTACGCGAGGGACGACCCGTTCGGGGAGAAAGCCACCGTCGGGAGGAAGAGATGCACGTGACCGCGCTGGTGGCAACGCTTCGATGCGTCTATGTATATCGGGTTCCCGTTGCTGTCGTGGTCAACCAGCGTCTTCGTCTGGCTCCAGTTCCATCCGTCGTTGTAAATCCATCCGAGGCGAGCGAATTTCAAGCCCATGATTCTACTCCTTTAAATGATTCATAAAACATGCTTCGGAATCTATTTTACCTCATGAGACGGGAAAAGCCAGAATGCGTTGCGCATTCTGGCTTTTCATTCATATCTTGCCGTGTATTCAGGATTGCTGTTCTTCCTGCTGTTCCTTCTTCTCCTGCCTCTTCATCCGCTTTCTTTCGACTATCTTGCCGAGGGTTTTCTCCAAGTCTTTCTTGAAAGCATCTGAATACACCTTGACGTTGTTGCTGTTCTTGTTGAATTCCGTTCTCAATAGGTCAATGGCACCGACTCCGTTCTTGAAGTATATGGCGATTCTCTTGTTGTCTTGGAATATGTCTTCGATTTCAAGCTCCTTGTCGCCTTTCTCCGTCTTCAGCTTCGGGAATTTGATTTCATCCGATATGTGCTTGTTGTACAACACCACGGTTCTTCCGTCTTTGTATGACTGCAACACTTTCAGGTATATTCTTTCGAATATTGAATCTTTCTTCTTACCTATCCCTTTCTGCACGAATACCGAAACGCTCAGGTCTTCAAGCTCCTTGTTCTGCACCGTGTCGCCGTATTCCCTTTCGAATGTGACATCTATGTTGCTCTTGTCGCTGTCGTTGTCTATCTCCACCTTGTTCCGATTGTAGATTTCCTCGAACACCTTGATTATTTCGCCAATCTTGTCAACCTTGTTGGACTGGGACAGATACGGGTTCTTGTCGTCTTCTATGTTGTGCAATGTCTGGTATGGAAGCACAAGAAACATCTTGTTGTTCGCTTCGTCGTGGTAGATGGAATATTTTTCTGGTTCTATCGACTTGATGTTGTTCAGGATTTTCTTCAGACTGCTGTTTTCGCTCTGCGTTTGCTTGTCCAATATCATGCTTGAAAACTGGTTCGCGAGATTTTTAAGGTTTTCCTTCGCCCCGTCGAGCGACTCCCCTATCGGCGCGTAGTCGAGGTTCCCCTCGATTTCCACGCACAACGAGCCGTCGTCGGTCGGGAATGCGTTATTGATGTTCAGTTTGAAACTCGCGTTCTTGACGCATGCCAGAAAGACGTTATCGGCAATCTTTGACAATTTAGTTCTCATTCCAAATCCCGTACCGTCCATGTTTGCTCTTTAATATAATAGCCTTATTATAAAGAAAAAATAAACCGCATGACGATTATTTTACTTTTCGGAGCTTGAAAAAATCCATGCGCGTTTCATATTATCCTGAAAGGATTGTTGTCATTTTGCAAAAAGGATATGCGATGAAAGTCGGAAAAAAGGAAGTCGAGAGAAAAAGGGTCGGCTTATTATGTGCTTGAAATGGCGTGACGGCGACAATTCGCGGACATACTGGGTTGAGGAGAGGCGACAGCCGTTGGAATGGGTTCCGTCACGATGCACCCCGTCCATTTGCAGGACGATGTGCCCGTACAAGGACTTGCCTTGGCATGTGTTCGTCATGCCTTTGGACGCGGAGGCATACGGCGGTCTGAAGGCATACGTCGTGTTCGGCAAGGAAAGGAAGGACAACTGCATCTGCGGATGCACCATCGGGTACGTGCGCAAGGTTCCGCTTGAGGAGGATGTCGTTGGTCACGAGTCCGAATTCATGAGAAGGCACAACATGTATTTGATGACGGAATGCCCGTTGGAGATGGAGCACAAGGTATATGGATTCTGCAAACGAAAACAAGGATAAGAGCCTGTACGATTAC
>Ga0310694_10002004_pt1 | contig 21737 bp, 33 predicted proteins | sample 174DNAGHGhighgp2_FD_203884 | JGI IMG/M metagenome (GOLD analysis project Ga0310694, IMG submission 203884) | Sheep rumen microbial communities from Palmerston North, Manawatu-Wanganui, New Zealand - 1742 DNA GHGhigh gp2 (v2) (version 2) | ecosystem: Host-associated > Mammals > Digestive system... | reverse complement strand
GTATTATGTTTTCCTATTTTATTCCACGCAACCAACCCAATTTCTATTAATGGTTCTTCGTTTTGTATATCTACATCATAAATAAGTTGTGCGTGATATAATGCTGATTTAAAACTATCCATTATTGTGGAATTTGAGTATTAATAACTGGTTGTGGAGCTAACTATCTATAATACTAAATTTTGCGTTTTGTGATACGCTCCTTTATTTCAGAATCTAAGAAAGACATCTTTTCATCATCGGTATCACATTTACATCCGAACTTTTCAAGATCTCGTTCATCTTTAAATATACCAATCACAGTAACTTTCTTTATAAATGGAGCATTAAATACCCAACAATCACACATTCCGTTTTCATTTGGAGATACATTTACAAAGACGTAAGGTCTTTTATTTTTGTATTTTTTGTATTGTCTATACTTTAAGTCACTTGCTCTAGTATAAATATAAAATGGATTCTATAAGTCAGGTGAGCCTATATAATCAATACCTACGGTTCCAAAGTCAGTAAGCAGTTTTGGTATTTCAAAATGCATTGTTGGGGTTCCACCAAAGAAATCATTACTATTGCAAGAGTTACATCCTTCAATATCTTTACAATCTACTGGAATACAGGATATAGTTCTTACAAGGTCGTCTTTTGGTATGATACCTTTTAGTGTATATGCTTTAATAACAGCTAGTCTTTCTTCTGCTATTTCATCTTCTAACTATTCTAAAGATAATGTCATATTTGCGCTATAACCTCGCAAACCACCAACAATATCATTATAAATAGCTGAAGCTAATTTAGTATATGCCATAATATAAAAAATAAGGTGGTGATGTGTTTCACCACCTTACGTTATCTATTAATAAGATTATTAAGGATTAGAGGGTTCTGTATTACCATTAGATGGTGTAGTTCCGCCAGAATTACCACCAGAATTACCACCACTATTTCCAGATTCAGAGCTACTTTCTGCACCATGCTCATCACCATTAGAAGTCTTAGCCTTCTTAGTGAGATCATGTTCAAATGCTCCAGCTTCAGCAACAGCAGGATCAGTAACTTTGTCAGAAACAACGCCATCACCAGCCATACCATTCTCTTCATCGATAGTAGTTAATAACAACTTGTCCATACCAGCAGCCTTAATAGCAGCTTGCATAGCTTGGTCTACATCAGTTTCGCAACCGCAAGTAGGTACGAAGAATACGTGAGTAGTCTTAGAATGAGTTACTTCACCAACAGCAGAACCACCAAGAACACCTCTACAAGAGATCTGATGGAATGTATACTGAACATACTTCATGCCAGGGATAGGCATTTCGTCTGTAGTTGGAGATAACCAACGCATATTTTCCAAAGTAGGAAGTCTAAGATCTTTGAGAAGCTGTTGATAAGTACCATTGCCTTCAACACCCTGTTGAGCTACTAAGAAGCCAGGATCTAAGTCATCTTCGTCTTCCTTATGGATAGAATAAACTACTGGATAAGATGGTTCATCGCAAGAATTTTCACCGCACCATTCAACGTCAGTACCTAATTCATCGATTACATCCCACATACCTTCACGATAAGTGCAGCAGTCAGATAATTCAGGAACATAGCCTTTTAACTGTGCTTCAGAGAACCAACCATAGTTATCATTCTCAAATACGAGCTTGTCTTTCTCATCACCTTCTTTACCAACGTAAACGTTAAGATAAACATCACCGTAAAGACGGATAATCTTATTAATCATCTTAGCAACTTTCTTAGCTGTGTTTTCCTTATTAGTCCATTCATAGTGGAAATCTTTGCCTTTGAAAACAAAGTCATTGCTGTAGAAAGGATTGTTGTCACCGCTTCTACGTAAATAGAAGTCAAGTTTAAATCTCTTAATCTAATTTGTAGTAACTGGTTGACTTGCCATAAAGCCATCAATGTCAACAATTAATTTGGCATTACGTGGTGCTGTATAAGGATGTCTGTAAATAGCAGCAACATCTTCATACTTAAACAAGTGATAACCAATTCTCAAATAATTTTCAGATGCATCACCATGAGCTGCACTGTTAGGATTCGCCTCGATCATATTAGGATCGTGAACGAAAGTTGTAGTTGTAAAATCAAACATAATACTAAATTTTAAAAATGTTATTGTGCCTATTGCTGTCCTGGGGTTGCAATAGTTTGGTTTATAGCCATGTTAGTCTGTAATCTTGGATCACTTGCGTTCTCCATAATCAATTTGACCAGGACGTTAATTATCTCTTGACATACATAGTCAGGGAACTCAATAATTTGAGATGTATCTTCTGTTCTGTCAAGTTGTTCTTGTGTTAGTCTTATATATTGTGGAGTTTTTAAATAATCAACTCTGACCATTGCGGGTTCAAAAATAGAAGCATCGTTACCATAACGTATTTCCATTCTTACACTACTATGATTACCATATCTGTGTCCTGGAAGTCTTTGAGATTGCGGCTAGTCTTCTTCTATACCATCATACATATCAGCATAAAGTTTTCTTGATAAACCGTCTATACTAATTGTCTACTTACTGGGTACAATCTATTCATCGTTACATAGTACGATTTTTCCATTTTCTATTTTAACTGTTACTTTAGGATCAGTTCCTTTACCTAATACACTATCAACATCTTTATATTCGTTTGTAGGTAAGTTATATGTACCTTCATCATTTCTTGTATTTACATTATGAATAAAGAAATATGGTACTTTATATGATGGTTTCATATAAGCATTATTAATCACTTGTGCCCACATATCAGATGTTAAACGTCTTGCTGGAAACTCTACAGTTGTTCCTGCATCGTAACAGCTGTATTTTTTGTTAACATTAAAGGTTACAAGGCAGTTTAAAATATGATAATAATCAGGTGGTAATTCTACTTCCCAAATGTTATCATAATTAACTCCTCCACCATAGACTTCCTTTTCTATCTTTTTAGGTTTTAATGATTGAGTTGCTTTTAAAACTCTTAAGTTATCGCTAGATATCTAAGCTGCATCATAGCTATTATAACTTAAATTTATATATTGACTGATCGCCTTATTTAAAAAATAATTATACTCTTCGAGAATTAAACTTGGTGCCTATACTTTGTTTAATTCGATTAGTGCGTCAAAATAAAGGTCGCGAGCTGTCATTATATTTACTCTTTATTAGTTTTCTTTTTATTTGAATCTGCTTTCGCTGCCTCTAAATCAGGATATGTATCACGTTTGATGAGTTCAAGAATCTTTTTATTCTTAGGATCTTTTAAATAAGCAAGTACTGCATCTTCTGTAATACCTAATACTACATCATCAGCATATACATATACTTTATTCTTAATAGTGATAACGTGTTTCTCACGTGCCTCAATAATAAGCAATCTAAGTCCTGTATCAGAACCAGCATATACATCTATAATACGTTTTGGATCTTTTGCTGCAATGTCAAGCAAGTATTCAGTAACTTCTGAATCTGGAGCAGACTTCATATTCTTACCAAGCAAACGAGCGTGGAATACACGACCTGTAGCTCCTTTCTCATCATCAAAGATATAAGATTCTGCTTTGTGACGTAATTGTCTTGTATTGATTCGTTTAATACTTTCTCTTTCAGGTGCTTCTACATAAAGTTCAGCAATACCATAACGTGCATTTGTCTTACCTCTGGCATCTTCGCCATCAATAAGTAAATTTCCTTTACTATCTCTAGCATCTCTAGACATAGCAATAATTGGTGAGTACTTAATGCACTCCCATTCTGCGGCTTCCCAAGGATCTTCTAGATTCAAAGTTGTGCCGTCTTTTACTTCAAATATCTAATTCTCTGGAATAAAAATTTCACCAGAGTTTCTATCATTATCTGAAAGAATCATGTCACCCATTGAATTAACCCTACGTACACAGTCTGGGTAACGGCCTGTTACTGGGTTTTTTGATACTGCAAGGATATACTTATCAATTACCTTGCCATATACACTTCTTAAAACAATATTATTTTTATCCATATTCATTAGTTCTTATTAAAATTAGTAGGGAGTTTTTAGCTCCCTACTAAATTACGGTTTTTATCTTAATTTCAGTATTAGCACTGACGTAAGATAAAGCTTCTATAGGGATTGAATACTGCAATTGAAGCATAACCCCAGTTAACAAGCTTAGAGCCTGCAACAGTGCTAGAAACAACGCCACTGCTTAAACCATCAAGACCACCAACACCAGCAATCTTATTGTACATAAAGTCGCCACCCTTAAGAGTGAACATAGCAACTGCTGGATTGCCGCTTGTGCTATCTGCTGTTAAGTCAATCATCATTGCATAACCCTTATCGTTACCAAATTCACGAGAGAAGGTTCTATCAACGATGAAGGTAATAGTGTTACCACCAAAGTTATAAGAGTTGTAAGTAGCACCTACACTGTAGTAACCATTAGCTTCCTTAGACCACAAGAATGTGCCATCTGGTTTAAAGTTAGCTAACCAAGCACCTAACTTGTTCTGAACATCCATCCAAGCCTTTTCATTGCAAATGAAAGCATACTTGTTACCAGTAGCTTTTTCTGCCTTCTGGTTCATCATACCAATTGCAGTCTGCATAGCATCTACAGTAAGTTCGCTGTAAACATACTTGCTAGCATAACGTTCAACCTGTGGAATTAAACCATCGTACATGTAAATAGGTCTGTTGGTATTAGGATCAACAATAGTGGCTTTGCCATTAGCGTCAACATTGCTCTTACCAAACAATAATGCACGGTTACGTACTTCCATAAAGTTCTTAAGCAAGTTCTTTTCTACAGTATCCATCTTATAAATGGTTTCACTTAAGAGTTTGCCATTGCTATCACCCTTACCGATGGAGATGAACTGAGTTTCCATAGCTTTATATAAAGCAGAATAAGTATCATCAACACGGTGAGTACCGATGTAACCACGATGCTTAGCCATGTTACTCTGATATTTCACATAACCTTCTTCGTGTAATTCAGGATGGTAGTTAGCAATAAATCTTGTAGTATCACCAGCATGGTAATCTTCAGGATCAATACCATTCTTAATATCAGTTGTAATATATCTACACTCACATACCCAGAAATTATCAGCCTTACGAATAGGTCTTGCAATTACTTGGAACTGCTCAAATGTGTTATCCATACGGAAAGTATCATACTTCTCATAGTATCTTTCTTTGAAAGCAAAGAAGATAGAAGTACCATTGCAACCATCACCTTCAGGTGTAGCAGCGAGTTCTACTCTCTTAATATAGTTGGTTTCAACTTCCCATTCAAACATCATACTGTCGATGCTCTAGAACTTGTCAGCTTTCTTAAGATCACGATAGAAGACATTTCTCAACGCTTCAGTGAGGTAAGAAGCAGTAAGTTCAGGGTACATACTACTTACAATACCAAGACGCTCTGGTCTAGTGCCGAGGAATTTATAAAAATCCTCATATGTGCGGGTTTCACCCATTGTGGGTCTCTTTGTTATGAAATTAGCTACGATCATAAACTATAAATCTTTTAAAAATTAAAATACTTCTTATACTAAATCATCAAGTAGTCCCTCGTCATGTCGATTACTACTTTGTTTCTATCTTACTATGGACTTTGGTTTTTGTCCAGCATCTGTTAAACCACGTTGGTAATTATTTCTAGCTACCTGCGTAATTTGATTTTTATAATAATCATTTAAAGTTCTAAATGCGTCCATTCCGCGAGTTAACCACCAAGCCATTTGTACAACTGCATTTGGATCATTTAAAGCTTTTTGTATATGTCTAACTCCTGCTTGATCTGAATCTAAGATGAAACTAGCTACTGCATTCATATCATCATCTGACATTTCTATAACCTAACCACCTAGATCCATTTCTCTGTTTTGCTCAATAGTATTTAAGATAACATCTGATACTTGCTACATATATTGATCATATGCTTCCTTCTACTCTAATTGCTATTGCTTCAAATCTTCCGCTTCACGAGCCGCATAATCAGCACGCATAGCCTTCATCTTTTTTGTAAATAGCTCTTCGTTTTCTTTTGCATTTGACAATTCTTCAATAGCTTCATCTTCTGTTAAATCAGGAATTCTAGATTGTAAATCTACTAAAAATAATTCTTCGTCAGAAAAATCATCAACACTATAATGCTGTTGTTGCTAACTTTCTAACTACTGATAAGTCTATTGAGCAATATAATTATTATAATCTTGAATTGACCAATTATTTGATCTAATCTAATTAATTAAATTAACTTCTTCATCTGTTAAATCATCTGCATCTCTATAGTCATTCTGTGGATTATCTCCTAAAATCGATAACTGTTCTTCTTTTGACAAATCGTTGAAATTAATTTCTTCAATGCCATTTTCAGTTTCAATTTTAACTGCTTCAGGATTAATTCCCTTAGACATTAGATAATCATACATTACATTATCTTCTGATTCACTATCTTCATTTTGATAACTATTGTCATCATAATTACTTTGTTCATCAGATTCAATTTCTTCTGGTTCAGAGACTTCAGTATCATCTCCATAAAGAAGATCATCTTCGTAGTCTCCATAATCAACTCTAGCCATAAATCATTAATTCTTATTAAACATCGTTTAATTTAGTTAACAAAATTAATAATAATATTAAACACTAAAAAATGTTAACTATATTTTATATATATTAAAATGTATATTTATAAATTATCTTTATAAATTATACATATATCTTTTTCTTATTTTAAAAAATCTATTAGATTAAAATAATACCTATACCAATTATAATTCCAACTAATGATCCAATTAAATCGGCTAGAATATCTTTCCAATCCCATTTATTATTAGGTGACTTACAATCACCATACTCCTTACCTACACCTGTACCCATTGCAGTTGATAACCCAGCTAATGCACCAACATACCAAGTAGACATTAAACCTAATATGATAGTTACAACTAAAGCTATCAACATGCAACAGGTAAAGTGCAAGTATTTGTCTTTAGTGAATTTCATCCTACAGTTAACATCCAGCCACCAAAGGCACCAAATAATACGGCAGCAATTACCTGAATAAGTAACATCTTACCATCATAACCAGCACCAGCCATCATTCTACCAAACTGATAACTCAAAGCTGTTGCTAAACCTGCATATACACCACTTACCATTGCTGCAACCATAGTTGCACCACAAAGGAATGTTAAGATACCAGCAACACATGCTATTAATGCAACCAGTGCAAAATTAAAGAAATAATTTTTCATAACTCACAAATTTAAATTAATAATAACTTATCTAACTTGTTATACAAGTCTCTTTTTAAATTTTATCCACTCTGAACTATCACTTTTCTTATTAGTTTTAGTTCCATCTGCTTCATAAATAGTATAATTATTCCAACCGATTATTCCAGGGCAGATTTTGCCACTAATGTCATAATGTCTTACCACTCTTTCAATTGGAATATTAAACTTTTTCATAAGAATCTTAACTAGTTTGACAGCATTATCAAGTGCTTTATCTGTGTAATACCACCCTTCGTGGTTAACTTTAGATGCACTATATCCTTTCTTAAGATTAGAACAAATCTCAATAGAAATAGTATTTCCATTGGTAGCAATACCATATAACTAACCACCGCCACCATTAGGATTCTTCTTATCTCCTACTGACCAACATTTATAATTCTTAAGGTCAGGATTGAATTGTACCATATCACGGTCATCCACACCAAAATCAGCACTAGCACGTCTTGATTTTTCCCAAGAATTTTTCATATTGACTGCTCTGCCTGGAGCACTGCTAGCACCTGCTGTATAATGAATAGCAATATACTTGATAATTCTATTTGGTGTTCTTGTAATACAATGCTTGAGTGGTGCGTATATCACAGAAGAATCTACACATTTACTATTAGTATTTTCTTCTTTCACATCGAGTGCTGCCCATGTCTTAGGACCTACAATGCCATCTACTTCAAGATTATGTGATCTTTGAAATTGTTTAACGCATTCTTCTGTGATTGGTCCAAACACACCATCATCTTTTATTCCCAATAGTTTCTAAAGTTGTTTTACTTCTTCACCTTTATCTAATTTCTTTAATGTTTTCATAGTTTATTTGTTTTAACATTAATGTTAATCGTGTGGTTCACTTGGATCTGGATAATAAGGAACTTCATCATCCTCTTCACTACCTTCTGTATCACTTACCATTTCTTTAATTCTGATATCAGAAACTGTGTTTACAAATAATAAATCGTCGTACATAATTATTGAAATATTAGTTTTGTTAAATAACCTATTAAGTAAGCAGCCTCCTCTCCTGATTCGCTTACATTATAATATTCACATATATGGGATTGTACATGTTTAAGTTCATGTACCAGAGTACTCATAAACTCCTATTTGTTTTCGGATTCACTAATAAATACTATTGAAATTCTTTTATAAAGAATTGAGTACGTGAATCCATAATTTATTTTGTAGTAACAACCATTAACCCATTCAGCATTGATGTTACTTATTTTTTCTACAGTATTAATAATTTTTTGTAAAGGATCTTTATAAGTAAAGTAAATTATTTTCCATTTATCCTATACATTTACTATTTTCATATTACGGATTCCCAGTCAATAGCAATACCCTTTCTAGCGCAGTCAGCTAAAAATCTATTAAATGCTATTCCATCGTATCCATCCTCATCATCAATATAGTCCTTTACATACTTTGCTAACTATTTATCGTTTTCTAAACTTGAACCATAGAAATCAGCTTTAGCCATATTAAATACATATACATAATCGTATAACATGTTATTTGTTACTTGTATATTTAATGACTACATCACTCTATCTATTTCTTCTTTAGAAGTAGCTTGCAAAGTTTTACCATTTTTCTTCATCTTACTTATAGCCCATTCTGCTAACTTCTTAGAGAAATGTGGACCATTGTATCTAAGGTAATTAATCATACCCTAAGGTTTTATATCGTATTGTGTTAAGTCTGTCATAATACCAAAGGAAGGAGGTATTATCCTCCTTCCATGAATTTTTAATAATCGTATCTTTCGTTATAACGCTCGTTATATCTATTCATTCGATAATTTCGTCTTCCCCTACGTTCATTAAATTCTTCGGAGTCTTCTTCTACCATTTTAATAAGTTTACATACGGTTTTCTCCATCTCGTATAAATGTTCTAAAAGTTTTTCGTTAGATTCTTGTACCATTATCATTGGTTTATTTATTTAAAAGTTTTTCTATACTTGCTAATGTTTGTTGCATAGCAGACATCTAATCTTTTAATTGTGTAATCTCCTCGTCACGTTTTAACTCTTTATCGTAAGCTGGATTATTCTATCTTAGAATATCATCGCATTGCTTACTACGATTTTCGTAATAAGATATATTATTTAGTACCTTATCACTTTCTTCTTTAATCTTTTTAACTTCAGTTAAGATCTAATCCTTGGTTTCGCCTACGATGATTAAATCGTTCTTAACAACAGACTGGTTGAATGGAACTTGCTAAAACTTGTAAGTTTGGTCATTTACTTTCACTTCCATATCAACATTGCCTGTATAACTAGGCGTAACATTAACAATTCGGCCAGTATTTATACTAAGGTTATCCGATTGTTCTAGGACATATATTGTATTACCTGGTTTTAGCTAAGTTAACATGTTTACGAATTTGTTGTTGTAGGGGTTGTAGTAGGGGTTGTAGCCGCAGTGAGTCTATTTGCCCAATAACTTGCAACAAAGTCAGCAGCTCCTGTGGCTAATAAAGTTGGAACAGCAGTATATTGATTCAAAGGTAATGTTACTGTGGGAGGTTGTGCAGCCTTAATAGCAGCTAATTCTGCATTAATTGGTGCTAACATAGCAGCAAATTGAGCTGTCTGTGCATTATTATTAATGGTTGTTCTAAGTAACGCATTATCTGCTGTAAGCTCAGTAATCTTACTTTGCATTTCGCGTTCTCTAATATCACAGAACTCTTTAGCTAACATTGTTGTCTAATCAGCAATTGCACCAATAATACTTCTTGTATCATTATCTGCCTGCTGACGTAGCTGATTAGTTTGCTCCATATTAGCAATTCTATTTTCATAACCTTGCTAAGTAGTTAACAAACGATTTTCACAGCAACATTCACAGAGTTGACGGCTTAATGAAGCATCACCACTTTGTAAAGCACTTACAACTTGTGCAAAGCCCATACTATTAGCAGTAGCCATTTGAGCAATAGCAGACTGTACTGTATTAATAGCATTACGAGTTTCATTTACATCAGAGTTAAGAATGGTTGCTAAACTACGAACATCGGCATCAGTTCCATTAATAGCGTTCATAACAGCTTCATTTGCGCTATTATTACCATTGCCAAATAAACCATTACCGTTGTTATTAATCATAGCACCTAGAATAAATCCAAGAACGCCAGCTCCCCAACCACCGTTACCAAAACCACGATTGCCGTTTACAGCTAATAAGGTTGCTAAATCATTATTACCGTTTTCTGGAAAAGAAAATACTTTTGTATCCATAAATAAAATTTAAAGTTTTAATAATTTAAAATATAAATTATCTTTCAAATCATCATTGCGATGATAAATCTTAAAATCCTAGGATATATGTAATTACATATTTTATACAAAGTTAATAATAATTTTTTAGAAAAAATAATATTTTTTAACACTATATAAAGATTATAGCTTATATAATATATTACTGTTCTATATTATCTATTCCTCACTTTCCAAGGCGTTAATACTTCTCTTTATGTAATCTCACTCATGTATTAAATATCTCTATATATTATCGTATTACCGTCTTCCTAAGTGATGCAATACCATTTCTTATTGTAAGTTCGCAAAAATCATTTGCTTTTATTGTAGGTTTCTCGCCATTCTCCCATTTTACATTGGAGGGAAAAGTTATTGGCATATCGTTTACTCCTGCAAAGAATATGCAGCAATATTCCGATACCTTATCGCCAACCGCTGGCAATGTTCCTCCAATAGTAGGAGTTATTTGAGTCCATTGTACTGTATTGAATGAACCTGTATTAAACGTTAAAGAGTTTATCGCCTGCCAAGTGGTGGCATTTGAAGAGAGACAATACACTCGTCGCCCGTACATTTTCGATGACGTTGTGAATGTTATTGACGTACTATCAGTCTTTTTTGAGAAGGTTATTTCCCTCGCCTTCATTGCGTCTAATGCATCAATTTCATCATCAATAGTTCCTCCTGTTTGAGTATCGTATAAGTCAACACCTGTGTAGGCTAATGTACCTCCATTAATCGTAATATTACCACTACCTAAAAGTGAATTATTATTTACAGTCTTTATATTAGTTCCACTAACCAATGCGTCTTGCTTGTCACTCACCACTTCGCCTAAATCGTCAATCGCATCACTCAATTCCTCTATTGCTTCTTCAACATTATCTCCATTTGCAACATAATTTGTTCCTGCGCCATCATAAAGAATTGCAGTCGCATCAAAGTTAATGTTACCCTGACCAAGTAGGCTGAAATTGTTTATTGTTTTGATGTTTGAACCACTAACTAATTTATCTTGTTTTGTATCCCACATTGTAGAGATGCTATTACCATTATCATCAACTACTCCATCCATGTGAACTAATGGATAAACATTTTCATTACCTTTTTTTAATTGTGTTATTTTTGCCATATTATGCATTATTTATTTGTTTCCAAGTACCACCATTAACATTTAAAATACCTACATAGACTTTGTTATTTGTTGGATCTACTGCCATCTATCCGTTAAACTAAGGATAAACACTACTACTATATAATATAGTATTCTGTTTAAATGGATCCTAATACGCTCTAAAGGCTATACTACTATTATAAAAAGCATTTGTACTAATAGGAATTTGATAACCATTATATAATTCCCAATATGTTCCTCTGAAATTCTCTTTTAGTAATTTTAAGGCTGCTCCTTGTTCTTTTATGACTACATTTTCATGTATCCATAATACAGTTCCTTTTTCCATATTATTAAAGACAAAAGCAACAGTTAATGAACCATAAGAACTTGGATTGTACGGTAATGTAGGAACACAGCGTATATGATAAGTATTACCAGTTGTTAATACTGTGTTAGCAAAGTCAATAGTATTTCCATTTGAATCTGTAAGTGTTACTCCAGTTGTCCAATGATTATTATTATAAAGCACTTTAACAAATTTACAACTACCACTTGTAATTGTAAAATCAAATTCAATACTATTATAGAATGATGTTTTACTTGATGTTCCCGATATTCCAAACTACATCTAATCATAATTACTATTTAATGTTAGATTTTTTCCTCCATTTTCATTAGTAGTAACTGTCGCAGTTACCGTATGCTATGCTATATTCCAAGTTGTAAATACATGTGCTAATGTGTCATATGCATCATACATTGATGGTATTAAGGAACCTCTTGTCTCATCACCACCTGCACCAAATAATTTTGTTACTTCTGACGCAGTTAATGCTCTTGGAAATACAGCTAAACCTGTAATTTTTGTTGGTTGTGTTGCATTTGATGGGGCACTTAAATACATATGCGTTTGTGCTCTTAATGCAGTCCTAAAAGCATTTTTATCAAAATTTGCAACTGTTGCAGTAGTCCACAATGCCCCATTCACATAAATATTTGCTTCTCCCGTATTAAAATCAAACGTTATAACTTGATGTGCCCATTTATTATATGTTTTATTTGTTGGGAAACTTGTGCCTTGCCCAGATACTGGTGAAGTCCATCCGTTCATAATACCAACATAAGGGCTACTCCAATATCTATGTATCATAAACATTGGATTTGTACTAGATAAACTTCCAGTATTTGAGATAACTAATAATGGAGCCATATATGATACAGCAACATTTTCGCCGTCCATTATAAGTGATATACCATCTGCTTCTCTTATATCAATGTTTGGATAATCATTTAAAGCAAAAGCACATAAACCTCCATTCATATAAGTATATCTTTTATCTATATAATCGTGAGCATCAAATTGTTCAGTTATAACTTTCTGAGATATTGTTTTTTGTGTAAAAGTACCAAGTTCTTGTGATATAATACTGTCTAAAAGTGTATCATATGCTATATTTACGTTAAAATTTTTTATAAAGTTATAAAGATACTCATCTCCTCTCCAAATATATTTCTTTGCTGTATTATCATATATATAGCAATTTGGTATATCATTATAATTTATTGTAAATCGTAGACCATTTAAGTTATCATAGTCAGGAATATTATTTGCTAGTGTTGTGGAAATTTGATTATCTGAATTTAGCCCTGTAACATATCCTCTTCCAACATTATCTATGTACCAACAAACATATGAACTAGTATTTCTATTATTATTAAATCTAAATATTAAATTATGTCCTCTAATATTATAGTCTACTAGTATAATATGGGTAACAACATAATTCTATGTTGTATTTGCTATTGTAGTCCTGTTACTTTGCAAATACTTACCAAATTCCCAACCAGCGTCTGTTAATTTTTCTTTTATCCAATTAGATGTGCCGACCAAGTCCTCAGTAGTTACTTTTCTTCCATATTCAGTCACAGCGTTTTGACTCATTACACCAGTTGTAGATGTACCTGTCGCTTGCATCACATTAATATCTCCAGCATTTACACTTAAAACCTCAATATTTCCAGTTCCTACAATTGATGCTCCATTTATAGTCTTAAGGTTACTTTCTTTCGCTACATCGGCAATACCCAAGTTAGTCAAAACTTGTGTTTTTTCTGCTGGCAACAACACTTGCTCAGATTTTCTAAGAGCATCTGTAAGTAATGTAGATTCAAGTTTTTCAATCTCTGTTTCAAGTTCCTCACCAGTAATATCTCCAACTTGAACATTTCCATTACCTAAAAGTGAATTATTATTTACTGTCTTTATTGTAGTACCACTGATTAAAGTATCCTATTTATTATTTACAGCGTCATCAAGATTATCAAGACATTGGTCTATCGTATCACTAGCTTGTAAGTTATAACTTTCATTTCCAGTATAGATCAGGTTGCTGCCGTCAAGTCGAACATTTCCACTACCTAGAAGTGAATTGTTGTTTACGGTTTTAATATTTGTGCCACTAACTAACTGTTGCTAAAATAAGATATTTTTATCTTCAAAATAATATTTAGTATTTACACGTCCAAAATGCCAACAGAATCCAGTTCTACTTTTTGCCGATGGTGGTACATTAAATGTCATATCTGAAACCTAGTATGCATCTATAAAAGCTGCGTTTCCTTCTATGGTAAAAGTATAGTCAGAATTATATTTACTCTTAAGATCATTCCACTAATTTAAAGCTGTTCCTGTTAAATCCATAGGATTGGTCTAAGAAGAGTCTGCTAGAGCCTCTATTAATTCTTCATAATCAGTTAGTTCAATTGGTTTATTTAATTTATCATCTATTAAATCTCCGACATTATTACCATTTCCATCAATTACAGCATCTACGTGTGTTATAGGAAATATAGCATTTCCAGTATCTGCATCTTTTAATTGTTTAACATAGGCCATAATTAATCTTGATTTTCTTGTTCAGTAACATCAATGTCGTAAGGTCCGTCGCTCGGTTCAATGCCCTCGTTTGGAGCCTCTTCTTCTCTCTCTTCTGGATATGCCTCATAGTATTCCTCATCGGTCATATCCATTATTCTATTTATCTCATCACGGATTACTTGACGCTCCGTATGCAATGCCTGCGAGTCATATTCAAGAGGCATATTTAAGGCACTGAGTTCATAGTTCTTGATTACTTTGTAATCATTAGCGTAGAGTTCGTCTTTAAGACGCTCGATTTTGTTAAGTTTATCCATATTTTATAATGTATTATGAGTTATTGATTTGCTTCCACACTGTACCATTAAACATCATAATATTACCACTTGCATTTACATATTTTGCATATTTTGCTATGCCATTCCATGTGGTAATATCGTTTGTGTCCCAATTAATTTCATTCTCCCAAGAAGAAGAGTTTTCTTTAAAGGGAATATTTCCTATATAGTACTGCCCATCAAAAGTCTCTGCACACACATTCATAGATTGAGTAATGAATGCCCCACAATCAAGCGTTTCTATAGTAAATGAACCGTAGGCACGAAGAAACGAAGTAACAGCACCTGATATAAAGCTGCCATTTACAGCAACTACTAAGACATATATGGTGTTATTTTCAAGGGTACTTTGAGTACTGGTAAGAGTTCTCAAATAATTAAAGTTAGAATCTAAAAGAATAGGAGCTGCACCATTTCCAAGTGTGACTTTACAGGTTCCACTCGTTATTTTAAACTTAACAAAGTAACGTCCTTTTGCCCCAGTTGCAACACTTGGGCCTAATGTAAACGCACCATTATTGTTTGTAACACTTGATATTTTATGTACATTACTTATCTCAGATGTGACTGTTCCTCCAACTAAAAGAGATGTATGTGGTATAATTACAGGGTCTTGTTTGGCTTGATTTGATAAAGTATTATATCTTCCCTCTGCAAACTGATATTTTAATAAATTCTCAATATCGAAATAATCATTTATTACTATTCGGTCACAAGCCACCCAATGATAATTAGCGTAAGCACTATTGTAGATGCTAACTTCACTAAAACTAGATAAGTCCCAAGTACTAATATCAACACTTCCTACTGTTGTGAGTACCCCAGATGAGATTGAATAGCAAGAAATTACCTTTCTGTTTAGGTCAATACAGAAAGCAACGCTGGCATAAGAATTTGTGGTGCCAGCTTGTGCAGCAACAAGATTTTCTGTTTGAACCACAGAATTATTAACTACTAGTCTTGCTTTTATTGAAGAATCATTTCTGTAAACACCAAAATAGTTTCGTGAATCCTTCCATAATGTGAACCATAAATCATTTCTCCATCCCCAGGAGAGTGCCCTTTTTGCCAATCCCTTTTCTATATACCAAACATTCATCAAGTTACTTATATTATATTTTTTAACCGATGTATATTTGTTATCCTTCATAACGGCAGTTGAAGGAAGACTTACTTTGTTTGATATATCTTCTATGGCATCTGTCACAGCCTTCTGCGACATCACCGCATCTGTAGCCGTGCCAGTAGTCTGCACTAATGCAATCTGTCCTAAATCAACTCCGTCAGCACCGTCTATACCGTTCTTCACGTTGAAAGTGTGCGAAGTTCCGTTGGTTTCGGTGATGGTCACGGTGTTGCTACCGCCGCTGGCTGTTGACTCTGTGGTGGTGATAGATTCAATCTTATTTAACAGTTCGGGGTTCTGAATCGTCTGGCTACCACCTGTTGGGTCTTCATTTATTACAAGGTGTTCTGGTATTTCAATATCATCTACAGCATTACTTATAGAATCTAATGCTGTTTTAATACCACCACTAGTTACAGGATTTGTACTGTTGGTAGTAGGTGTTGTGTCAAAAGTAAGTTTATCCTATTTACCTTTTAAATACTGACCTAACTCATCAAGTAATTCAGTTAGGCCAGTATTATCAAGAAACTATTTTTGTGTTGGCATAATTTTAAATCATTTAAACATTAAGCATTAAGCATTTATTACATATTGTACAAAGTAAGAGTGTACTGAATTAGTACCAGTTGCTGGAATAGTCACAACATCAACACCAGCATCAGTGGTTCCAATCTTCTCCATCGTGTAATCGGCACCATTGCGCTCAGACACCTTGATGTATTCGTCAAACACATTGTCTTCCGCAACAACTGTGTTGGGGTAAAGATAGATATATCCAAGGTCGAAGAGTGCCATATCGGCGGTTGCTGGTTCTTCTCCCCCCTTTATCGCTGCGATGATTCTTGTCATTGCGGCGTACATCTCCTGTGTGTCACCAGAATTTTTAAGCACCATGAACTGACCCGTCCACTTTTGAGAGAGTTCTTCAAGTGCCGCTTTGGTCGCATAGGTGTTGACGATGTTGTTACCGCTGCCATCAGCCGTTGCCTGTGCCGCTGTTCCACTGTAATTCGTGGCGTTAATTGTTGCGCTATTCACACTAGAGGAGAAAGTTATCTCGCCCTCTTTAAAAGACATCTCAACACCAATAGCGGAAGAACCAAGTTTAAGTTCATTAGTTGAAGGCTTGAAAGATAGCTTGGGGTTGAACTTCGCTCCTGCTGGCGAAGTGGGTGTCGAGCCGCTCGCAAGGAGCAGGGGAATTGCCAATGTTGAGCTTGTGTCAGAACTTTGCGACACCTTCTCGTCTGCCGCCGCAATGGTAACAGTGTGATTTGTGGTGTCCTTTGTCAAAGTCACGTTTGTGCCCTGAATAAGGTTCTCGCCGTCCTCAAGTGCCGATACCCTTTCAATGATGGAGTCTCCTCCGTCGCCATCACCGCCTATGGTGGCGTAGATATCGTCAATGGCGTCCTTAACGGTGGTATTAGTTGTATAACCCACCATTTTTGCACCTTCGCTTCCACTGGCGGTTGATGCTAGAGAGTTTTCTGTGCCTGTAGCCTTGCCTGTGTAGCTTACAGGATTAACTGAACCAACTTCTGTATTACCTTGATTAAAAGTGATATGCATGTCATCAACGGATACTTTAGTGGTAATTCCACCTGCCTCTTTCTGTACATCAACTTTCCCTGGTGTTATTATTGTTTTAGATGAGGATGTGGTAGTCCCTCCTGTTATAGTTAATGCATCATCTCGAGGATTGAATGTCATTGCCGTGTCATATCCAGCTTCAGCACTATTGCCACTTGTGGGAGTAGCACTTACCGCAGTAAGAATTGGCAAAGCTTTATTCTCTGTCTGTGCAGTCTATTTTACTTTTTCATCAACAGGATCAATATTTGCTATTGCTGTATTAACTTTTTCAAAAGCTGATTGTACTGTATCTGAAGTTGTAATGTTTAGTCCAGATATAGCAGCATTCATAGTTATATTAGTACTCTTTAACGAGTTTAACTTGGTTATTATTCTATCTAAAGTTACTTTAACAGTGTTTGCTGCTGTTGGATCCCCAGTATCATTTTGATAGCTATAAGTTACTGCTGTTGATGGGAGTCTAGTAGTAACAAGATATGAAATAGTTTTAGGAACTCCACCTATAGTTATTGTTATAGAACGTACTTCATATTTTGTTCCAGTTAACGCAGTTTCAATATCACCTGATGTATCACCAGCAAATGTTACCTTGTGTATTGAGTGTGCTGCACCATTATCATCACCTTGTTTAAATACTATAGTAGGATTTACATCAGCATTGTCTGTACTCCAATAAACATCTTTTAGATTAGTTTCATCTAAACTTTCTATTTCCTATAAAAGCTGGATAAGACCAGCTTCGTCTAAAAATTTCTTTTGTGTTGGCATATTATTTTTATTTTCTTAATACAAATTGGTTCCAAAATTCTCTTATATCATCTATAGCAATACCCTCAGTACTTTCAATTTCAATATTACCACTACCAAGTAATGTTTGATTATTTATTGTTTTTATATTATCACCACTTACTAGTGTATCTTGTTTTTCATCAAGTGCTAAGTTAACTTCTATTTTTGTATAACAATCTTTACCTGTCCATACTCTAATACCATTACCATCATTATAATATACGATATGATTATTATCGAGTTCTATCTAAGTTTCACTATATACTACTCCTAAATAAATATATATCTTACCATCTGCTTTAGATGGTAACTTCTATTCATAAGGATTATCTATATCAATAATTGCTGAACCATCCTCTTGAGGAGTACACTTAACGTATAATGGGTGCCACTTAGTTAAGCCTAATTTCTTACCATTGGTATTAAAACTATAACCTAACATAACGGAGCATTGTGTCCATAGAGTACTAGCGTCAGGCTTCTGATTAGCATCAATTGTTTGTAATGAATTATAAAATAATATCTCTCCAAACGGATTAATTGGTGTTTGATTTGCTATACATTTTGATAACGCATTAACTGATGATGAAACACTCGCTGGTACATATTTAGTGTTATCAGCATTAGTAAATAGTAATTTAAAACTATATAACTTATGAGTTACTGGTAATGTATGATTATTACCTCTTAATTGATAACCTACAGTATCTTTTTCAGCATCATATTTTCTAAAGCAAGGTTCACAATGCTGAGATTCTTTACTTACAACGCAGGTTTCTATTGGCTGAACTATTCTTGGTTTAGATACTTTTGGTATAACTTTAGGAATCTCTAAACTATCTATAGGAAATATCTCATCAATATCTGGTACAGGTTCTTCATCTTCCTAATCTAAATTATAAGTATCTTCTTCAGTACTTTCTTGTTCAGGCTCATCCAATTCGCTTAAGTCTGTTAAGGACTCATCTTCTTGTGTATCATCAATGAGATCACTTAAGCTGTCATTATCAATTAAGTCTAATGAATTTTCATTTTCTAACTCTAAATCTTCTATTGTAGATTGATCATTAGTTAGAGGTTCATCAAGTATTTCTGGTTCTGGTAATTCATCATTATCATTTGGTAAATCTTCGGGTAGTTCTTCAGATTCTTCCTAATATAAATCATCAAGATTTAAGTCTTCTTGATTATCTTCATATAAACCATCAAGTGAGTCTTGATTGTCTTGAGGTAAATCATCATACATTAGATCAGAAATATCATTTCCAGTAGTATCGCTATCGATTGAAAGTTCATTTATTAAATCTATGTCGGAATCGTAAAAATCGTTATAGTCTAGATATTCATTTTGTGTATTCATTTTATTTAATTCTAAACTATTATTTCATTTGAATCTTATGGTGTGCTCTACTGAGTAGTAGGTTCATTAGTTAATTTTGTTATTGTTACGTCAGTATCACCATTTGTATATTTTATATTTTCGGAGATACGTTCACCATTATTTATTCGTTCTACTACAAAATCACAACCTTTTAAAGTTGTTTTGTATAATAAACTATTAATGTCTATTATTACATTTTCATTATTAACTTTACTGAACTAGAAATATCTATATGGTGTTTCAGAATTTTCTTCCCACTTTCTTCCACCTACATTTAGTTTTATACTACCGTGAGTACTCATACCATTTGTATGTATATCAAATACCATTGTAAAACTAGAACAAGGTAAATTTGTGTCACTAATATCAGGTAAATAATCATTTCCTGGATTAACAACTTCACCATCACTACATTCAGTATTTGCATTTATTACCATACTATAGGATGTATTAAGAATACCTAAATGTGACCAAGTAGTATACCACCCAGTATTATCGGAATAACATACAGTAGAAACAGCTCCGTTTGGTTCAGTGCAATTAAAATATTCAGTCATTATATATGACCACATAAATTCTAATGCTTCTTTAGTTTCCCAATTGGTGTAATTATCTAACTAAAAATAATTAGAAGTAATATAATTATCAATGTCAGACCATGTACCGCTAGTTACATAATCGGAATCAACTAATCTAGCTTTTCCTATATATTTTCCTAGAAGTCTTGATCGAACCACTGTATTTCTTAAACCTTCTTTTACATCACCATTTATAACACTTTCAGTTTGGTCACTGAGTATATCTACGGTATCTACTAGATTTTCATGCTTAATTTCAAATAGATACCTATAACCAGATTGCATTATTAGATTATTGAACTCTTCTACAAGTTCTCCAAAACCATTTTCATTTGGATCCCAATTGTGTCTACCTAAAAAATTTCCATTTTCAATAAATCTAGATGGATAAAATAAACAATGATCAGCTGTAGCTGTACCACCTAAATTATCTTTACCTTCAATAGTAAATACTGGATTATTGTCTCTAATCTATTGATATGTTATACTTGACGGTGTTGTATTAGTATCAGCTGTTAAATATAAAAAGTATTTGTCTTTTCTTTCAATTTCTAAGTTTGTACCATTCCATTTTATTATTCCTACTACGCCACCAGGAATTCTTCTTGATTTTTCATCAATAACATCCTAAGAAACTTGTGTGTTGTATCTCATATAAGATGTTCCCGATGATAATACATAATAATATCCATCTCTAGGTACTTTATACTATGCTACTAATTCATATTTATTTATAGAAATTACTTTATAAATATACTAATATTCATAAGTAGGCTATTGATGTTTTGGGTCCCAAGTAGTTCCTAAATACTAAGTACCTCCTATATTAAACTATGCTGAAGTTTGTTTCTATTTAGATTTATAGTATCCAGGAATAAATGGTATTTTATTTATTATACTGTTATATAAGTCATTTAATGGAATTTTTAAAAATGGCATATCCTCATTATTATACTCTAATTGTATATAAAAACTATCATCAGCAGAGTCTTTTAATAATGCACCATCATATACAAAAGTATCAGATATATTTATACTATCTAATGTATTTCCATTCTTATTTTTAAAAATAATAATATTTCCATTTAATTCACAAGATGCAAAAAATCCTGAAGTATCTATTTCTGGTATCTAAGGAATAATACTAGATAAATCAACTTGAATATCCTATCCGATATTTCTCTATAAAACTAACTTTTTATTACTAATATACGCACCATTTACATATTCATCTGATGGTATTGGTAACTCTATATCTATGGTTGTACCATCATTTCTAGTAAATGTTATCGTGTTTCCAATAATTTTTACACCTACTAAAAAATTTGAATGATGGTCATTATAAAATCTTATTAATGCCATTATTGCAAAGGTAGCAGCCA
>Ga0310694_10002003_pt1 | contig 21739 bp, 24 predicted proteins | sample 174DNAGHGhighgp2_FD_203884 | JGI IMG/M metagenome (GOLD analysis project Ga0310694, IMG submission 203884) | Sheep rumen microbial communities from Palmerston North, Manawatu-Wanganui, New Zealand - 1742 DNA GHGhigh gp2 (v2) (version 2) | ecosystem: Host-associated > Mammals > Digestive system... | reverse complement strand
CCTCGAATTTCTACCCAAAATTGCATTATTTCACCATTCAATCCCCTCCAAATATGTTGATTTTTATAGCTTCTCTGCTTTCCGGAATTTAGGGGCCCAAAACCGGAACTTACTTTGCAAAGTGACCTTCTGAAAATTTTTATTTAGTGTGATTCCTTTGCCCTGGCAACCGCAGGCTCCGGGGAAAACGGAATGCTCGGCTTCCCAAGGGCAAAAGGGTTGGGGATGCGCTTCCTGAAAGCATCCTTCACGCCGTCCGGGAAATTCCCGCCGTTCGCCTGTCCCGGTTCGTTCGGATTCCTTTTTCGGTATTCATTTTTCCTTTTGTCTTCGCTTATTTCAGTTCGTTCAGCAGTTTGTCTGTGTTTCATACAAATCAAAAAATGCGCGATCAATCTATACACCGGCAGGGGCTCCAAGCTTCTTGAGCATTGGAACAATCCATTTTTCCGCCCAAATCAAGCGGGTGCCGGGCTTAAGGTGGATCTGATCCGAGATGAACAGGTCCTCCGCGTTCTCCACGAAGCCTTCGCCGCGAACATAGGTCAGCGCTTCGGCGTCCGCATAATAGAGGTAATCCTTTTCTTCGGCCAAGGCCTTCAATTGGTCGTTGATGTCCAGCGTCATATTCACATATTCTTTCCGGCCGGGCAGCAAAATGCCGCTCATGACCACCATTTTCGTCTCCGGCATATTTTTGTGCAGCTTTTCAAACATGGCTTTTTTGAATTTCATCGCCTCAGCTACCTTGGCCTGCTCCGTTTTCGCCTTGCTCTTTACATAATCATTGGAGCCGGTTTGGAAAAAGATGATTTTGGGCTGATAGGGATACAGCATATATTGCGCCCAATGCAGCAAATCCCGGTCCGTTGATCCGCCAAAGGCGTGGTTCTGCACGGCGTAAGGCTGCAGATCCTCCTCCATGGTCCGCCAATAATTGAAATTGGAGGCGCCATAGAAAATCACTTCCCCGCTTCGCATATCGGGATTGTACTGGCAGGCGATGCGGTAAATATCCTTTTTCCAAGCGGCGTCATTATCCTGCAGAATCGGGCCGGCCCAGGCAATGCCCCCCTGAACCCTGCTTCTTTCTTCCACGGGCCATTTCTCCCTTCCCACGCTCTCCCAGGTTTGATAATTGAATACGCCCATTTCCTCGGCCGACGGCGCGGTTACATACAGGTATTCGTCATCCGTATGATAGGTAAAGCCGGGCCACAGCACATTTTCATTTCCATATTCAACCAATAATCTGCTGTCATCCAGAAAATAAAAAGTAAACAGATCGGCCGCATACGCGCCCCGGATCGCCGTCAGCGTATGCTGCTCCTGATCCAAAAGATAATCATGGGGCACCCGTTCCCAAACAGAAGCCTCGTCATTTCCTGCTTCTTCCGGCAGGAACAGGCGAACCGCGCTTCCCTTTCTTTCGTACAGGTAAGATCGTCCCCGGCAGTCAGCACGGCACTGGATTCATTCAGGAGCGTAAGCTCGACGGCCGCGTCGCTCCCATTCAGGGATAACGTCATGGAATAACGGTTATCTTCATTCTTGATTGCAGCGGAAGAATCTTCCCCAAACGCAGCAAAGGAAAACACCAGCATCAACAAGGAAAGGGCGGAAACAATTCTTTTTTTCATGTTTATTCTCCTTTTCTGGCCGTTCACAAATACCGGTGCCGCAGGATCAAGCAGAGGAATCGCCTGCGCAACAGCCTCTTATTGTAAGTTTATCGTTTCCCCGAACGCTTTTCTACCTCGCTTTCCGATGAATGCTATCACAAATCCGGCATTTGAACAGCGAAAAAAGAATACGGAAAACGTTTTTCATTCATTCCCATGCAGTCCGTCCGCGCCGCGCAAAACGAGGTATAAAGCAATCACTCATTGTTTACAAAATAATAATTATGACTTATAATCATTCCGTCGAATCTCATCAGCAAAAAAGAATAAATCTATGGAAAGGAACATATTTGGTGCAGGGCCGTCAGAACCGATGCAGCAAAAATGCTTAAACAGCTAAGGAGGGATGTGAATATGAACAGCGCGGAAACACGGGAGAAATTTTTAGAGAGATATCAGAAACTTTTTGACGAGGGCCTTATAGAAGAAATATTTCATAACAAAAGTATTTCCATTTAAAACTGTGCTGATACATATTACATAGTTACAAATTATTTAAGAACGCCGAATAATGAGTATTATGGTCTGGTCGTTCATAGTGAAGCTGCTGAGCTTATTTCCGAGGCAGAGGAAAACTATTATTATTTTATAAAGCGTATGGGGAAAGATCTATACAGAAGGCAAGTGCTGGTATTTGGAGACAGCCCCGGACATAAAACATATGATTTACTTATAAAATTCAAAAAAGACACACAAATAAATGGCCCGTCCAAATATATTGATAAGGAATTGGATGCGAGGTTAAAAGCGATTATGAACCGTGGTAAACGCTGAACAATACCAGCGATTCCATGTCACGAAAGCATACAATACGATCAATACAGCTGCGCAGGGGGATTCAAGGAATAGCCGCCGGCCGCAGCCACGATCTGCGGGGCATGTCAATGCGTGAGCCCTCCACCATCCTGATGGATTCTTTCGGGGCAGCCGGCAGAAAAGCATGATCGTATGATGCCGCAAAGAGGATCAGGAAGCAAGATGGTTTTACGAAAGAATGAGCGGCAAAGCATATCAGCCCGGCAAGCATCCACGGGGAAATGGGCGTATGATATGATTTCCCGCCGCTATTGAGGGTAAATAACAAGGGGATTGACAGAGATACTGCTATGGATATCGGGATTCTTCTTGTCTTGCAGGAATTCAGGAATGGCGCCGGCGGGTTTCTGGCAGATTTTCTGTCCAAAATGACGTTCCTGAGCGAATTGAACTCCGTCCTTGTAATCATGGCGCTGATATACTGGTGCATCAGCAAGGAACTGGGCACTTATCTGCTGATGGGCTGGAGCGGCAACCGGCTGATCAACGGGGCGATGAAAGTAACGGTCTGCGCTTACCGGCCATGGATTCGGGATGCGCGCATCCTGCCCTACGGGGACGCCGTCACCACCGCTACCGGATACTCATTTCCCAGCGGCCACACCATGAACGGCGCAACGGTATTTGGCGGGGGCGCCATGCGCAGGGAACTGCCGGCGCTGCTGCGCGCCGTGCTGGGCATCCTGGTATGTCTCGTCGCTTTCAGCCGGATCTTTCTCGGCGTCCACACGCCGCAGGACGTGCTGGTCGGCGCGGCGGCCGGCCTGCTGATGATGTGGCTGACGCTGCATCTGATGCGCTGGATCGCCGCCCACCCTGACAGAGACTGGCTTGTAGCCTGCGTTGGCATTGGCCTTGGCATTGCCGTGGCGCTTTATGCCGCCCTGAAGCCCTATCCCGCGGATTATAACGCGGAAGGAAAGCTGATCGTGGATGGCGCCAAGATGGCGAACGATACCTTCAAGGGCGTCGGATACTGCGCCGCGTTTCTGATTGGATGGATCATGGAACGGCGCTTCGTGCTTTCTCGACGGATGTTCCCATGCCGCAGAAGCTGACCCGCGCCGTGATCGGCCTGTTGGGTTATTACGGGGTGAGCCTGATCCTGTCTCCGGCTATCAAGGCCTGGGCGCCCGGATTCGCGGGCACGACGCTCGCTTGCTTTCTTCAGATGTTCTTTGTTTCGTTCCTGTTCCCGCTGTGCGCAAAAGCAATAGAGCAAAGGCATACGCGCCGAGCCATTGACGCTGCAGCACAAATACACGATGAAAGGAAAAGCAAAAAATGAAACGATTCCTTTGCCTTGCGCTGGCGCTTTGCATGCTGCTGACTGCGGCGGCCTTCGCCGATCAGGAGGCGGAAAAGCAGCTGGAAAAAGAGATCGGGGCCTTTGAGATCACCGCCGAACAGCGGGAGAAGGCCAAGACCAACGCGGCGGGCTATCCCGTGCTGGACGCCGGGCGCGGCAATCCCAACTGGATCAACGCTCAGGCGCGCTATGCCTTTACCCGCCTGATGGAATACGCTGTCGGCGAATGCGAACTGACCATGAACGGAGGCAGCATGGCGGGACAAGCGAAAAAACAGGGCATCGGAGCGCGCTTCGACGCGGCCATGGACCCAAACGACCCCACGGACGCCTTCCTGACGGCGGCGGTGGATCTGTGCGTAAACACCCTGGGCCTGGACAAGGACGGCCTGCTCAAGGAGCTGGTGGACGCGGTCATCGGGGATTACTATCCCTCCCCCAGCCGGTGCCTGCCCAACACCGAGGCGATCCTGAACGCGTTTTTGCAATCCACGCTGTACGACGGCGCGGATCTGGCCGGCCACACGGGCGTTTTCCCCACGGAGGGCGGCAGCGCGGCCATGGTGTACATTTTTGAAGCGCTCAGCCACAACCGCCTATTGAAGCCCGGCGATCAGATCGCCATCGCCACGCCAATCTTCACGCCCTATATGCAGATCCCCTCCGTGAAGGATTACGGGCTGGTATCCATCGACGTATCCAGCAATGCGGAAAACAACTGGGATATTGCGGAAGAAGAGATCGCCAAGCTGGAAAACCCCGAAGTAAAAGCGTTCTTCCTGGTGAATCCTTCCAACCCCGCTTCCCACGCGCTGTCCAAAAATACGCTGGCGCGGCTGGCGCAGGCGGTGGAGAAAAACCCGGACCTGATCATCCTCACCGACGATGTGTACGGCACCTTCGCGGAGGATTTCCAGTCGGTGTATGCGGCGCTGCCCTTCAACGCCATCCTGGTCTATTCCTTCTCCAAGCTCTACGGCGTAACGGGCTGGCGCATCGGGCTCATCGCCATGCAGAATGAAAACGTCTGCGACCGCCTGCTGCGCGGGCTGCCGGAAGCGGATAAAAGCTACCTGCGAAGCGAATACGCCATTGTGACCGCCGATCCCGACAGCATGCCCTTCCTGGACCGGGTGGTGGCGGACAGCCGCTCCATCGGCCTGTACCACACCAGCGGCCTGTCCACGCCCAGTCAGGTGTTTATGGACCTGCTGGCGCTGAGCCATCTGATCTATGCCGCCCGGGGCGAGGAAGACCCCTACATCCGCCTGGCCAACGATACCGTGCGAGCGCGCTATGCGGCGCTGATGGACGCCCTGGGGCTGGAGAAGGACGAAAGCGAGGCCAACGCCCAGTATTACACCCTGATCGACGTGTACGCCCTGGTGGAAGCGGAATACGGCGGGGAGCTGCTCCGGTGGCTGCAAACGGAAAAGACGGAAATCGATTTCCTCAATGATCTGGCCGGACGCAAGGGCGTGGTGCTGATGTACGGCCCCGGATTCAGCGCGCCGGACGGTACGGTCCGCATTTCTCTGGCCAATCTGAACGCCGAGGATTACCGGGAGATCGCCAGGCGGCTCTTTGAGCTGCTGGATGAATACTGCGTTGAAGCCGGGATCAGCCTGGAAAACGCGGCGTGACCATCCTTTTGAACGAAATGGCAGGCGCCCCGGCTGTCCCACAGCAGCGGGGTTTTCGCAGATTTCGTTGGGCAGCGCCCCCCGGATTATTCGTTGAAAAACAGGGAATTCCATGTTAGAATACATATGGATGCTTTCGCTTTCAACCGAAAGCATGTCAAAGAGCAAAGCACATGCGCATGCTGACAAACGAAGCAAGCGGAAAGCAGCTCTTTGGCAGCAAGACACGCTTCATGCGCTCCGGGCACGCGCCGGAGCACAGCGGCATCCAGCGTCAATTGCAGGAGGCACTTTATGAAAAAACTGACTGCACTGATCCTCGTCACGCTCCTTGCTATCACCGGTCTGGCCGGCGCGGCCAGCGCGGAAAGAGACTGGTCCCAGTTCATTACGATGCCCACGGAGGAGCAGCTTTCCCGGCCCGGCGATTTTCGCTCGCCCTACATTACGTATATACCGGATTTTGGCCCGGATGGCTTTACCGCCTGCGCCATGGATTTCCGCATTGACTTCGACCCCGTGGGCACCTACATCTGCCCGGCCTGCTGGACCCTGAATGTGAGCAAGCTGGGGGAAAAGTATGACTTGGTGTGGTCTGATTACGGCGGCGTCATCAGCGGCTATTTCGGCTTTCAGGTGCTGGACAGCGGAGAAAAAGTGGCCATCATGTCGCTGTGGGATGCCCTGTGCCTGGATCAGGCCGGAAACGTAACGGTAATCAAGCCCCGGGTCCTCTCCCCCAAGAATGCCCGGATCACGGAGCACACCCCCGAAACCAACGGCGAGGGCAGCTTTGTGCAGTGCATCATTCCCTTTGAATGGGAAACGGGAAAAACCTATCGCTTCGTGCTGGAGCAGCAGACCAGCGAGCAGGACACGGAGCTGTTCATCCTCTCCCTCACGGAGCCGGACGGCGATTACCGGGCCGAGCTTTTCCGCTTTGACAGCGGCATGACCGGGGTCTGGATGGATTGGATCGGCGGCTTTGTGGAAAACTTCGTTCCCTCTGCCGCGGGGCAGCTTCGCTCGCTGGAATTCTGGAACGTGCGGGCGCTGACGCGCTCCTCCGGCGCATGGGAAAACGCCGAAACCGTCAATTTCGCCATCAACAACAGCGTGGGCATCGAAGACTACGAAGGCAGCTGGAATCTGGGTCAGGACGAAAGCGCCTGCTGGATCATCACCTCCGGCGTGCCGGGGCTGTGCAAGAGCCCCGAAAAGCTGACGGGATATCCGGTGCCCGCCACGGAAAGCGGCAAGCCAAACTGACGCCGCCGGCCGCGAACGCTTCTGCGCTGCGCCCCGGGAGGATACCATGATGATGAATTATTTCGTTGAAGGCCTGCAGGGAAGCGGCAAAAGCACGCTGGTAAAAAGAATAGCGGAAAAGCACCCGGATCACCGGGCGCTTTTGGAAGGGGACTATTCCCCGGTGGAGCTTTCCTGGTGCGGGTATATGAGCAAGGCGGAGCACCAAAGGGTGCTGGACGCTTTTCCGTCGCTCCATGACGAAATAGTGCAAAACAGCCATGAAGAAGCGGACCGCGTGGTGGTCTGTTACACCAGGGTGCAAACGGACCGGCAGGACTTTTACCGGTTGATGGAGCAGCATGAAATATACAACAACCGCGTGCCGCTGGATGATTTCCGCCGAATCGTTTTAAGCAGATACCGGCGTTGGCACGAGGACGGCCTGATCGTCGAATGCTCCCTGTTTCAGAATATCGTGGAAGAAATGATCCTGTTCCGATGCCTGAGCGACGAGGAGATCCTCTCTTTCTACCGGGAAATCAGGCAGGCGATCGGCAGCAGGCCCATCCATATCGCTTATATCCGAACGGAGGAGGAAGATATAGCGAATAACCTGGATAGGGCGCGGCGCGAAAGAACCGACGGCCAGGGCAGAGAAGTATGGTATTCCATGCTCTGCGGTTATTTTAACAGCTGCCCGTACGCCGTGAGAAACCATCTGCAAAACGCCGACGGGCTGATCCGGCACTGGCGGCACCGGCAGGCTTTGGAGATGCGGCTGTGCGAGGAATTGTTTCCCGGGCAGTATACGATCTTCCCGTCAAAAAAATACGGAAGCGTGGAAATATAAGCCTTACGCCCTTTCACGGCGCCGTTTTCTCCAGTTGCTTTTCCCGCCCATCAACGGCGCTCCGCTCTGCAAAAAGCGCCTTTGCCCGGCGGACGACCACACAGATCGGAGGATGCCCATGGAAAAGCTGATGGAAACGGAGCGCCTGATCCTCCGCAAATTTACGGAAGCGGACGCCCGGGCACTGTATGAAAACCATCTGGATAGCGAAGTGAAGAAATGGTTTCCCAACGAGTGCTACGCCGATGAAGCGGAGGCGCTGGACGCCATCCGCTTTTACGCCGGCTGCGTGGACAAGGGGTGTTTGCCCTTCGTGCTGGCGGCGGAGCTGAAGGCCACGGGCGAATTGATCGGCGACGCCGGCGTCAGCCAGGTGGAGGGCAATCCCCGGGAGGTTGAGGTGGGCTACTGCATCGGACGGCGGCACCGCCGCCATGGGTACGCCGCCGAATTGCTGGGGGCGGTTTCCGCTTATATTGCTTCCCGTTTTCAGATCAGCGTGATGTACGGACGGGTGGTGCGCGGCAACGAAGCCTCCGTTAAGGTATTGCAGAAAAACGCGTACCAATTCGTTCGGGAAGAGTTCGGCGCGGAGGATGATCCTTACGGCAACGGCATGCTGGTATACAAGAAAACATTCTGAACGCGCCGTATACATTGCGCGGAGAATCAGAGGCGGAGGCGAAAGGAAGGATCAGCCCATGTCCCGGCAAAACGTGTACGACGATGACAGGTTCTTTGAAAATTTCCTGAAAAGCAGAAACAGCGAAGCCAATTTCAACGACTGCATCGAAACCCCGATCCTGTTTTCCATGCTGCCTGACCTGCGGGGAAAAACGATCCTGGACGTGGGCTGCGGCATGGGGCAGCACGCCAAAAAGTTTGCCGAAATGGGCGCGGAATCCGTGCTCGGCACCGACATTTCCGAAAAAATGCTGACCTTTGCAAAGGAGCATAACAGCGCCGGAAACATTTCCTACCGGCAGCTTGCCATGGAGGACCTTGGAAAAATCAGCACGCAGTTCGATCTGGTCACAAGCTCCCTGGTTTTTGATTACGCGGAGGATTTTGCCGGGCTGATGCGGGAAATCCACAGGCTGATGAAGCCGGACGCCGAGCTGGTGTTCAGCATGTCCCATCCCATCGTAACGGCCTGGGATGGGGTTTACGACCGCTATACCCGCACGGAAACGGGCGAACGTCTTTACGCCAACCTGCGGAATTACTGCGTGGAAGGGCTGCGGAAGGTCGATTGGGTGGTCAACGGCTATGAATGCTACCACAGAACCGTCTCCACCCTGATCAACGCGCTGATCGGCGCGGGCTTCGTCATCGAGGAATGCCAGGAGGCCCGCCTATCCAACGATATGCGGCAAAAATACCCCGCCTTGTTCGGCGGCACCGTTCATCGCCCGGAATTCATCTTTTTCAGGTGCAAAAAGCCGGCCCGGTGAAACGGCGGAACGGGCCGCGTCCGATCCCCGTTATACGCCATATGATCAGATTTCAAAGCATTGCCGCGGCAAAGGAGAGAAAAACATGGAATTGATTCAAAGCTTTTCGGTGGATCACACCCGCATCATCCCCGGCATTTTCACCAGCCGGGTGGACACCCTGGGCGAGCATTCGGTGACGACCTACGACATCCGGCTCAAGCGCCCCAACCGGGAGCCGGTCATCGACGTGGCGGCCATGCATTCGCTGGAGCACCTCATTGCCACCTTCCTTCGCAACGACCCGGACTGGAAAAACGACGTGGTTTACTGGGGGCCCATGGGCTGCCTGACCGGCTTTTACCTGATTTTGAAGGGCAGCCGCGCCCCGCGGGAGCTTTACGCGCTGATGCTGCAGGCCTTCCGGGCCGTGGAGGACGCTCAGGAGGTGCCCGGCGCGGCGCCGGTCAACTGCGGGCATTACCTGATGCACAATTTGGAGATGGCGAAATGGTACGCCCGCGAATTTGCCGATTATCTGGAAGCCAACGCCGATAACAGCGCCATTTTTGAATACCCCAAGGCCCAGCGGCTCGTCACCGAGGACGGGCAGCATTTCTACGATTCGTAAAACGCCCGTCAAGCCGGGCGGAATCACAAACGGAGCTGCAAGCCATGAGTACGATCGCAATCATCGCGGCGGCGCTGGCCGCCTTGAATCTCTTTTCCTTTGGCCTGATGGCCTACGACAAGCGCTGCGCCAAAGCAGGCAGATGGCGCGTTCCGGAAAAGGCGCTGTTTCTGGCGGCGGCATGTTTCGGGGCGCTGGGCGGCGTGCTGGGGATGCAGATTTGCCGTCACAAAACCAAGCACTGGTATTTTAACGTGTTCTTCCCCCTGCTTCTGATCGTGCAGGCCGCGCTGCTGATCTGGGGGTATACAGCGTTTTTGAAGCCGTAAGGATCTGGAGCGCACGGGCCGCCGGAAATCATGACGCTGCCCGGCGGCGTCGGCCACGCGCTTTGACTTGACAGGCAAGAGAGGGATGTCCTTGTACCGCTACATCGTCTTCGACGTGGAAACTCCCAACCGGTATAACAGCCGCATGAGCGCCATCGGGATCGCCGTGGTTGAAAACGGCGCCGTTACCGAAGAGTTTTTTTCCTATGTGAATCCGGAAACGTCGTTTGATTACTTCAACACCCAGCTCACCGGCATCGACGAAAATACCGTGGCCCACGCGCCGACGTTTCCGGAATTGTGGCGGCGGATCGAGCCGCTGATGGATTCCGGCATCCTGGCGGCGCACAACGCGGTCTTTGATCTGGGCGTGCTGAAAAAATGCCTGCAGGACTATGGCATCCCCTGGAAAACCACCGCCAGATACTGCTGCACCGTGCAGATGGGGCGGCGGCTGGTGCCGGGCATCTCCCATTCCCTGAACGTGATGTGCGATTACTACGGCATCCGGCTCCATCATCATCAGGCCGACAGCGACAGCAGGGCCTGCGCGGAAATACTGCTCAGGTATCTGGCCTCCGGAGCGCAGGAAAAGGACTTCATCCGCACGTATCGGCTTGGGTAGCCCCCGGCGCTCAATGCACTGACGGCATTTCCGCCATGTCGGACCGCCCCGGCCCTTGGCCGGAAAACTGACGGAGCAGACGGAAAAACAATCTTGTCAAAATACAAATCTGTGGTAAAATGGCGTTAGAGACAGCGCGGCCGCATGCCGGAAAGCGCGCAGAAGAAAACGTATTCCGTCCGGCCGCGGCAGCTTCTTTGGCGCTGCGGATGTTTTTTATCAGGAGGGCTGCCCGTGATTTCCCTTGTCATCTCTCTGGCCGTACTGCTGATTGGCTATACGGTATACGGCAAAGTAACGGAAAAGGTTTTTTCTCCGGACGATCGCCAGACCCCGGCTGTCGCCATCAACGACGGGGTGGACTGCGTGCCCATGAAGCCCTGGAAGGCGTTTCTGGTGCAGCTGCTCAATATTGCGGGCACCGGCCCCATCTTTGGCGCGCTGATGGGCGCGTGCTTTGGCCCCGTGGTGTTTTTATGGATCGTGCTGGGCTCTATCCTGGGCGGCGCGGTGCATGATTATATGTCCGGCATGATCTCCTGCCGGCACCAGGGCGATTCCATTGCCGAGCTGTCCGGCGTTTATCTGGGCGGGGCGGCCAAGTGGATCATGCGCGCGTTTTCTGTAGTGCTGCTGGTGCTCACCGGCACCGTGTTTGTGACCAGCCCCGCGGCGCTGATCGCCAGCCTGACGCCCGGCTTTCTGAACGAAAACCTGTGGATCGTGGTGATCCTGATGTACTACCTGCTGGCGACGCTGCTGCCCATCGACAAGCTGATCGGCAAGCTGTACCCGGTTTTCGGCGTCATTCTGATGGTCATGGCGGTGAGCGTGCTGGGCGGGATCATCATCGGCGGAAAACCCATACCGGAAATATCCCTGCGCGGCCAGCATCCGGATGGCGACCCGGTTTGGCCTTACATGTTCATCACGGTAGCCTGCGGCGCCATTTCCGGCTTCCACGCCACCCAGTCTCCCATGATCGCCAAGTGCATCACCAGCGAAAAGCAGGGCAAAAGCGTCTTCTACGGCGCGATGATTGCCGAAGCGGTGATCGCCCTGATCTGGGCAGCGGCAGGCGTGGCGGTTTACGGAACGACCCAGGTGCTGAACGATACCCTGAGCAGCTTAAAGGAATCCGGCACGGTCATGGATATTTCCAAGAACCTGCTGGGGCCGGTGGGCAGCGTGCTGGCCATCATCGGCGTCGTGGTATGCCCCATCACCTCGGGCGACACGGCCTTCCGCAGCGCGAGGCTGATCCTGGCCGAAGTAACGCATCTGGATCAGAAAAAAATCCTGAACCGGCTGCTCATCACGCTGCCGCTGTTATTTGTCGGCGCCGTTCTGACCCGGCTGGATTTCAAGGTGCTGTGGCGGTATTTTTCCTGGAGCAATCAGACCCTGGCCATGATTTCCCTGTGGGTAGCCACGGCTTATCTGCTGAAGGAAGGCAGGTATCGCTTCGGCTCCCTGATCACGGCGCTGCCGGCGGCGTTCATGTCCGCCGTCAGCATGACCTATATCCTGATGGACAGCAAGGGATTTGGCATCTCCCCGTCCATTGCCTGTCCGGCAGGCGCCGCGTTTGCCGTGGCGCTGTTGGGCGTATACGGGGTGCTGCTGACCAAAAAACTGTCAGCCAAAAACCGTCCCCTGGCCAGGAAACGGTAAACGGGCGGAAACGGCTATGATCGCGCTGGAAGATTTCAGACAAATCGCCGAAGAATTGCTGGACGAGCTCCCGCAGGAATTTTTCCGGGAGCTTTCCGGCGGCGTCATCATTTCGGAGGCGGCTCCCGTTCCTTCCTATGCCCGCGGAAGAGAGCTGTACACCATGGGGCAGTATTCCGTAATTTCCGGCATGCGGCAGATCGTGCTTTACAAAGGCTCCTTCGACCGGACGCACCCCAACGCGGACGCCGATGAAGCGCGGGCCATCCTGCGGGGCGTGGTACGCCACGAGTTTCGCCATCATTTGGAATTCCTCAGCGGCATCCATGATGAAACCTCCCTGGAGGCGCAGGACGCCCGGGAAAAAAAGGCGTATCTTGCCCGCAGTCAAAAAGCGGAACGCAAATGAGATTATGCAGACAGACAAAAAAGCCCGGAGCATCCGCCTTGCACGGCAGCCAGCGGAAGCTCCGGGTGCTTTTATTGATTCAGCGCGTCTGCGATCGTTTTCATCATCGTATCCACGTCGATGGGCTTTGCGATATGGCCGTTCATGCCTGCGTCTGCCGCCGCGCGGATATCTTCCGCAAACGCGTTGGCTGTCATGGCGATGATGGGAACGGCGGCCCTGTCCCCGTCCTCCAGGGAGCGGATGGCCCTTGCCGCCGCATAGCCGTCCATGATGGGCATCTGAATGTCCATCAGGATCAGACGGTAATACCCCGGCGCGGCCGTACGCACTTTTTCCACGGCGTCCTCTCCGTTGACAGCCTGTTCTACCATGATCCCCGCGCGCTGAAGAAGCGCCGTGGCGATTTCCATATTGATCGTGCTGTCTTCCGCCAGCAATACCCTGACGCCGGAAAAATCCGCCCGTTCTTCCGTCCCGGCGTTTTTCCGCTCGTCCCTGGCCGCCTGCAGGGGCAGGATGATGGTAAATTCCGTTCCCTTCCCCTGCCGGGATTCTACGCTGATGCTGCCACCCATCAGATCAATGATATTCTTCGTGATGGCCATGCCCAATCCGGTGCCCTCAATTTTGCTGACGGTGGAGGTCCTTTCCCGCTCGAAGGGCATGAACAGCTTTTCCAGGAATTCCGGATTCATGCCGATGCCCGTATCGGCAACACGGATTTCATAATCTCCCTTTTTCCCGTCGTGGGACAGCTCCCGGAGCGACAGGGAAACATCGCCGTTTTCCCCGGTGAATTTCCCCGCGTTGCACAGCAGGTTCATCAGCGCCCGGTTCAAGCGGATCCTGTCGCACTGCGCCCAGGGATGCGGCGCGTCGCAGGACACCGAAAGCCGGATATGCTTTCCCTCCATCTGCGTTCTGACCAGGTCGGCAGCCTCGCGGATGCATTCCTCCAGGTTCATGGGATGCATCTCCAGCTCCATCCTGCCGCTTTCGATGCGGCTCATTTCCAGCACGTCGTTTACGATGTCCAGCAGCTGGCGGCCCGCCTTTTCGATTTTGGCAATGAAAGCGCTTTTTTGCTCGGAAGTCACGTCCTCTCCCCTTGCCAGGGCGGTATAGCCGATGATGGCGTTCAGCGGCGTGCGGATATCGTGGGACATGTTGGATAAAAACACGGTTTTGGCCCTGCTGGCCTCCTCCGCCGCGATTACCTTGGCCTCCAGACGCTCATTTTCCTGGATCCGGTCCACCGTCCGCTGGATCAACAGCAGCATAGCCAGCACGAAAATACTGCCTCCCAGCAAAATACCGGCAATCACCAGGTCCGGGCGGCCAAAGAGCGCAACGCTCACATAGCCCAGAAAAAACAGCATCAGCAAAAAAATGGGAACATGAAAAAAGCGCCTTTCCTTTTCCCAGTTTCCGCCCGTGCGCACATGACGGGAAAAACGGACGTAGCGATATATGTTGTATGCCATCAGAGCGATGCCCGCGTACAGCATCAGCTGAATCACAATCTGCTTCATTTTTTTCGTTCCTCCACGTCGGGCCGCCGGAACGGATGCCTTCCCCCGCGCCCGGCAAGCCCCGGGCAAGCGATCCGGCGCCCATCATGAGAAATCCTGTTTCAATTATACCATAGCCGGCGGCCCGGCGCAATGCTTCCGGGCCGAAGCGCGCGACATTTTCCCTCACCCGCCGCAGACCTTCCCCCAGCGGTGTTCAAAGCCGGAGGCCCCGGCCAATGCATTTTCCCGGAATTTTCAGAAAAGCGCAAAGCAGGGCTGATTCCAAATCCATAATCCACAACAAACACAGCCGATCATCTGTACGCAAAAGGAAATGTATGGTATAATACATTGATTACAAACACTCCTCCCCGTTTTCAGCGGAGGACGCGGCGGCGAAGGCATGTCCGGCCCGCGCCGCAAATTTCCCGATCCAAGCAGAAGCACGAAAGGAGATCCCGTCATGCATCAGCCGTCATCTTCATTCGACAGAGTACCCAGGCCGACAGACCTCCGTTGGATCGATCCCTGGGAAAGGCCCAATTCGCTGCCCGAAGAAATGGAGGACTTCAGCCTGTGCGAGCAGTTGGGGCAGGGCAGCACCGGAACCGTATACAAGGCGCTGCAGACAAAGCAGTTCGCCGTCAAAGTGATCCCGTGGCGCGCGGAAGGCTTTCGCGAAATCGCCCGGCATGAGTTCACGCTGGGGCAGCTGTTCAACAGCTGCGATGAAACGCTGCATTCCCTCGGCTGCTACGAACGGGATCGGCAATCCTATATCGTGATGGAATACGGCGTTCCGTGCCTGCAATATTTTACCGGCAGAAACAACAGCCTGCGCGATGTGCTGAACGTACTGCTGCGCATATCCCGCGCACTGGAAGCGATTCACGCCAAGGGATACTCGCATTTCGACGTAAAGCCCAACAATATCCTGATGGTAAAGGGTCAGGCCAAGCTGGCCGATTTTTCCCATTGCGCATCGTATCAGCCCGGTCAGATGTACGGCAGGCCCAAGGGAACAGGCGTCTACATGGCCCCGGAAATCATCCCCGGCGGGAAGCATACCGGGAAAGAAGACATGTATTCCCTGGGCATCACCATGTACGTATTGCTGACGGGAGGCAGAATGCCGTTTGAGGCAGAGCGCCGGGACGATCCGCGCAGAAACCGGGAAGAGCAGATCGAATCGCTCTTTATTCATCCCGAATTGCTGAGCATCATCCAAAAAGCCGCCGCCTATAATGAAAAGGACCGCTATCAAAGCTTTTCCGAGTTTTCCAACGCGCTTCTCGCCTTCATGGATGCCCACGCAAAGAGCATAGACCAGGAAATGCCGCTGTACCGCACCCTCGCCACGCTGCAAAACTCGCTGCCGCTTTTCTCGGATCCCGTGCCCACGGTCCCCCCTATTCGCTGCACGGAGGATGCCTGCGGCGAAGTACGCTTAAAGAACGATGGCCCGACTGACCCCGAGTTTTCCTTCCCGGCCGATCCGCCAAGCGTGTAACGCAGGCCCTCTCCGCAGCCCGAAAACCGAATATCGCGGTGCGGAACATGAATCAATCGCCATGCCGGTCATTCCGGCATGGCGTTTCGTATCAGAAAAGGTCCAGCGCGCTGTCCAGGTAGATTTCCTCCCGGACCGGCAGCTGATATTCCGGCCTGGTCATGTAATACAGCAAGAATTCCAGGATCAGGGCGCTGCCCAGGCTGCGGCCCTCGATCTTGAAATGGGAAAACCCGGCGGGCAGATAGATGTGCTGAATATCCTCAACGCCGATAAAGCCGGGATTTTTCATGGCGTCGGAAAAACGATAGCCCCTTTGAGCGTCGGGCGATACGCAGATATGCTCCGCATCTGTCTCCCCCAGGTTCTTTAGGCTGACGCTTTCGTAGCACGCTTTTCTGTCGGGGCAGGAAAACCAGCAGCACTCGTTGCACAGGAATTCCACCTTCTGCTTTTGCTCATATGAAAGGCGATTCAGCCGGTCAAAGGCCTTGTTCAGGCGGAAATCCGGCACCACAAAGCGGAATTCCTCCCGGTTCAGCTCCTGCTCAAACGCATCAAAATCCGTCAGCACCTTGGTGGTGGACGAAACGAAATAAAACCCGGGGTATCTTTCCCGAAGATAGGCCAAAAGCATATCCGACGCGACGATCACGCCGTTTTGCGCCGGGCCGTTATTTTGAAACAAATCACACAGGGCGTTGCATTTCCCATCGGAAAGATGCTCCGCCTTCAGCAGGGAATTGCTGAAGGTGAGGCGGGCGGACACGCCGTATTCCCGCATCAGCGCGGCCACCCGCTTGGGCTCGGCCTCCCCGAAGCCCACCCTGCCGCCGCCCCACAGGCAATCTGCCGGCGCGCCGTACATGGAGCCGATCTCGCACCAGGGGTAAAACCAATCCCGATGCTGCCGAAAAAGCGGCAGAAAGGCGCTGTACAATTCGTAAAACTCAAATAATCCCGGCAAATGATAATAAGCCTTCATCGCTTGTTCAATTCCTCTTCCACCCGGTTGAGCGTATCGAAAAACCGAAGCGTAGCCACCGCCGGGCCCATCAAGGGCAGCCCCAGCGTGTTCCAGCCGAACATATGACGCCAGGAGGTGTACGGCCCCGGCACGTCCAGATCAATGGCCCTTTGCTTCAATTCCTCCGCGATCCGGGCCATCCACACCAGCGGGTAAATGAACAGCGTGGGAATACCCAGCAGATACGCCTTCCAGTATTTCATGGTGGGATGCCCAAGTATTTCGTCGATCTCGGCCTGCAATCCGCCCAGGGGCATATAAAACAGCAGGAAAACGCCGGCGGTGAAAAAATCCACAAAGCCGATCCAGAAGCCCGGCCGATGGGTGTGCTTGAATCTCATGGCGCTTGCTCCTTCATACTTTCCCGGTCAGCGGAACGGAAAGGATTTCCCGCGTGGGCCAGAAAGCGCACAGGTGCAGCCGCGTGATCGCAGCCATCATAGGGCCAAATTCCCGCAGCAGCACCGGCACCGCGGCGGCCACCGTTTCCATTTCGTCGATGAGCAGCGTGGCGTGGGGCGTCCAGGGACGGTCGGGCGGCGCAATCTCACAGGCGGATTGCAGCGCGTCCAGCCGGGCGCTGCGCTCCGGGGCGCAGAAAAGCACCTTGCCCGGGGCGAAAATGCCCACGTGGCTCATATGCACCGGCACGGGAGCGAACGCCGCCGCGGCCTTTTTCGCGATTTCCGCGGCTTTTTCTTCGTCCTCCAATTTGTAGGTTGCCAGGCTGATGTGATAGGGCAGCCCCGGCGTTTGCACCCCCGTAAAGCCCGCTTCGCGCAGCGCCTGATACCACGCGTCCATGCGTTTCTGGGCTGCTTCATCCAGATCAGCCATCAGCGTCAAAAACTTCTCCGCCATGGTATTTCCTCCTTCAGCAGGTCAGAATTTTTGCTTCATCTGCGCCACGGCCTCCCGGTCCGCCGGGAGCCAGTCCACGCCGTCCAATTCCCCCAATGTCAGCCACCGGGCGGATTCGTGCTCCTTCAGCGTCAGATCGCCCCTCACCACCGCGCAGTCAAAGCAAATCATGGACAGGTGGAATCCCGGGTAATCGTATTCCACCCGGGCCAATTCGCGGCCCGCTTCGATCTCGGTATCCAGCTCTTCCCGGATTTCCCGCTGCAGCGCCTGCCGCGGCGTTTCCCCTTCTTCGATCTTGCCGCCGGGGAATTCCCATCCGTCCTTCCAGGGGCCGTAGCCCCGCTGGGTGGCAAAAATACGCGATCCCCTTCGGATCACCGCCGCCGCCACGCGCACCGTTTTCATCTTTCCCCCGCCTTTCCCGCCGCCAAGCGCCGTTTTCTTCCCCGTCATTATAGCGCAGCTTGGGCCGCGTGTCCACCGTTTGCCAGAGCGAATCCCGGTTGCGGAATCGCTTTTCTCTTGCTATAATGGAATGGATCATAAGGATTTGAAAGCGAGAGGAAACAGCCATGCAGCTTGAAAGACTTTCGGATCGGGTATGGATCTATCCCTTTGAAACGGAACGGGACCGGCCCAACCTGGGCTACGTCCGGGGCGATAAATGGAGCCTGGCCATAGACATCGGCCACTCCGCCGCCCATATCGGAGAATTTTACCGCGCCCTGAAAGCGGCTGATCTGCCGCTGCCCGCCCTCACCGTGCTCACCCATTGGCATTGGGATCATACCCTGGGCATGCACGCGGCAAGCGGCCTGTGCCTGTCCAGCGCCCGCACGAAGGAGCATTTGACCGACCTGAAAAAGAAAATCGCCCAGGAAGGCGAAGAGGCGCTTCTCTCCCTGGACGAAAGCATCCGCCGGGAATACGCAGGCGGGCAGCCCGTTACCGTGGCCATGCCGGATTTGACCTTTTCCGGCGGCATGGAGATGGACGCCGGCGGCTGCCCCGTGCACATTTTTGAAGCCGAAGCGCCCCATACCGACGATTCCACCCTGATCCTGCTTCCGGAAGAAAAAATCCTGTTCCTGGGCGACGCCGCCTGCGACGTTTTCGCCACCGGAGAAAAGGACGCAGCGCTTTGCAAAAAGCTGGCCGATACGATCAGGAACGCGGGAGCAAGCATCGTGTTGGAGGGCCACTGGACGCCCCAAACCCCGGAGGAGATGATCGCCGATCTGCTGTCCGACGCAGGTCAGGCTTGAGCCCGTCATTATCGGAGAGACCCGCGCAATTGAGCAACGCATATTTTATCCCCGGCGCCGCCTGCGCCGGCACATCCATCATGGCGCGGGCGGAAGCAGGAAGCAAACCCGGGTTTGCCGGGAGACATATTCAGCCTGAAGAAAACCCATAACGAGAGGCAAGGAAGCACATGACGGAAAAAGTGATTTTGAAGGACGACGGCATCGCCATCAGCGCCGTGCTGGAAAGGGAAACTGCGAAAAAGCAGCCGCTGGTGATCCACCTGCACGGCTTCAGCAGCAGCAAGGACAGGCCCCACAACGTTTCCTGCTGCCAGGCCATGCGGGAAGGAGGCTGCGCCACGCTGCGCATGGACCTGTACGGCCATGGGGAAACCGGCGGGAATTTCCGGGATCACACGCTCTACAAATGGATTTCCAACGCGATGACCGCCATCGACTGGGCCAAGGGGCAGCCCTTCGTATCCTCCATCCTGCTTTCCGGCCATTCCCAGGGCGGCCTGGTAGCGGCGCTGACCGCCGCCATGGAACGGGATGCGGTCCGGGGCCTGATCCTGCGCGCCCCGGCCTTCATGATCCCCGAATGCGCCCGCACGGGCCAAATGCTGGGCCGCAGCTTTGATCCCGGCGTGATTCCCGACGAAATTCCCATCTTCAAAGGGCTGACCCTGGGCGGCAATTACGTCCGCGTGGCCCAGACCATTTATCCGGAGCGGGCCATGGACCTGTTTCCCGGCCCGGTGCTGCTGCTCCACGGCGATCAGGACGACACCGTCCCCCTTGCCGATTCCCGGGCGGCTGCCCGGCGTTACCGGAATTGTCAGCTGGTAATCCTCCCCGGGGAAACCCATCATTTCGATCAGCATCCCGAAAGGACCCGGGAAGCCATCGCGGATTGGCTGCGGCAAAGGATCGGATAATCATCCTTCGGCCCGTTTGTGCTCAATCCTTGCGCTGAATAAGCAAACGGCAGGAATCAGGCATGAAAACGGCGAAAAGCAAAGGCAGATTCCCGTTTGCAGCATCCTGTTCGCATCAACATAAAAAAGGAGAGGATACCCATGAAAAAAGCCTGGCCGCTGGATACCGCGCTGTCCTTTGATCCCTATTGGGGCGAGCCCAACCGGGACGGAGATCAGGGCTATGAATACCTGCCCGACGGAAAAGTGCATGTCCGTCTGAAGCTGGATGGCGCAAAGGAAGTGCACTTGGACCAGTTTGGCCGCATGCATCCCCTGACAAAGCAGGCGGACGGCCTGTGGGAAGGCACGGTGGACTTGGGGCGCGGCTTCCAGTATTTCTTCCTGAAGGTGGATGGAAGCGACGTGCTGAGCCCCTATCTGCCCATCGGCTACGGCTGCTGCCGGCCCATGAATTTCCTGGACGTGCCGGTGCCCGGCGAGGAAGAATGGGGCCTCATCGATGGTATTCCCCACGGCGCCGTGACCAGGCATTACTTCCCCTCCTCCGTTACCGGCAAGCAGGAGATCTGCCTGGTGTACACCCCCGCCTCCTTCGATCCCGCCAAACGGTATCCGGTGCTGTACCTGCAGCACGGCTACGGCGAGAATGAAACCGGCTGGGTGTATCAGGGGCATCTTGGGCGCATCGCCGACCATCTGCTGCACGAAGGCAAAATGCGGGAAATGATCATCGTGATGGGCAACGGCATGACCCAGGCCGACGATATGAGCCAGGGGCGCATGCTTTTCCCCCAGGTGATCCTCAAGGACCTGATCCCCTTCATCGAGGGCCGCTATCCCGTCTATACCGATAAATGGCACCGGGCCATGGCCGGCTTGTCCATGGGCAGCTTCCAGACCAGCGTCACCACCCTGTCCAATCCCGATCTGTTCGGCTACGCGGGCCTGTTCAGCGGCTTTTTGCGTTTTCCTCGTGAGGGCGTGAAAAACGACCACCTGGCGCTGCTGGACCAGCCGGACGCCTTCCGCAGCGCTTTCCGGGTGTTCTACCGCGCCATGGGCACCGAGGATCAGTTTTTTCAGGCTTTCCTGGATGACGACGATATGATCCGGAGCAAGAGCGTGGACATGACCCGCCGCACCTTCCCCGGCGGTCACGACTGGGGCGTATGGCGCCGCTGCATCCACGATTTCCTGCCCATGCTGTTCCAGGATTAAGGGAGGAGCTCCGGACAGCGAAGGCTCCACGCCTTCAAAAAGGCCCGCTTTCGTTGATCGAAAGCGGGCCTTAGTTGTCGAAAACCCTCGGGATAGCTCGAAAGGGCCGCGACCCTTTCGACTTTCATCCGCATCCGCCGGCTTTGCCGGCGGGAGGAGCAAATGGAATTTGCTTCCGCTTTCGTTGATCGAAAGCGGGCCTTATGTCGTTTGGGGATTTCAGCTGCTTACTCTCCGTCGTCGAAAATCATTTGCAGATACTGGGCCAATTCGCCGCGGGTCATGGCGACGGCGGCGTTCTCCTCCGTGGCCATGGCGGGCAGTTCAGCGCCCATGGCGATCTGGGCGAAAGCGCCCATGATCTGATCGTTGAGGCCGTGGGTCAGCTCGGTATCCACCGCGGCGTCCGCAGGCACGATGCCGTATTGCTGCAGGAAGGCAACGGCTTCCTCCGCGGCGTCGGGCGCGCCGCCCACAACCACGTACAGCGCGGCGCACAGATTGCCCACGGTGGAGGCGTCGTCCACACCGAACACGCCGGCTTCCTTCAAGCCCATCAGGTTGTTTGCCAGCGCAAAACGCACCGCGGCGCTGGCGGGATGATCCTCCGCCACGTCGTTCAGCGCGGCGTTGGCCGTGTCTTCCACATGGAAGGGGTTGAGGATCACATCGTACAAATCCTGATTCGCGCTGACGGCGCCGATGCCGCCCTCCGTGCCCATCACGCCGCCGTCCCACAGCTTGCGGAACACTTCGGCGCCGG
>Ga0310694_10002002_pt1 | contig 21742 bp, 16 predicted proteins | sample 174DNAGHGhighgp2_FD_203884 | JGI IMG/M metagenome (GOLD analysis project Ga0310694, IMG submission 203884) | Sheep rumen microbial communities from Palmerston North, Manawatu-Wanganui, New Zealand - 1742 DNA GHGhigh gp2 (v2) (version 2) | ecosystem: Host-associated > Mammals > Digestive system... | reverse complement strand
TGAACAGAATCATTGATTGAGATAAAATGCTTCAAAAGATTTAATGAATATTTCATAGTATTTCTCAAAAAAGAATAAAACATTATTTCCTACTATCAATCATAGACAAAAAATAAAAAGAAAAAAAATACCGCACATTAGTGTACGGTATCCTCAGTTACTCTGCGAAGACCATCCATAAAGGCAATACTGACGGCGGTACTACAAATTTTAATTTTGTGCTTTTTCCCCAAAATATCTACTTCAGGAGTATAATTCCCATGACATCCTTTAGTTTTTTCTGAACATCTGGAAATATACTTACATCTAGCACATTGCTCCAAATTTTCTTCTGTAGTATCAAGCATCTCTTGCACTGAGACTTCACGGGCTCTCCCAATAGCAGACCTGAAAGCTTTCCTTTTCTTCAAGTCTTTCAAAAATTTTCGTAAATCTTTGTTTTTTTTCATAAGCAAATAATTTTTGTTATTTTATTAATTTTTATTAGCCGAATTTTTAACAAAAAGTATTATATTAAAACCACAAATAAAGTCAAGGTTTTCACAATTATGAGAAAAAGCCAAATAATTAACTTAGGACACACAATTTTATTGCGACTTCGTAACCAATCTATACATTATAAACTGCTGAAAGGAGTCACACAAAACTGCAAAAGTAGCTCACCAGAAGTAAAAGGAAAAAGAGGAACAAAAAATCAATAAACACTCACATATCATTTGAATAAAATAACAAAAAAAATATACTAACAGCGAAATATTTTTATCATTACAAAAAATTAATGCTACAAAATACCGACCCAGAAATATTCCAAGCGATACTTGATGAAGAAAAAAGACAAGCAAATTGAATGGAGCTTATCGCAAGTGAAAATTACCAATCAAAAGCAGTCTTACAAGCTCAATCAAGTGTATTTGCAAATAAATATGCAGAATGATTTATCTGAAAAAGATACTACTGATGACAAGAAAATACAGACAAGATTGAACAACTTGCCATTGATAGAGCAAAGAAACTTTTTCACGCTGATCATGCCAATGTTCAAGCACTTTCTGGAGCCGCTGCAAATTTGTGTGTATATACCGCTCTCATGAATCCATGAGATACAATTTTGTGAATGGATCTAAGCCACTGATGACATCTCACACACTGAGCACCAGTGACATTTATTTCAAAAGTATTCAATTTTGTCAGATACAAGACAAATGAAAATTGAGATATTGATTTTGATGAACTTAGAAGACTTGCACATGAACACAAACCTAAAATAATTTTAGCAGGATTCAGTGCTTATACCAAGACATTAAACTTTGATAAATTCTCAGAGATAGCCAACGAAGTAGGAGCCGTAGCATATGCAGATATGTCTCATATATGATGATTTATCGCGGCATGATTACTCCCAAACCCACTTGACCACTGATTCCAAGTAATGATGACCACCACTCATAAATCACTCAGATGACCAAGATGAGCACTGATTCTGAGCAAAGGAATTGTAAGTAATCCACTAAAAAAACCAGAAGACACAATAGAAAATATCCCAACAAGAATTGATAGAGCAGTATTCCCATGAATGCAATGATGACCACACATGAATACCATTGCATGAATTGCAGTAGCTCTCAAAGAAGCAAGTACACCAAAATTCAAAGAATATGCAAAACAGGCACTAGAAAATGCTCAAATACTTGCAAAAGAATTAAAAAATTACTGATACAAATTAGTTAATTGATTAACAGAAAATCACATGATTATCATGGATTTTTCAAAAGAGGAGTATTCAGGATGAGAAATAGAAAAAGCACTAGATAAGGTCTGAATTTCTACATCAAAATCCACAATTCCAGACGATCCACGTAAACCATTTGACCCATCAGGACTTAGAATCTGAATGCCTGCAATGACCACAAGAGGAGTAAAATGAGAAGACACAAAGCAAATTGCTTCATTCATACATCAAGCAATTCAAAATAGAAACAACGACTCAAAATTAGCAGAAATAAAAAAAGAAGTCATTTCATTCTGCAAAAGATTTCCATTACCATAAAAACGGATATTGACATCTAACCAAAAATAATTATTATAACAGAATAACTTAAAAAAAATTAAAAAACAATTCGATATGGACTTATTTCAAGCACTCGCAGTTATTGCGGCTGTAAATGGGGTTGAGAAAGATACTAGAGACCCATTTGCTCTAATGCCAAAAAACATCCAAAGTATCACATTAACACACAGAAAGAAAAAAGTCGACATTCCAAGGACTGTCGAGAATCTATTCAACTGCCCAAGTTTCATTTGTTCAGATATTGAAAAATTCTGGAGAAATGTCAAAAAAGACCCCAAAGGATATGTTATTGATTCTGCAAAAGAATTCCGAACGAAAATCGTATATCAATAACATACAGCACCCTAAAAAGCCTCAAAAATTTGAGGTTTTTTTTATTTATTTCTAATTTTTTTCACTCTCTCCTTTCCTCTCTTGAAGAAACTCAAACCAGCCAAAACAGCCAAAGAAAGTCAGGGAATAAAATAACAAGTAAATCAAATAGATAAGCCTTTAAAGCAAAAAAAGTGGCATATTTTTTGACAAATTAAGAAAAAACAAATATAATTAAATATAATTTATAAAACAAAAATAGCATAATGAGGATAGAAAAAAAACCAATAGAAACATTAAAACAACAAAAAGATTCATTTTTGAACTACATTAAAACAAAAGAAAAATACTCGTGAATAATAGCTGATTTATTTGAAGACGATGAAATAGAAAAAATTGATAACATGAAATGAATAAAAGAACATTTAGAACAAAAATGAATTTCAAAAGAACAAACAGATTCGCTAGAAACTAAATATAAATCCTATTTAAAAGGACAAAGAAAATGAATTTCAAAAGAACAAATAGATTCGTTAGAAAGTGATAAATCTGATTTAAAATGAGAGAGTTTTTATTGACCAATTGATGATTGGCCAGATGAGATAAAGAAATCCGTAGAAGAAAATGATAAAATTTTAGAAAACATAAAAAAGGATATATTAAAAGACTATGAATTTGTCTCTTTAGATATTAAAAATTTTGTAGATACAGAATTTTGAATAGGAAATAATCGAAACCCAAAAGAAATAAAATGCGAGGGTGTTACTAATGTTGAACATATAGAATATGATATTGCAAAAATAAAATGAGAAATTCATGATATTAATTTTAAAAAAAAAATTAAAGAAAATGAAATTGAGAATCTCAAAGATGATATTGTTATAAAAAAAAATAAACTATGACAAGCTAAATTTTTTGATTTTAAAGAAAAAAAGAATTTAAAAGAGAAAATTGATAAAAAAAGGGCTGACAAAGAAAAAATTGAAAAAGAGATTAATAAAAAAGAAGAAGAGCTCAAGGGAAAATATAAAAGATTAAAAAAATATACAGAAACCAAAAAATTAATAGATAAAGTATTAAAACGGAAAGATATGAAAGAGCGAGACATCTCTCAAAATTACGACCGAAGTAATTTAGAATCAACCAAAGAATCTATATGAACAATTAAAAAAAATATGTCAGATTGTATCGAATATCTATCGAAAGACACATTGAATAATATCAAAGAAATAATAATAAAAATAATAAATAAAACAATATCTGAACAAAAACAAGCATTATGTGAAAAAATTGGTGAATATTTCAGTTATTTCTATTGTGGCGAAAAAAGATATGATATAATATTCCACAATGATGGTAGAGATAATACATGACAATTTTATACACATTTTTATTCACACATACCAACGATATATTCAAAAACTAAAATAGATCCAGAAATATCTCATATAATTAACCAATTATGATGGGATATAGATAGCATAGATAAAAAAGCGATAGATCAAGCTTTTATAAATGATGTGTTTATACACACCACATGATTTAATGCATTAAATGACATATTAGAAGAATGATGATTAATATCAACCAATGAATTAAAAAAGAAAGGGAAAAAAACAACTCAAAAAACTACAAACCACAAAGATATATATTTTTCAAGATGAGATAAAATAAATAGTTATTGAGACCACGAATGCAATGAAGATTATATGTATATAGCAAATACAATGAGTAGTTTTGCAAATAATTGATATTGAGTACCACTAAATCGAGATATGCAACCAAATAGTCCATATAAAGATTCAGGCGATCATGACACAGATTGATATTCAATAATATCAAAATCATCAATAGGAAAATCATGAAATACAGAGACATACAGTAAAATAAATTTAGAAGATATTTATATATTTGTTTCAGAAACAAAAAAAGAAGAAATTGAAAAAAATCCAAAATACAAAACAAAAGGTGCAAATATAATATACATACCAAAAAACTTGAGCGGAAAAATGAACTACGAACTATATGAATTTATAGAAAAAGAAATTACAGCAAGAAATAAATTAAAAACAAATAGAACTCCAATACCAAGAAAAATTATAACAAATGAAGACGGCATAGACAGTATAAATAACAGTTATAAACGAGCATTTTGTGAACCAATATGAAAAAAATTTGAGAAAATATCTAATCCACTAAAAGGAGCAGATTACGAAACAATCATTAAGTTTTTAATAAAAATTTCTGAAGATTTCGGATTTAAAAATTTAGAAGAGTATAAAACACGGAACATAGAAGAAAATTTAAGAAACTTTATAACAAAAAATGAACTTATCAAAGCTAATAAATATCCAATAGAGCTAACAATTTTAGCAATAATACTTACAAAAATATGACTTTGAAACATAAAACAAGGAAGAGTATGACTTTGAAACATAAAACAAGGAAGAGTATGACTTTGAAAAATAAAAGAAGGTAAAATGTGAGATAAACTAAGAGAATATTGATATAAATATAAAGAAATATGAATATTAGAATCAATTATCAATTTTATATTTTATATCAAAAATGAGTGAACATGGAAATACACTAAAGAAAATTGAAGAAAACGGATAAAAAGTCTATGACAAAATTTGTGAGTAGAATATAATATAATAAAAGAATATATAATAGGAATAGCGGAAGTAACAGCACAAAAAGATGAGGTAAAAATCATAAAAGACATATAAAACAAGTTCACATTTATGGTCAAATTTCTTCAGTTTTTCATCTTCTCAACAAAAAATTCAGACAAACTAAGACTTTCCATTTTACCAAAGATTTACAATATAATTAATAATTAAAAGCCCTAACATTTTTAATTCTTAATTCTAATTTTTCTCACTTTCTCCTTTCCTCTCTTGAAGAAACTCAATGCGGCCAATACAGCCAATGAAAGTCAAACCAAGAAAAATGCTATATCCATAGTAAATATAGAAGTCAGTATTCAGAATCACAAAGCTCAAAGTACATCTCACAAAAATGTCACAAATTGCTCAGCTCATGAAACTATTCAGATTTCACCTTCTTTTGTATGCTCTGTAATCATCGCAGAAACTACTGGTTTCATGACAGACAATCCAAATGCTATACAGAATGAAACCACTAATATCATCCAAAATGATAAATTAAATCATAACAAAATAAACAATCAGGCTAAAAATATCAAAACTACTGCAATAAACAATTTCTTGTTAAATCATTCATCCCATCATGATACAAAAAGATTGAATATATAAGGTAATCTCATAGCAGCAAATACCAATGCAATTTGAGGCAATCACAATCAATTTTCCAATGCAATCAATGGGATAAACAATAAACTAAGATAATCCAAGATAGCATATAGCATCTCATATCACAATCAATTCAGCAGACCTCTTTTAGCATTTTTCACAGATGTATACATCTTTTTCACAGGAGAGATTGAAAAACATTCTCTAGAAAAATCACTCAAAAATCATGCAAAATTATTTTTTTCTGGATCATTATTTTCTCATTTTTTGAAAGGAATTTTTAAATCAATCAACAAAGATAAAATTGAAAATACAGTGATAAATATATATAAATATGGTAAATTTATGAAATATACTAATACTGCAGAAATCAATGCTCCAGCCGTATATGCTCCATTCATTCAAGTATAAAACAATCACCGAGAGACTTCACTATGGTTTTTATCACAATTTTCATGTACAGAACTATAATAAGCTACATAAACACATGAGCTTCAAATTCAATTAAATATCACAGCTAAAAGGAGGAACCATTCATTTTTCAATACTCCCGCTAACACATAAAATAGACCTGATATAGCAAACAAAATCTTGCTAAGAGTAAACATCCATTTGTTGTTTATTTTTCAGATTATCTCTCATGCAGCCGGTGCCACAAACAATTTAATCAAAGGTAATAATGCTCAAATCAATGATACCCAAAATACATTTTCCACGATGGTCTCAATAAATACAGAATAAAAAGTATCTCATCAAACTCATCGACCAAGCATAAAGATAAACATAGAGAGAGAAATCAATCTCACATTTTTTGGGACAAGGAAAAATCTATCTCTGATTTTTCCAAAGATTCATCATCTCTTCATCATTCATCACAATTCTATTTTTGTTTTTTCTATTTGATTTTTCATATATTTTTACAAATTATAAACTAAACATTTTTTACAACTCATATCTTAATCTCTTTCTCAGTCAATGTCAGATTGAATCATCATAATCCACCTGCACAATCTAAATCTATTTCCTTTCCAAAATATTTTTTAGTCAATTTTTTCAATGGTAAGATAATCTTTCAAGCCATCTGATTTCTCTGAGTAGAGTAGCTAGAATAAGGCAAATCTTTGCTAGATACAGTCTGTCACATATTGGAAATTAGATAATCCAAAATCTCTACAGTAGAGGACTGTGATACTAATTCTTTTGATGTGATGACATTTCAATTTACATACAGTTTTCACTCAATACAATCCAACAAAATTCATTTTGATTCTTTTTCAATTATCGCACTATAATCTCAAATATAATTCTTTCCAAAATTATCTTTGTAAAGCACACTACCAGATTTCAAATATTCTGAGAATATATCTTGAGATAGATCTTGATCCACCACTAATCATTCATCTGAATATCAATCAATCCAAGATGCATATTCCAGATGCATTTTGCTTCATGTGAAATTGTATTTTTCCACCATCTTTGCGATTGTCCTCCTAGATTTTTTGAATGGAGTGACAAACAAAAAACTTCATCACATCTTTCACAATGTCAAAGGACAAATACCAATCTTTTCATTATCAAACAATTTCAGACTATTGAAAGTATTTTTTATGTCTGGGATAAATGTATTATTTGATTCAACGATGATAGAAAAAGCTCCAAATTCATTCACAATCTTGATAAATTTATCAATCTTATTTTCATCCAAAGGGCTATTTAACACCTCATCAAAAGCTTTCAAAAGCTTAAAATGTAAGATAATTCAAACCTCTACAAAATTATTGTAAAAAGTCTCATAATCCAAATCTCAAAAATAAAAATCATCATCTACAACTCCATTATTTTTAAATTTATCATAAATATATGTCTGTACATCATTTATCTCCTTTTTGTAAATCTGACTTACTTGATCCACATAGTCAGTATCATAATCTACACCAAAATAAAATACTCAGAAATCAAATGGCAATTCCTGCTCATGCTTCTTAATTCCCAAAAAATCAAAAATATTTTTGTGAATCGTCATACCTTTGTCTTTTTCATTTTCAAATAGATGTTTATTTGCTATATTTTTTGAGACATAGACTGTAGGCATAGACTCATTTGACATACTTACAAAGATATCTGATCCAGTAGATCTTCATTCCATCAAAATATCAGCCAAAGACCATGCTTTGTGATGCAATTCTTGAGCTATTTCAGACTTCAAAAATTCATCATATTTCTTCAAAATACTTGGAGTAATAGTTCATTCCGTGTACATCATAGCAAATACAGCCAATAATGAAACCACATCACCAGCTCCAAAACCATGTCATCTAGGATTTTCACAGATAAAAGACAATTCAATTCACTTATTTCAGACTGCTGTATAATTTTCATCCAAAAATTTCTGGATAGGGGAGTAATCCACTACAGTATCATCAAAATTAGTCACAACAAAAGAATTTTCCAATCAATCATATTCATAAATTTTATTTAGATACACTTTTCAAGTCTGATTAAATTTCACTCCACAATAAGTCTTGGTAGAGACTTTTTGCTTAATCTTGAAATTATTAAATGACTCTCAAATTCAAATTCCCCAATCTATCACATTATTTGTGGAAAATACCAAGTTATGCTCACAAAAAAATTTCTTGTAAACATCACCATGCTGTACTCTCAAATCTTCATTAAAGTTTTCTTTTCAAATCATTTTTTGTTTTGTTATTTTATAAAGTTTTCTTAGTACATATAATATTAATTAAAAAATTTTTTTTGTCAAATTTCTAGGCAGAAAATGATAATAAATCACCCCCCAACCCCCTCTTTCCTGCTAAAGCCGGGCACAGTGAAAACGAGGGGGAACACGAATTTTTTAGACAACCTCACTGTAAATCCTTCTCGGACTTAACATAATAAAATTTACCCTCTCTGATAGGAGAGGGTGCCACGACAAGTCGTGGCGGATGAGGTTATAAAAAAAACGGCCCAAAATTTTTGGACCGATTCACCGTTTCATTATTCGTCTATTCAAGACGCTCCTCCGAAAAGGATTTGAGTTCCGTGGAATTCTCTGATTTCGTGGATGGACAAACTTATGTCGCTTTTCAAAAGACAACTCACTACGAATTACATCTTCCAAATGAACAACTTCATCAAAAGTCTTGTCAATCAAATCCAGAGCAATTTCACCGATATCCGGCACCGAAAGTGGGGTAGTAGTCAGTTCATCAATCACCTTTTGATTTTCAAATGAATCTGAAATGATAACACCTACTGCATGTTCAGCGACACCCTTTGTACCCAAAACCATTTTGAAATCTTTTGGTGAACCACAACAAGCAACCAAAACAGGTTGATTAGATTGCTTGCATTCCTGCTGGATAAGTGAAAGACTTTCATGATGATTCAAAGACTCATGGACATCAAAATCCATCTCCGGAAACTCATTCTCAAACAACGAATAATCTTTTGGGCTACATAAAAGAATTATACCCATAATTCAAAGATTTATTTACGATGTTAATTATAGGGATTTACTTGACTTTTTCAATTTGAAGATAGAAAACAATTTCACTAAAATCTCTGTAATACAAAAATATTAAAATTCTTGCAATTTTACCTTAAATTAGTACTCTTTTAATATGATCGTTAATACGATAAATATTTTTAGTAATTCAAAATAATTATGGCAAAAGAACAATCAACAAATTTTGAAGCTCAACTATTCAAAGCAGCAGACAAACTCAGGAAAAATATTGATGCTGCAGATTACAAAAATGTCGTTCTTGGTTTAGTGTTTCTAAAATACATATCTGATAACTTCAATGAGATATACACAAAACTCTCAAATCACGAATTTACAGAATATGATGATCCAGAAGACAGAGATGAATATGATGCAAGAAATGTTTTCTTCGTCCCAGAAAAAGCCAGACGAAACAGACTTCAAGAACAAGCTAAATTACCAGATATCGGAGTAAAATTAGATGAAGCAATGGAAGCCATAGAAAATGAAAATAAACAATTGAAATGAGTTTTACCAAAAGTTTATGGAAGACAAAATTTGGATTCTCAAGTCTTATGATGATTGATAGATCTAATCTCAAATGCTGATTTAAGAGAACAAGCAGAACAAAATAAAGACCTTTTTGGTAGAGTGTATGAATATTTCCTTGGAGAATTTGCCAATGCTGAAGGTAAAAAATGAGGACAATTCTATACTCCAAAATGTATCGTAAAAATGATGGTTGAAATGATTGAACCATACAAATGACAAGTATTTGATCCAGCATGTGGAAGTGGATGAATGTTCGTAATAAGTGAAAAATTTGTACAAGAACATCAATGAAATGTTCAAGATATCACAATTTATGGACAAGAATCAAATGAAACCACATGGAAATTAGCAAAAATGAATCTTGCTATCCGTAATATAAATTCTGAATTTGTTAAATGGAATACTGAATGATCATTCCTAAAAGATGCACACCAAGACTTGAAAGCAGATTTTGTCCTAGCAAATCCACCATTTAATCAATCAGACCGATGACAAGAAGTATTACAAGATGATGCAAGATGGCAATATTGAACACCTCCATCATGAAATGCTAACTTTGGATGGATGCAACACATGTTATACCATCTAAAGCCACAATGATGAGTGATGGCTACAGTTCTGGCTAACTGAAGTCTAAGTTCCAATACTTCATGAGAATGAGATATTAGAAGGAATATCATTGAAGCAGACCTTGTTGATTGTATCCTAGCAATGCCAAAACAGTTGTTCTACAATACTTGAATCCCTGCTTGTGTACGATTTCTCCGCAGATGAAGAAACAAGAGAAATTGAGAAACTCTTTTCATAGATGCTTCAGAATTATGATTTATGAAAGATAGAGTCCACAGAGAGCTATCAGATGATGACATAAAATTAATTGCTGAGACTTATCACAATTGGAGAAAATGAGAAAATTATGAAGATGTCCTTTGATTCTGTAAATCAGCTACATTACAAGAAATAGAAAAACAAGATTATGTCCTCACTCCTGGAAGATATGTTGGAATCAAAGAGGAAGAAGATGATTGAATTCCATTTGAAGAAAAGATGAAAAATCTGACTTCTACTCTTTCGGAACAAATGAACCAAGAGCAAGTATTGAATGAAGAAATAAAAACTCAATTATGAAAAATAGGATTTAGTTTATAAAGAAAATTAATGTTGATATTTATTGATGAAGCATGAGATCCTTGATTTAAATTTGATAAACATTCAAGTCAATATTTTACAATTTGAATGGTTATTTTTAATGACAATGATGAAGCAGTAGCTTGCGATACAAAGATACAACTTTTGAGAAAAGAATTATGATTAAATGAAGAATACGAATTTCATTACAAAAAAGATTCAGACCGCATAAAAGAATACTTCTTTAATGCAGTTGCTCCATATAACTTCTTTTATTATGGAATTATTATAAATAAAGAATTGCTGACATCAGAAAATCTTCGTATAAAAGAATCATTTTATAAATATGTATGTTCCTTAGTATTTGAAAATGCAAAAGATAAAATAAATAATGCAACAGTTATAATAGACTGAACTTGAAGTAAAGAATTTCAGCAAAGCTTTCAAAGATATCTAAAAAGAAAATTTAATATAGATACTGATTACAAGATAAAACAAGTGAAAATTCAAGATTCTAAAAAAAACAATCTTTTACAGCTTGCTGATTATATCGCCTCATGACTACATCGTGAGCATTGATGAAAAAGGAAAACATATTTAAATGCTATAAAACACAGAGAAATGTATGTACAAATTTGGCCAAAAGAAAAATCCGCACCTATCTCGTGAGAGAAAGCTAAGAGCTAAACTCTACCTTTTCGGTGCGGATTCAATTCCAATAATAGTATATAGAAAAATAAAAAAAAATCAAGAAAATCAGATGTTTTTAGTTGACAATTGTATAAAATGTTGTAATATTTACATATACTATGTCAAAAATCAAAGAAAGCAAATAAAAAACTTTAACTTATGAATTAGAAACAATGAAAGCAAAGGAAACAGAGAAAAAAAATAAAAATAATACTGGATTACAGGATATTGTTTCTGATTTTTTCAAGGGAACCGATCCTTATCGTTTAAGAATGATTGACTGAAAAAGAGATTTCATAAAACAAATGATTTTGTTATCAGCATGAATTATCGCTTTTTCTATTCCGATTTTGAATAACTGATGATTCGTAAATATAAAATCATTATTTATAATATCACAAATAATATTTGTTTTACTAATCATAATTTGAGTATTTTATTTCTACTGGATCAATAAGCAGGAAGAAAAAATTTATACAAATATGATTTCTCCATTTAAATCTGTAAGTGAAAAAACATCTAAAGAAGAATTCATATTAAATACTATAACTCAACTAAAAAAAATGGCTGAGAATTTACCAAATGCAAAAACATTTACGATAATTGAAAAATTTTCAATTAATTCTCTAACTTGGTGATTTATTTGATGACTTATTATATTACTAATATCTTTATTTGCTTAATAAATAAATTTTTATGACAAAAATACCAGAATGATGGATAGAAACGACATTAGGAGAATTAGCCGATAAAATTTTTTCATGATGAACACCTTCAACACAACATGAAGAATATTATGGTTGAAATATTCCACGAATAAGAACTCAAGAGGTAAATTTTAATTATATCAATGAAACGGAAATAAAAATAACAGAAGAATGATTAAATAATTCTTCTGCAAAATGGATACCTCAAGACACAGTAATAATAGCTATGTATTGAAATTCAGCATGAAGAGTAGCATATTCAAACATTGAAGCAACAACAAATCAAGCTTGTTGTAATTTCGTATGAAATAAAAATTCATGTGATAGTAAATTTGTATTCTTTCATTTAATGAATCGTTATAATGAAATTTTATGAATGGCAAATTGAGCTGCACAACAAAACTTAAGTGTAAATGTATTAAAACAGCTAAATATGAAAGTTCCACCACTTCCAGAGCAAAAAGCAATTGCAGGAGTCCTCTCGGCTTTTGATGATAAAATAGAACTTCTTAGAACAGAAAATCAGACTTTGGAAGAAATGGGACAGACTCTTTTCAAAGAGTGGTTTGGAAAATATAAAATTTGAGATGAATTGCCTGATTGATGGAGAGTTGGGAAACTAGAAGAAGTTTGAAATCAAATAACTGAAAGGGTAAAAAATTGAGCTGATAGAGTTGTTTTATCTGCTGTAAATACTTGAAACTTAGTTTTGTCTGAAGAATATTTCTCAAAACAAGTGTTTAGTGAAGATATAGCAAAATATATCATTTGTAACAAATGAGATTTCGCTTATAATCCTGCAAGGATAAATATTGGTTCTATTTGAAGAAATTTTTATTGGAATTGAGCTGTAAGTCCTGTTTATGTGGTATTTAGACCATGAGAGAAATTTTGAAAATTTTTAGAATTCGTATTTAAGTCAGAAAGATTTAAAAAACATGTAGAAAAATATGCTAATTGATCTGTTAGACAAGCACTAAATTATGATTGATTCTCTAGATTTGAGTTATTGATTCCAGATAATGATATTTTGGACAAGTTCAATGAAAAATTAACAATATTTGAAAACAAAATAGAGGCAAATAAAAAACAAATAGAAAAACTTTCAGAAACTCGCGACCAGTTATTACCAAAGTTGATGAGTTGAGAAGTGAGAGTGGAGTTTTAGATGTTTGACTACTTAATATGCAACATAAATTTTGTTTGGACACAAATGTATTATGGAATGAAAAATGATGAGATGCAGTTAGACGAGATATATTAAATAAATTTTTAGAGTATTGAAAAATTTTAATTCCAGAAATAGTTTTAGAGGAACTTGAACAAAAGCAGATAAGAAAATTTAATGATGAAAAAGATAAATTTAAAAAATTTAAGATAAGTAAGCTCATAACAAGTAATATTGACACATACGACATACAAAAAAATATTTTAGAATTAAAGAATAAGCTAATATCAAACAATAAAATAGAAATTATAAAATTAGAAAATTATGAAATTTTGCCAAATATGAAAGATCTTGCTATTCTGAAAAAGCCGCCATTCGAAGAAGCAGATAATACAGATAAATGATTCAAAGATTGTTATATCTTTTTTACATTAAAGGAATATAAAAATAACAATAATGATGTTGATATATTTTTATGTACAAATGATGATAAATTAAATCAAGCCAGTGAAAACACTGATATAAAGACAATTAAAGATTTAGATGATTATTTAAAAAGATTTTGATTTTCAGATTATCAAAGGCAAAGCATTGCAAGCATATTTAGCACAAATCCTGAGAATGTTAGTTGCTCTGCAATAGAAAATAATATAAATGAAAACAAAGTATTATGAATTACTGTAAAGGACAATAATTGAGAAGAATTTAATTATCGTTTTGAAATTGATAATTGAGAGATTGTTGATTATATGAATGAAAACTCCGTATTATGATCTGATTTTTCAGTCAATGATACAATTGATGATTTTATTAATAGTTGATCATTTCAACAAACTCATTTATGAATTGCCAGATTAGATTGTATTAAGCAATATTTATTAAATGATGAAATAATCAAAATATTAAATGCAGCAATTACTAATACACAAATAAGTCAAATCATATCAGATGATGATGTGTTTAATTTTATATTACTTATTTATAATTCTAAAGAAAATATTTTGAGTGATGATTTAAAAGAAAAATATCAAAAAATAATATCGGACATATCAGCAGCTAAAGATATGGATGAACTACCTTTTTAATAGATTATATACTTACTCATGCAGTTAACATTTCGAGAAATTATACTTATAATAATCACTACTGCACTTTCAATAATTGCAGTTAGAATTTCATTTACATTCGATATTAATAAATATTTAGAAAGTAAAAGAAAAATTGCGGAAAATAAAGCAAAAAATGCATGTACTCATTTATTCCCATTGTATAAAGATAATAAAATTGCTTGATTAAAGTCTGCTTTTATATCTCCTGTTTGAACTACAAATTGGGTGTGTCAAAAGTGTGGGATGATAAGATATGATATTGATGACGATTATGAAAAATTAAAAATTAAATATTATTTTTCACACAATAAGGAATATATGAAAAAAGAAAAAAAATTTGAAAAATATTTAAGAAAAGCTTGATTCTAGCATAAAAAATTTATTGTTTTAATCTCTTTCAATGCAAGAAAATTCAATTGAACAACTACTAATAGATCTACTAATTGAGCAATGATACACTTATCACACAGACCGTGATATTGCTCCAGGATCTGATAACGAAATGAGAACTTCTTTTGAAGAGATGATTCTTTCTCCTATTCTCAAAGATTCTCTGAAAAAACTAAATCCTGATACAGACACTGCTTTGCTTGATGAAGCTTATCGCAAAATTACTCATTTAGAATGATCTGATATTGTCAGCAAAAATGAAAATTTCCATAAATTAATGAGAAATGGTTGTACGATAGAGAGATTCAAAGATTGAGAAACAAGATGAGAATATATCAGATTCTTTGATTTAGAGAAGATAGAAAACAACGATTTTAGAGTCGTTAATCAATTCAAAGTAAGTGAAGACTGAAATAATAAAAGATTTGATGTAGTTATATTCATAAACTGAATACCTGTTGTCCTTTGTGAGATGAAAAATCCGTTGGATCCTGATGCAGATATGCACCATGCATTCACCCAAATTCAGAATTATCAGACAGCTATCCCATCTTTCTTTCAGTACAATGGAATCTGCATGATATCAGATTGATTAGATACTAAAGTATCTAGTTTCACTGCTCCATATTCTCGTTATCAGACATGGAAAAATCCATGAGATTCTATGTATAAATGAGATAAAAATTGAGCTACATTGATAGAATGATTTTTGACTTCTGAGATATATGTCACAACAAAAAATCTTTTTGATAAAGAGACTTTATTAAATGTATTGGCAAATTATACAGTATTTGAAAACGAAGAAAAGAAAGACAAAAAAACATGACAAATTACTCAAGAAAAAATCAAAAAAGTAGCTGCTTATCATCAATATTATGCGGTGAAGAAAGCTATTTCTGCTACATTACATGCTATGAGTTCCGACCACAAAATATGAGTAATTCGGCACACTCAATGATCATGAAAATCTCTTTCTATGGTTTTCTATGTGTGACAATTAGTCACTCATCCAGAAATGAGAAATCCGACAGTACTGATTATCACAGATAGGAATGATTTAGATGACCAATTATATTGAACATTTACAAACTCTCGTGGAATACTGAGGCAGACTCCACAACAAGCGACAGACCGTGAAAATTTGAAAGAATTATTGAAAGTAAAATGATGATGAATTATTTTCTCAACAATTCAAAAATTCTATCCTGAAGAATGATCTTCTGTCTATGAGACATTGTCCACTAGAGATAATATTATCGTGATAGCAGATGAAGCTCACCGTAGTCAATATGGATTCAAGGCAAGAGTCGTTGAAAAGAAAAATTGAGAATGAGCAGAGATAAAATATTGAAATGCAAAATATTTGAGAGATGCACTTCCAAATGCTTCTTTCATCGGATTTACAGGAACACCTATTGAGAAAACAGATAGATCTACAAGATGAGTTTTTGGAGATGAAATAGATATTTACGATATTCAGCAGTCAGTAGAAGATGGAGCAACCGTACCTATCAATTATGAAAGTAGATTGATAAAAATTTGAGTTGACCAAGAAGTTTTGGATAAAATAGAAATAGATATTGAAGAATACGAATGAGCGACAGAAGAACAAAAACAGACAGTAAAGACAAGATTATCTCAATTAGATACTTTGGTCTGAAATCCTGAAAGATTGAAAACTTTAGCTGAAGATTTAGTTTCACATTTTGAAACAAGACAAGAATTATTTATGTGAAAAGCCATGTTTGTATGAATGACTAGATGAATTTTAGTCAGACTTTACGATGAAATTATAAAAATTCGTCCAAATTGGGGAAAGACATGATTCATGAAAATAATCATGACAAGCTCAACAGATGATCCTAAAGAGTTTCAACCTCATCATACGACTTCTGCTCAGAGAAAAGATTTGGCATTGGAATTCAAAGATCCAAAATCTAACTTCAAATTAGCTCTAGTCTGTGATATGTGGCTGACAGGATTTGATGTTCCATGTCTGCATACAATGTATTTTGATAAGAAAATGCAATGAGCATGACTAATGCAAGCTATCGCCAGAGTAAATAGAGTTTACAAAGATAAACCTGGATGATTAATCGTTGATTATATCTGAATCGCTCAAGATTTGAGAGATGCTATGGCTGTCTACACTCAATGTGGATGAAAATGAACAGCAGTAAACGATAAAGAAAAGACATTGGAAACAATGTTTGCAAAATATGAAGTCGTAAAACAGATACTTCACTGATATGATTGGAGTAATTATTTCAGTAGCGATACCAAAGTAAAACTCAGTGTGATAATCTGAGCTATGGATTTTGTGATGAAAGATGAAGATATCAAAAATAGATATCTGAAAGAAGTCACAGCTCTAAGCCAATTATTTGCTTTGGTTATGCCAGACTTGAAAGCCGTAAAAATCAGAGATGATTTGGCATTTTTTCAGGCAGTAAAAGCCAGAATCACAAAGATTATCCAGACAAGAAGTAGAAATTACGAACTTGAAACAACAATTCAACAAGAAATAGATTCAGCTTTCTCTACACATTGAGTAGTTGATATCTTTGAAGCTGCATGATTAGAAAAGCCATCAGTAGATTTGTTATCTGACAAATTCTTGTTGGAAGTCAAAAATATGAAACAAAAGAATTTAGCTTTTGAGTTGCTAAAAAGAATTTTGAATGATGAAATAAGAGTAAGAAGAAAAAGAAACCTCGCTCAATCAAGGATATTCTCAGAGATGATAAACGATTTATTGAAAAGATATACAAATAACCAATTAGATACTTCTCAAGTAATCCAAGAACTTTGTGAAATTGCTCATGAACTTCATGTAGAAGATAACACAGCTGAACAATTGTGATTAACTCCTGAAGAATATGCATTCTATACAGTGCTTTCTCAAAATGAATCCACAAAATTTTTGGAAGACGAAAAAATGAAAGAACTGATCCATGCAATAGTTGAAAAAGTTCGTAAAAATGCCACAGGACTATACCTACAAAAATCAGATATCCAAGCTCAATTAAGACTAGAAGTAAAGAAATTATTGATGAAATACGGTTACCCACCTGATTTAGCAAGGATGGAAGCCGACAAAGTTCTTGAACAAAGCGAACAATTAGCAGAAGAAATGGCTATGAATTCAATTTCTTAATTTACCCCAAAACCACAAACCAAAAATGAAAATTGCTATCGTTACATGAGCTAGTTCAGGATTATGAAAAATCTTTGTAGATAACCTAATCAAAGAAAAAGATTTAAATCAAATCCGAATACTTGCCAGAAGTACAGACAAACTAAACGAACTAAAAAAAGAATATTGAGACAAGATTGTCCCATATACTATAGATCTCTCATCACACAATGAAATAATCAAATTTTCAAAAAAATTAAAAGAAGAAAAATACGAAATCAAATATCTCGTGAATAATGCTTGATATGGAAAATTCTGAGCAAGTGATGAGATTCCGCTTGAAGATTCTCTGAATATGATTGATTTAAATATCAAAGCCGTGGTGAGTATGTGCTACATCTGCACTCCATTTATGCACAAATGAGACCATATTATCAATATCGCTTCAGCAGCCAGCTTCCAACCATTGCCATATATAAATAACTATGCAGCTACCAAAGCATTTGTCAAAAGTTATTCCAGAGCATTAAATATGGAACTGAAAGAAAGATGAGTCTCTGTGACAGCAGTTTGCCCAATCTGGATAAAAACTAATTTCATGAAAGTAGGGGATATTTGACTCAAAAAAGCCCCAAAGATCTACAAGCCTACAGTAAATCCAGAGAGAGTAGTACAAAAAGCTATTTCAGATGCAAAAAAATGAAAAGACTTATCACTATATAGCATTTACTCAAAATGAATGCAATTCATTTCTTGCATCATCCCAGACCGCCGACTCATGAAAGCCCGATTAAAAATGGAAAAATTAGACTAAGAATCTGTTCCCCTTTATGAAAGGGGACACGGCGAAGCCGAGGGGATTTTTAGACAATAAAAAATAAAAATCCTCCGGCCTTCGGCCACCTCCTTCCCTGCTGAAGCCGGGCACGGTAAAAAGGAGGAAAATTCATCCACTTTTTGCGCCCCTTTACTGAAAGGGGCTCCCTCCCGACGGATCGGGACTTCTTTTAGTCGCGTAGGGGTGGGGATTTTTAAACAATAAAAGGCAAATCATTCCATTCGGCACCTCTTCAAAAAAGGGAAAAACAAGAAAAATTCCCCTCTTTTTTCCCGCCTTGCGGGACTCCGACTTATCGGAGCTCGAGGGGTTAGGAGTGATTTCAACTTGAAATCTAGCACAAAATTCCTATAAAAACAAGGATATGTGAAGTTTTCACATAGTTTTTAGAGTTTTAATAAAAATTTGATGGCAGAAGAGACAAACAACATTTTTTGATGACAAACTGTACAAATTCCTTTGGAAAAAGACTTATCACAGTCATATATTGATTATGCTATGTCAGTAATCATTTCTCGTGCATTGCCAGATACCAGAGACTGATGTAAACCAGTAATCAGGAGGATATTGTATGGTATGTACGATATGAAAAATTTTTATAGCGGAAAACACAAAAAATCTGCCAGAATCGTCTGAGATGTGATGTGAAAATACCATCCACATGGAGATAGTTCTATCTACGAAGCTATGGTTAGACTTGCTCAACCTTGGGCTATGAGATATCCTTTGGTAGATGGACAATGAAACTTCGGTAGTATGGACTGAGATGGAGCTGCTGCCATGAGGTATACTGAAGCTAGATTGACGAAATTAGCTGAGGAAATGACTGCTGATATCGATCAAGATACTATCGATTGGAGAGATAATTTTGATGGTACATTGAAAGAACCAATCGTTTTGCCTACAAAATTCCCAAATCATTTGTGTAATGGTACGATGTGAATTGCTGTAGGTATGGCCACAAATATGGCTCCACACAATCTTTGCGAAGTGATTGATGCCTGTCTTTTACTTATTGATAAAGAATGAAAAGATTGTGAAGTGGCAGATCCAGAGACATGAGATATGAGGATATGAAAATATCAAGTTTCAATAGATGAAATCATGGAAATCATCAAGTGACCAGATTTCCCTACATGATGAATTATTTTTGATTCCAATAGGATCAAAGAAGTATATGAAAAGGGTAGAGGATCAATTATCGTGAGATGAAAGCACAAAATTGAAGAGATAAAATCATGAAAAAATATCGTAATCACAGAAATTCCTTATGGAGTAAACAAATCTTCATTAGTTTCAAGAATTTGAGAATTAGTAGTAGATAGGAAAATTGAATGAATCACAGATATCAGAGATGAATCAAATAGAGACTGAGTAAGGATTGTAGTACAATTGAGAAAAGGTGTAGAGCCTGATGCTATACTAGCACAGCTTTACAAAATGACAGAATTACAGACAAATTTCAACATAAACAATGTATCATTGGTAGATGAATGATTACAGCCAAGGACATTGAATATCAAAAATCTTTTGATGGAATTTGTCACATTTAGGAGAAATGTCGTTTATCGTAGATCAGTTTACCAATTACAAAAAGCAAAAGATAGATTACATATCCTAGAATGATTGAAAAAAGCTATAGATATCATCGATGAAGTAATAGAAACAATCAAGAAATCATCTACAAAACAAGAGGCAAAAGAAAATTTGATGAATAAATTCGAATTCTCTGAACCACAAGCTGAATATATCTTGATGATGAGATTACAATCTTTGGTATGATTAGAAATTCAGAGGATCGTAGATGAAATCGATGAGAAAACAAAATTAATCGAATACTTACAATGAATTATAGATGATCCAATCAAACTTGATGGAGTAGTAGAAGAAGAGATGAGATATATCAAAGATAAATACTGAGACCCAAGAAGGACAGAGTTATCAGAAGATTTGAGTGTTTACAGCATTTGAAGTAGTTTGAAAGCTTATAGAGAAGCAGCAGACAAAGTAAAAGAAGATGTAATCTTGCGAGTTTGAAATGATCACACAATCAGAGTTTTGTATCAATCAAGGATTGTATCAATTCCAGAAGAGACATTGGATTTAATATACACAAACAACCAAGACAAATTGATCGTAATTACAGACCTTTGAGAATTAGTTGTTCAAAGATTAAAAGACCTTTGACAATTCACAATGGCAAAGAATGCACTCGACCTCAGAGAGCAATTTGGACTAAAATGAAATATTGTATTTACAAATACTCTACATTACAATTACGATCATTTGTTATTCCTTACAAAGAACAACAATATCAAAAAAATAAACAAAGATTTATTGTTGAAATTCAAGAAATTCCCTACAATCGTGATGAAACTAGAACCAGGAGAAAAAATTGCTACAGTATTGCCAGTTTCAGATGGAGATAATGTAGCAGTCATCACAGAACAAGGTCGATGATTACTATTCCCAGTGACAGACATCAGACCAATGTGAAAGACTGCCGGATGAGTAAAAGCTATCGATCTACAAGAAGGAGACAAAGTTTCAAATATGTTCTTACATCAATGAGAGCCATTCTTACTGCTACACAATGCTAGAGATGCGAAATTACTAAATCTTGAAGATTTGAGGATCCGAAAGAGAGCTAGAAAATGAGATATCTGGGCTACATGAGATTGCAAATTGGAATGATGAATCAGTATCGAAGAATGAGCAATCAGGATCAGATTCACTGACTGAACAATACAGACACTTCACTCAAATGATGTTCATTTAGATATGCCTGATGCAGATTTGAGGAAAATAGTAAATAAAGATATAGAATTGATATACAGACCTTGGGAAGAGAAAGAAGAAAACTTAATTTGAAAAGAGGA
>Ga0310694_10002000_pt1 | contig 21743 bp, 19 predicted proteins | sample 174DNAGHGhighgp2_FD_203884 | JGI IMG/M metagenome (GOLD analysis project Ga0310694, IMG submission 203884) | Sheep rumen microbial communities from Palmerston North, Manawatu-Wanganui, New Zealand - 1742 DNA GHGhigh gp2 (v2) (version 2) | ecosystem: Host-associated > Mammals > Digestive system... | reverse complement strand
GTGATCGTCCATCACCTTGCGCAGGCGGCCGATGAATTCGGCGTTGGCGTCGTTGGAGCCGGACTTGCCCCGGGAGCCGGTGAACTTGTTGTAGCACACGCCGCGGCCCAGGAAAGCGGCGTTTTTCTTTTCAAAGGCGGAGGCGTAGAGCGGATCAAAACCGGCGCTCACGTCGCAGGAAAGCATGCGGCTGTGGGCCAGGGCGCGGCGGAGGATCAGGCTGCTGTCGGTGCCGTCGGTGAGATACAGCAGCTCGGCCACGGCGTTTTCAAAGTACTTGGCCTGCATGCCGGTAGCGCCCACGCTGCCGATTTCTTCCTTGTCGGCCAACAGGCAGCAGCAGGTGAATTCCGGCACCTTGGGCAGCAGCTTCATGGCCTCCAATTCGGCGAACGCGCATACCCGGTCGTCGTGACCGTAGCCCAGGATCATGCTGCGGTCCAGGCCGTAATCCCGGGCCTTGCCGGCGGGCACCGCCTCGATCTCGGCGGAGAGCATATCCTCTTCCTCCAGGCCGTACTTGTCCTTGAGGATCTTGAGCAGCATGGCCATCACGGGCTCTTTTTCCTCGCCCTCCAGGGGACGGCCCGCCAGCATGATGTCCAGCCCTTCGCCGCCGATCACTTCGCTGGCCTTTTTCACCATCTGCTCCTGGCTCAGATGGATCAGCAGATCGGAAATGCCCACCACAGGATCGTCGTCGTCCTCGCCGATGACGATCCGAACCAGCGTGCCGTCCTTCTTGGCCACCACGCCGTGGAGCGCCAGGGCCCGGGCCACCCACTGGTATTTCTTGATGCCGCCGTAGTAATGGGTGTCGGCGTAGGCGATGTCGCTGTCCTCATAGAAGGGGTTTTGCTTCAGGTCGATCCGGGGGCTGTCGATGTGCGCGCCCACGATATTGAGGCCCATTTCCAGGGGCTGCTTGCCCACGTGGAAGAGCATCACGGCCTTGTCCATCTGCGTCAGGTACAATTTATCCCCGGGCTGCACCTTTTTGCCGTTCTTTATGGCGTCCAGCAGACTGGTATAGCCCAGCGCCTTGGCCATTTCGATGGCCTGGCAGGCGCATTCGCGTTCGGTTTTGCCATTGTCCAAAAACTTCCGATAGCCCTTGGCGGCGCTTTCCACCTTTTCCAGGGCCGCTTCGTCATATTGTTTCCATGCATTCTTTCGTTCCATTGCTTTTATCCTCCCTTGGAATTTACCCTGTTATCCTACCACGTTTGCGTAAAATTGGCAAGACGCAGGCGGCGGATCGGGCAAAAAGTTATTCCATGCTAACCCGAGGCTCCTCCGGCATGTGGTAGATGCGGCGCAGCTCCGGGCTTTCCCGTCCGTCGATTTCGTGGGTAATGAGGGGCGGCTCAACGGAAAGGCCGGGCCGGGCGTAGAGCACCGCCTCAATGAAGGCCAGCTTCGCGGGCCGGTCTGCCCTGGCGTGGGAAAAGCGCAGGCGCTTGGGCTCCAGGCGGTGCTGCCGCAGGGTGTCGAAGGCCTCGGGCAGCCGCTGGGACGGCAGCATCAGGCACAGCCGGCCGTGATGCTTCAGCAGCCATTTTGCCGCCGCGGCCACGTCCGAAAGGGTGCAGGCGCCTTCCTGCCGGGCGTGGCGGATGCCGTCCTTGGGGCTGGGCAGGGAAGCGTTCTCGGGGCTGTAGGGCGGATTGCACACCACCAGATCGTAGGCCGCATGGGGCAGCAGCGCGCGGATCTGCCGGATGTCGCCGGAATGGACGGCGATGCGGCCCTCCAGATCATTGAGCCGCACGCTGCGCTGTGCCCGCTCCGCCGCCTCCAGCTGGATTTCCACGGCGTCGAAGGTAACGGAAGGCTCCCGGCCATAGATCAGCAGCGGCAGGATGCCGGTGCCTGTGCCCAGATCGCAGCAGCGATTGCCGGGGCGCGCCCGGGCAAAGTCCGCCAGCAGCACGGCGTCCATGCCGAAGCAGAACGCGTCGGGGGACTGGATCACCCGAAGGTTCGCGAATTGCAGATCGTCGATCCTCTCTCCGGGCAAAAGCAGGGAATGGTCATTCATACAATGTGTACTCCAGATATTTCGCCATGCAGTAGGCGGTTTGATCCTGATAAACCACCCGGCACCAACCGCCGCTCACGGCGGTGACGACCAGGTATTCGCCGCCGGGCACCCGAAAGAGGATTTTGGCGTTCTTCCGGTTTTCGGCGCGCAGGTTCAGCTTGTCGCCGTTCTGACAGAGCACCTGGGCCAGCACGGCGGTTTTTAGTTCTTTCCATGCGCCGGATGGCAAATCCTTTTTTTCTTCGGAATTTTTTTCCACAGGCGCGGAAACCGCAGGCGCTGACGGCGGTGCAAAGGAGAGAAAGCGGGTCATGGCGTAGCCGGTGACGCCCAGATAGCGCACCGCGCACCACTTGCTTCCCTTTTTCAGCACCTCCACCTGCTCGCCCTGCGGGATGGTGCGCAGCACCTTGGCCTGGTCGCTGGCGTGCTTGCGCAGGTTCAGGGAGCCCTGGGGCGTTGTTACCCAGGCGGCTGTAACGGGATCGCTTGTGGCGGGGGCATTTCCGGCGGGGGAAACGGTGGGCGCGGCGGCGGGCTGATCCGTTGGAACGGGTGCGGGCGTGGGCGCGGGAGAAACGGGCGTCAGGGGCGGGGCCGATGGCAGCGCGCCGCGGCTGAAAGCATAGCGCACCCGGGTGCAGCCCGTATAATAGAACGCCAGGATCTGCGCGTAATCATACCCTTCCTTCGCCATCTGCATAGCCCCGCGCTGGCTCATGCCGACGCCGTGGCCAAAGCGCCGGGCGGTGACGGTGAAGCCGGAGGCCGTGGGCGTTACGGACCATAATTCGTTTTTCATGCTGTTGATGCTCATGCCAAGCGGCCCTTCCAATTCGCCGAATATATCGAAGGTCAGGCTGCCGGAGAGGGTCTGGCCGGACAGCGTATAATCCACGTCGAAGGTGAGGCGGGTAAAGAGAAGGCTTGGCGCGGCATACCGGGGCGTATGGGCGTACACCTGATGCACGGCGGTGACCGCCGCGCCCGCGCCGAATTGGACGGCGGCTTTTTTGCTGAGCAGCCCCTGCAGCGCCGCGTTTTTCTGGCCGCCCGCGGACTGCACCGTGAAGCTCTTTTTCATGGCGTCGGGATTGCGCAGGTCAAAGGGATCGTCCTTAACGGTCAGCGCGGCGTGATCGGCGGTGCCCCAGGCGTTTTTCAGGCTCTCCGTCTGGCCGCCGTTGGAGGCGGTGTAGTAGGCGGGGATGAGGGATGCGCCGCTTTGCAGCACGATGCCCTGCGTTTCCTCCACCGCCCTTTTGCAGTTCAGGCTGCCCGAGGGCGTGCCGTTGTACACCTGGTCGGCGGTGGTGTCCACCACGTCGTACAGGCGGCTGCCGGCGCTGCGCATGGCCCGCAGGGTATAGGTGCGGGCTGCCACGGCCTGGGCCTTCAAGGCTTCCAGCCCGGAGGAATCGCCCATTTCGTAGGGCAGCACCCCCGGCAGGTAATCCTCCATGTATACGGACAGCACGATGTACAGCGCGCCGCCCTGGATGGTAAAGCGCAGATCGCCGGGGTACACGTTGGCCTTCACCCGGCTCTGGGCGATGCGGAAGCCGCCGTCGGAGCCGGCACGGCGCAGGGTAAAGGACGCGCCCATGTCATAGGAGGCGCCGTTGACGGCGAGGGTCAGGCTGCCGCCGGCGCGCTTGACGGTCATGCCCGCGCCGCCGGAAATGTTCAGCGTTTGCTTTCCTTCCGCCATGGCGCCGCCGACGGATGTAATGTTCAGCGACGCTGGGCTGCCCAGGGAGGACAGGCGCACCCGGACAATGCCGCTTTGCGCGCCGCCATCCCTCAGCGGCGCGGAGGGCAGCGACGCGGACGCGTTTGCAGGCAGGAGAATGGAGAAAAGGAATAGCAGGATCAGCAGCGCAGCATTTCGTTTGTACATCGTGTTCACGCCTTTCAGTTAATAAAATTGAAACGAAATGAAATACTTTCGTAACAATTAGCAGTATACACAACACCGGTTGACCTGTCCATAGCCCGGGCGTTGGCAATGTTTGGCAGGCAAGGAGAACGGCGCAAACGCTGGATTCTGTGGCGCTGGAAAATGCTGCCGCGGGGCGCTGCGCTTCTTTTTCTTTCCTTTTTATGCGGAATATGGTATGATATTCGGGAAAGCGAGGAAATGCGTATGATCGTGGTGGTGGCGGAAAAGCCCAGCGTTGGGCGGGACATTGCCCGGGTGCTCAAGTGCCAGGAGAGGGGAGACGGGTTTCTCCGGGGAGAAAACTACCTGGTCACCTGGGCCATGGGCCATCTGGTCACGCTGTGCGAGCCCGACGAAATCGACGAAAAATATAAGAAGTGGCGGATGGAGGACCTGCCCATCCTGCCGGAAACCATTCCCACCAAGGTGATTTCCAAAACCAAGTCCCAGTACAATATCATCAAAAAGCTGATCAACGACAGGGACACCGAAAAGGTGATCTGCGCCACCGACGCCGGGCGGGAGGGAGAATTGATCTTCCGCCTGATCTACAGCCAGGCCAAGTGCCAAAAGCCGGTGGAAAGGCTGTGGATCTCCTCCATGACCGACGAGGCCATCCGGGAAGGGTTTGAGCAGATCAAGCCCTCCGCCGAGTACGACGGCCTCTACCGCAGCGCCACCTGCCGCGCCCAGGCGGACTGGCTGGTGGGCATGAACGCCAGCCGGGCGTTTACCCTGCGCTTTGACGCGCTTTTGTCCATCGGCCGGGTGCAGACGCCCACGCTGGCCATCCTGGTCAAGCGCCATCACGAGATCGCTGATTTCAAGCCCGAGGAGTATTTCACCGTATCCGCCGATTTCGGGGATTACGCCGGCCAATGGTTCGATCCCGCGGCGGAGGACGAAAAAAAGAGCAGCCGCATCCCCGATCAGGAAACGGCGAAAAAGATCGCGGCCCAGGTGAAGGGCAAGGCCGCCCGGGTGCAGACGGTGGACGCGGAGGAAAAGAAGGACTGGCCCCCGCAGCTCTACGATCTGACCTCCCTTCAGCGGGAAGCCAACAAGAAGCTGGGCTTCACCGCCGACAAAACGCTGAAGGTGGCCCAGGAGCTCTACGAAAAATGGAAGGCGGTCACTTATCCCCGCACCGACAGCCGGTATCTGCCCATGGATATGATCGGCCGCACCAAGCTGACGCTGCAAAAGCTGCCCGGGGAATACCAGCCTCATGTTGCGGCCATCCCCTGGAAGGAAGAGGGCAAGCTGCCCTTCTCCAAGCGGATTTTCGACAACGCCAAAATATCCGACCACCACGCCATCATCCCCACGCCCCAGACTGCGCCCCTGGACAAGCTGCCGCCCGACGCCCGGAAGCTGTTCGACATGATCGCCCGGCGCACCATCGCGGTGTTCTATCCGCCCCACGAATACGACCAGATCAAGGTGATCACCGCCTGCGAGGGGCAGCTGTTCAAAACCACGGGCCGCACGGTGAAAATCAACGGCTGGAAGGACGTGTATCCCGCCGATGAAAAGGAAAAGGATGAAACGCTGCCTTCATTGCATCCCGGCGACGGGCGGACGGTGGGAAAAACCACAGTAAAAAAAGAAAGCACCAAGCCGCCCGCGCCTCATACCGACGCGTCGCTGCTTTCCGCCATGGAAAACGCGGGCAGGGAACTGGAGGATGAAAAGCTGCGGGAGCAGATGAAGGGCTCCGGCCTTGGCACCCCGGCCACCCGGGCCGCCATTATCGAAAGATTGATCCAGGTGGGTTACGCGTCCCGCCGGGGCCGGGCCATCCAGGCCACCGACAAGGGCGTGGCGCTGATCGGCATCGCGCCGGAGGAGATCGCCTCCCCCGAAACCACCGGCAAGTGGGAATTGGCGTTGGACGAAATCGCCAAAAACCAGCGGGATACCCAGCGCTTCATGCAGGGCATCCGGAACCTGACCACGTTTTTGATCCAATATGCCAGGGACACGAAAATCGAGGCCGCCTTCCCCGAGGAAATGCGCCGGGGCAAAAAGGACGCGAAAAAAACCGCCGCGGTTAAGCCCCTGCCGGACGCGGTATGCCCCCTGTGCGGAAAGCCGGTGCAGGAAAATCAAAAGGCCTTCGGCTGCTCCGCCTGGCGGGACGGATGCCATTTTACCCTGTGGAAGGACGGGCTCAGGCGCGGCGGCGGCCCGGCGCTGACGGAAAAGCTGGTGCAGCTGCTGCTGAAGCAGGGAGCCGTGAAGGGCTCCACCGGGGTGATCCAAATGCAAAACGGCCTGGTCACCTTTACCCCCAACGGCGCGGAGGCCCCGTCGGCGTCCATGCCGCTGATTTATCAGAAAAAATGATAAAATGATAGAAAAACATGGGAATTCTCATCATTCTCTAATCAAATCCGCCCTGTGCCTTTCATTTTCCGGCGGTAGGATATAACCGTCCCAAGGGGATAAGCAAAAATGAAAGGCGATACGCCAAGGAGGACATACAAATGGATCACATGGAAATGGTGGAAAAGCTGCGGCAGAAGGCCAACGTAAGCTACGAGGAAGCCAAGGAAGCGCTGGAAAAAGCGGACTGGGACATCCTGGACGCGCTGGTGATGCTGGAGGGCGACGGCAAGATCAAGGGCGAAGCGCCCGCGCCGGAATACACCACCCAGGAAAAGAAAGCGCCGGAGCAGACGGAGCGCCGGGTGGATTTTGAAAGCGCCTGGAGCAAGCTGTGGAACCTGGTGAAGAGGCTCTTCCAGAAGGGCAACGCCAATCAGTTCGTGGTCAGCCGCAACGGCAAGGAAGTGCTGGCCATGCCGGTCACCGTGATCGTGCTGCTGGCGCTGCTGGTGCTGGCCAAGGCCAGCAGCCTGTGGTTCATCTTCTTCGTGCTGCTGCCCGGCTTCGTGGTCAGCATGGCCTTCGGGGTGCGCTACTCCTTCAGGGGCCCCAACATCACCGCGAGGATGAATGAAACCATGAACAGCGCCCAGGACAAGGCGGCCAATATCATCCACGTACAAAACGACGATCAGAACAAGGTGGAATGAGCCAGAGCGGGGGGATGAACAGCGTCTCCCCGCTTCAGGCGTTCAGGTGGGAGGAATGAGCATGGCGAAGATCCTGCTGGTGGAGGACGAGGAAAAGCTGGCCCGGTTCGTGGAATTGGAATTGACCCACGAGGGGTATCAGGTGGACAAAGCCTTTGACGGCCGCACGGGGCTGGAAAAGGCGGAAAGCGGCGGGTATGACCTGGTGCTGCTGGACATCATGCTGCCCGCCCTCAACGGCATCGAGGTGCTGCGCCGCCTGCGCAAGACCCACGACACCCCCGTAATCATGCTCACCGCCCGGGACGCGGTGATGGACAAGGTGACGGGGCTGGATATGGGGGCCGACGATTATGTGACCAAGCCCTTTTCCATCGAGGAGCTGCTTGCCCGCATCCGGGCGGCCCTGCGCAAGCAGTCGGCCCGGGATCAGGAAGGCACGCTGCTCACCTGCGGCGATCTGACGGTGGACGTATCGCGCCACCGGGTCACAAGGGCCGGCAAGGAAATCGAGCTCACCAGCCGGGAGTTTTCCCTGCTCCAGGCCTTTGCCGAGAATAAGACCATCGTGCTCACCCGGGAGCAGCTGTTGGAAAAGGTGTGGGGCTACGAGTACATGGGGGAAACCAACGTGGTGGACGTGTACGTGCGCTATCTTCGGGGCAAGATCGACGATCCCTTTGAAAAGAAGCTGCTGTGCACCGTCCGGGGCGTTGGCTACGTGCTGAGGGACGACGCATGAAGAGCGAACAGAGAACCACTTCCATTGCCCGGCGGATCAACCGATCCTGGCTCTTTCGCATGCTGGGCACGTTTCTTTTGCTGGATATTCTTTTGCTGGCTCTGGCCCTGGGCGGCTTTTGCTACGCCGCCGAGGACGGCAGCCTGCGCGTTCACAGCAGCCGGGACGTAACGTGGGACGAATCCTTGTCAATTTGGGACAGGGTGGAATCCCTGCGCTATTCCTTTGTGGATGAAAGCGGCGTGCGGCAGGAGGTCGGCGGCGCGGTGTATTTCCGTCTGGTGCGCGGCGGCTTCATCGGGCTGTTCTGCGCGGAGATGCTGATCCTTCTCATCCAGTACCTGGGCGGTTTCCGCAAGGCCCGCAGATTGCTGTGGCCCCTGGAGCGCATGGCCATTACGGCCCAGGAACTGAGCCAGGCGAGCTTTGATCCCGAAAAGCTGAGGCACCTGGAAACCGCCATTGCCGGCGTGAGCCCCCTGGCGCCCCAGGTGAAGGTGAAAACCGACGACAAGGAACTGCAGGGCCTGGAAAAGGCCATCAACGATCTTTTATCCCGCATGCAGGAGGCGTACCGCGAGCAGACCCGCTTCGTGTCCGACGCCAGCCACGAACTGCGCACGCCCATCGCTGTGATCCAGGGCTACGCCGATATGCTTCAGCGCTGGGGCAAGAGCGATGAAAAGGTGCTGGCCGAGGGGATCGACGCCATTCAGACCGAAAGCGCGCACATGAAAACCCTGGTGGAGCAGCTGCTCTTCCTGGCCCGGGGCGATAACGGCCGCACCCAGCTGAACATCGAGCCCATTGACCTGAAGGAAATGATGGGCGAGGTGTACGAGGAATACCGCATGATCCACCCGGACCGCACCTGGCGGCTGGACGCGGAAACGTCCATTCCCATCCGGGGCGACGCGGCGCTGCTCAAGCAGACCGCCCGGATCCTGGTGGATAACGCCGTGCGCTATACCGAGGAGGGGGACAAGATTTCCCTCCGCGCCCGGCTCAAGGACGGGGAGCCCTGCTTCGAGGTGCAGGATAACGGCATCGGCATCCGGCAGGAGGACCTGGGCCGCATCTTCGACCGCTTCTTCCGCTCTGATCCGGCCCGGAACCGGGCAACCGGCGGCACCGGATTGGGCCTGAGCATCGCCAAATGGATCGTGGACCGCCACGGCGGGTATTTCGACGTGTTTTCCCGGGAGGCCTTCGGCACCCGCATCGGCGTGGTGCTGCCCCAGGCCAAGGCAGACGGGCAGGCCAAGTAAGAAAGAACGACGGGCGTTCTTTCTCGGAGCCCGAGAAAGAACCAAAGAGGGAACTTTGTGCCACTCCTGTTGCGGGATATAACGAGAAACATCGAAGGAACGTCGCTCCCGGGCAGGTCGACTTCGTCGGCCCGGCGTGCGCAAAGCGCACGCGAAAAGCAGGCGACCAGACGGAAAAATGAGCTCGCTCATTTTTCGGCCGGATTGCCTGCTTTTCCTTTGCCCGGGAGCTGGCACATAACCTTTCAAGCTTCTGGCGCAAGCTTGTTCACCGCAATTCCATCGTTCGCCGGGAGGGGGTCCAGGGGGCTTGCCCCCTGATTGGGGATTTGGGGGTGAAGAGCCCCCTCAAAGCCTCAACGTCCTCATGCCTTCTTCAGCTTCACCCGGTTTTTCTTCCAAATGCCGGTCAGGTAGAGCGCATACAGCACCGTGGCGGCGATGCCGTTGCTGACCACCACGCTGTACCACACGCTTTCCACGCCCATGTGCAGCACCTGGCGGCAGAAGAACAGGGTGGCGAAGCGGTAGATCCACAGGCGGGACGCGTCGGAGGCCATGGTGATTTCGGTATGTCCGCTGCCGTGGAAAAGGCCGGTGGTGCAGTTATAGATGCCGTTCACCCAGCACCAGGTGGCCATGAGGGAAAGGAAGTCGGCCGCCATGCGGACCACGCTTTCATCCTGGGAAAAGAGGCGCACCACGGCGGTGGACACGGCTTTCTGCCCCAGGATCAGGCCGCCCGTGAGCAGAAACGCCACGGCCATGCCCATGGAGATGCGGCAGCCCTTCCTGGCCCGGTCGATCTGACCCGCCCCGAAATTCTGCCCGGAAATGGTAGCCACGGCGGAGCCGATGCCGTTGGAGGGCAGGGAGATGAGGCCGTTGATTTTGTTGCCGATGCCGTAGGCCGCCATGGCCTGCACGCCGTAGGCGTTCACCGTGCGGCTCATGAGCAGGAACCCCAGCTGCATGGCGCTGCCGCCCAGGGCTGTGGGCAATCCGATTTTTACGATGGCCCGCAGGTTTTCCTTTTCGGGCTTCATATTGCTTTTGCTCACCCGCACCGGCTCGTCTTTCCTGGTGAGCAGGTAAAAGGCGATCAGCGCCGGCACCGCCTTGGCCAGCACCGTGGCCAGCGCCGCGCCCACGGCGGCCAGATGAAAATGGATCATCAGCAGCGGGTCCAGGATCAGATTCAGCGCGATGCCCGATAAATTCAGCACCATGGGGCGCAGGGTGTTGCCCTGGGCCTGGTTCACCGCCTGAAAAATATTCACCATGAAAAGAAAGGGCATATCCAGGATCACGATGCGCAGATAATCCACGCCGCTTTGCCAGGTAAGCCCCTCGGCGCCCAGCCAGCCCACGATGAAGGGGGAGAGGACGCTGATCAACACCGCCGCGCCAACGGCGAACAAAAGCGCGCAGCACAAAATCTGGCTGGCCATGGCCCCGGCGCGCTTGCGGTCTCCCGCGCCGATGCACTGGGCGATCAGCACGGCGCCTGCGGTGGTCAGGCCGCCGCCAAAGTTGATCACGATGTTCTGCATGGGCGTGACCAGGTTGATGGCGGCCAGGGGCTCGGTGCCGATGCGGCCCAGCCAGTAGGTGTCGGTGAGGTTGTAGAGCGTTTGCAGAAAGCTGTTGGCGATCACAGGCACGGCGATGAGCAGAATGGCCCTGAGGATGCTGCCGTGGAGGATCACCTCCCGATTGCCGCGGGATAAGCGCAAAGGGCGACGCCTTCTTTCCAATCAGATTCCGGATACGCTGATATTGTAGCGCAGCTTTTTCTGTGATTCTACCTGTTTTTGGGGAATTTAAGCGGAAAATACAGATTTATTCACTTGTTTGCCCGCCGCGGAATTTTTCCATACGGTAGAGCTGTTCTTCATCCGGCTCTTCGCAGCCTGGCTTTTTCCGATAGCCCATTTTTTCATAAAAGCCCAGCGCGGTAATGGAGGCGGGGATTTCGATCCTTCGCGCCCGCAGGCCGTATTCATCCTGCTCCAGTGCTTCAACGATGGCGCGTCCAATGCCTTTTCCCTGGCAGTCCGGGTCCACGAAAATGGTGAACAGGCTGCTTTCGTCCGTTTTTCCCCAATACGGCCCGATGGCGCCGCAGCCGATCAGCCGATCCCCGTCGCCGGCCACGTACATATGCGTCCAGGAAGCCCGCTGCAATATATCTTCGGGCTGCATGCGCCGGGCAAGCTCCTCCATCTCTTCGGCGGAATAATCTTTGGCGTTGGTGATGCGAAGGGCGCGGATAACCAGGGCGGAAACCTGCGCGGCGTCCTTTTCTTCAAAGCGGCGGATGAACATGGGCGTCTCCTTTCAGACAATCGGTAAAGGAAAGGGGCTTTCTTTTTCAAAAGCCCCTGATGGATCATTCTTCGTTTTCTTCCCGGAATTTGAACAGCTTGCGCTTCACCCTTTGCAGGGCGTTGTCGATGCTCTTTACGTGGCGGCCCAGCAATTCCGCGATCTCCTGATAGCTTTTGCCGTCCATGAACGCGTCCAGCACCTGCTTTTCCAAATCGGACAGCACGTCGCTGATCTGGCTCTGGATGCGGCTCAGGTCCTCCTGGCTGATGTAGAGGTCCTCGGGGTTGGTTACTCTGCCCTCGATCACGTCCAGCAGCGTGCGGTCGGATTCCTCGTCGTAAAGGGGCTTGTTCAGGGACACGTAGCTGTTGAGGGGCACGTGCTTTTGCCGGGTGGCCGCCTTGATGGCGGTGATGATCTGGCGCTTGATGCACAATTCCGCAAAGGAGCGGAAGGAGGCCAGCCGCGCGGGCTGGAAATCCCGGATGGCCTTGTACAGGCCGATCATGCCCTCCTGCACGATGTCCTCGTGATCCGCGCCGATGAGGAAATAGCTGCGGGCCTTGGAGCGCACGAAATTCTTGTATTTATTCAACAGGAAAGCCAAGGCCTGGCCGTCGTTCTGCTGGGCCAGCACCACGATTTCCTCGTCGGTCATGGAGGAAAAACGCTCAAATTCCTTTTCTTCTTCCGTCATGGGTCTCTCTGCCATGGAGGAGCCTCCGAAACGAAGATTTTTGCGCGGGTTTTACGCGCGGCTGCCAAAGGCGGCGTACATCAGCACGCCCGCGGCCACCGACGCGTTCAGGGACCCCACGCCGCCCTTCATGGGCAGCGACACCTTGTAATCGCTGCTCTCCAGCACCAGGCGGCTCACGCCCTCGCCCTCGGCGCCCACGATCAGCGCCAGGGGGCCGGAAAAGTCGATCTTGCGGTAATCCTCGCCGTCCATATCGGCGGCGTAGAGCCACACGCCCTTTTCCTTGAGCATGTCCAGGGTGCGCTTGAGGTTGGTCACCCGGGCCACCTTGATTTTTTCAATGGCCCCGGCGCTGGCCTTCACGGCGGAGGGCGTCAGGCCCACGGCCCGCCTTTCCGGCACGATCACCCCATGGGCGCCCACGCAGGCGGCGGTACGGATCACCGCGCCCAGGTTCTGCGGGTCGGTGACCCCGTCCAGCACGATGAGGAAGGGGTCCTCGCCCTTTTCCAGGGCGTCGGAGAGCATATCCTCCACCTCATAATATCGGTAGGCGGAGGCGAAGGCCAGCATGCCCTGGTGATTGCGGGTGATTTCATCCAGGCGGGAGCGCTCCACCGTCTGGATGGGGATATGCGCTTCCTTGGCCATGGCGATGATTTCCTTGGCCGTGCCGCTCAGGTCGCCCTTGGCCACCAGCAGCTTTTCAATGTCCCGGCCGGACTTGATGGCCTCCCGGATGGGATTGCGGCCGGAGAGCAGGTTTTCCGGCGGCTCGTAGGGATTGATGTCCCGGGGCGGATCGAAGCGGCGCTCGGGCTTGCTTTCGGGCCGGGGGCGGGGCGGCCTGTCCTCCCTTTGCGCGTCAAAGCGGCGCTCCGGACGGGGCGGCTTGGGGCCGCTCCGGCGGACGTCGTTCTTATCGGGACGCTCGGTCTTTTCAAAGCGGCCGTTGCCCCGGAGGGGCTTATCCTCCCGGAAAGACCTGCGCTGCTCGTCGGCCTGGCGGGCGCTTTTGCGGTAGCGCGCGCCCTCTTCCTCACCCCGGGCGTCGAATTTCAGATGATCCGCCTTGGTCATCTTCTTTTTCTTATAATCGTCGTAGAAAGGCATATGGTTTTCCTCCGCTTACAGATTCCTGAATTTTTCCCGCATTTCCGCGGCCTTGCCGCAGGATTTGACTCCCTCGGGACAGGGGCCGGACACGCAGCCGGGGCCGGCGGATTCAAAGATGGCCGGCGCCGCCTGCTTGCACAGCTTCAGCATCTGCACCGCCATTTCCCGGATCTCCCACTGGGCTCTGCTGCAGCAGCGCAGGGAGAAGAAATGCAATAGCTCCCTGGCGTTCATGGTCATGGTGATGTGGGTTTCGCAGGCGTTGGGCAATACGAAGCGGGCGTCCTCGTTGCTGCCTTCGCCGCTGCCCAGCTTTTCCTGCCAGGCAGCGTACCAGCGCAGCATCTGGTCCATCTGCCCTTCGTATTCCTTCACCGCGTTCTCGCCAAGCGCTTTGATCCTGGGCGGGATCACGTAGTTGAAGCCGTCGGCCAGGGATACGTACCTTTGGCTCTGCACCGAAAAGCTGGCGATGCGGTGACGCGTCACCTGGGCCAGCAGCGCCCGGCTCACGCCCTCCACGAAAAAGGTAAAGCTGGCGTGCTCCAATACCGACAGATGCCCGGACGAAACGATGCGCTTTAAGAACGCGGTCTGGTCCTTTTCTGCCACCAGGGCGGACAGCCCTTCTTCATCCAGGGCGGAATAGCAGGTGCGGGCCGCCAGGGCGCAGGTTTTTTCCGGATCGGGCGTATGGGCGATCAGGGTCACTTTCAGGGGCTTTTCAGGCATGCTCTTCTTCCTCCGGCTGCAAATAAGGAGATAATTCGGCCAGGCGGCCGCTTTGATCGGTGATATACAGATAGCCCAGCAGCGCTTCCAGGCCGGTGGCCCAGGCGTATTCCTGGGGGGACGCAGCCTTGGGCGCGCCGTGATGGGCGTGGGCGTTGCGGCCCCGAAGGGCCACGTCCTTTTCTTCTTCGCTCAAAAGGGGCAGAACGCGCTGCATGGCCCGGGCCTGGGATACGGCGTTCAGCGCCCGGGTGGCGGTCAAATGCAATTCCCTGACCTTCCTATCCTTTTGCAGCACGTGCTCCCGCACAAGCAGGGCGTGCACCGCGTCGCCCACAAAGGCCAACTGAAGGGGGGAAAGCAGCCTCGCCTGCTCTTTGGTCATATGCTCCGCGCTCATTTCAGCGCCGTCTTGCTGAAGGCGGAGGGGCTCATGCCCACGATGTTCTTGAAGGTCTTGGAGAAGTGGTAGGGGTCGTTCATGCCCACTTCCACCCCGGCCTGCCGCACAGTGTAGCCTTCTTTCAAAAGCACCTTGGCCCGCTCCATCTTGCAAAAGAGCTGGTAGCTCTGGGGCGGCATGCCCACTTCGCTGACAAAGCGCTTGCGGAAGGTTTCCACCGGCATGCGGGAAAGGGCGGCCATGTCGTTCAGGGAGAAATTATCCCGGTACTGGTTTTTGCGCATGGCGTCCACCACCTTGGCGATCTCGTGGGAGAGCACCGCGTCCATGGCCACCGGCTGGCCGGAATGGGAGGCCAGCATGGCCCACAGAAGCTGCTGCAGCTGGGCGCTGGAAGCGTCCTCCGAGGCGGCGATGCGCACCGTGGCCTGCACGATGTGCTTGGCCAGGTTCAATTGGCTGGGCAGGGTGCCCTGCTTCATGATCCTGTGGGGCAACGCGCCCATCCTTTGCAAAAACGCGCCGGCCAGCGTGCCGCCAACCTGCATCCACAATACCCTGGCCTCCTGATGCACGTTCAGCACCACCCCGTGGGACCCGGGGGGCAGCATGCAGCATTCGCCGGAGCGCAGCGTCAGCGATACGTCTTCATTCTCCAGCTGGGTGCCGCCGGTTTCCACCGCCAGCCACAGCCAATGGTCGGCCGGGTTCAGGGGATGGGGGCCGCTTTGCAGCATGGCGGAGCCTGCCGCCGCGATATATACGCCGCTGGCGCCGGCCAAAGCGTCCGGGGTGTGGGCGCCTTCCACCTGTACGGCGGGCATGTCGGTCTGGTCGGGCCGGGCTTGGAATAAAATGGAATCAGCCATGGTTCTCTCCTCCGTTTCCTGTCTGCGTCTTTATTTTATCGCCCAAATCATACATTGTCAATAGAGGTACCGATTTTTACAAGAATGGCACAAGAATGGCGGAAAAAAATAGGCATATCGCTATAATCGAACGCCGCATTCTTAATGAAAGAAACAGCTTTTCCACAGCGCCAAAATGGATTATAATAGCAAAAAGGAGAAAGGAGGCGGCGGCATGCGTGTCCTGACGCACACGGTGACGCAGCAGGAGGCCGGGCGCACGGTGAAAAGCCTGGCCATGAAGGAAATGCGCTTGTCCCGGGGCCAGTTCAGCAGCCTGAAGTTTTCCGGCGGCGTGGCCGTGGATGGGCGCGAAGCCCGGGCCGATCAGCGGCTGCAAGTGGGGCAGACGCTGACGCTGACGCTCAGGGACGGCGGCGCGCCGCTCAAGCCCTATGCGGTCCCTTTGCAAATCCCCTATGAGGACGAGGACTATTTCATCATCGATAAGCCGGCCCCGCTGCCGACCCTCTGCTCCGCCCGGCAATCGGGGCCGACCCTGGAAAACGCCCTGTACGCACATCTTGGCTGCCCGGCGGACTATGTGTTCCGCCCGGTGAACCGATTGGACAAGGGCACCAGCGGGCTGATGGCTGTGGCCAGGAACGCCCACGCCCAGCAGCTTTTGCAGCGAAAGCTGCACACCGGCGCGTTTATCCGGGAATACCTGGCGGTGTGCCGGGGCAGATTGCCCAAGGACGCAGGGGAGATCGACCTGCCCATCGGCCTGATGGGCGCGGGCATCAAACGGGAGATCAGGCCGGACGGCCAGCGGGCGCTGACCCGCTATTGGGTGGAGAAGGAAACGGAGGAAGCATCGCTGGTGCGTCTCAGGCTGGAAACGGGCCGCACCCATCAGATCCGGGTGCATCTGGCGGCGCTGCATTGCCCCATCCTGGGGGATTACCTTTATGGCGAGGCGGATCAGCGCCTGCCGGGCCGCTTTGCCCTGCATGCGGCGTATATCCGCTTCGTTCATCCCCTGACGGGGGAAGAGGTGGCGGCGCGGTCCGGACTGCCAAAAGAGCTGGCCGCGCTTTTGCCTGTGTAAAACCTGACGGACACAGGCGCTGTTTGGCATAATCGGAATTGACTTTTCCGGCCGTATCCGATATAATCTTACATTGAATAATTATATGGTTTCAAGGAGGATGGCCGTGAAACGCTTTACGATGGCGCTGCTTATGCTTTTGCTTTGCTGCGGCGCGCTTTTTGCCCGGGCCGACGGAGCGGACCAGCTGCGGGGTTACGATAAAAGCGCCAAGAAAAAAGAGCAGTATCAATACGTTTATATGGGGGAATACCCCTATGAAAAGGACGGCACGGTGAAGCCCGTGCTTTGGCGCGTGCTGGACGTGAGCGACGGCCAGGCCCTGCTTTTGACGGAATACGTGATCGACACCAGCCAGGTGATTTTCAACGACGACATGAACAACATCAAGGGCAAGACCCACAACTACCGCTGGATCGACACCTACGATGAAAGCGACCTGTACGTGTACCTGAACACTGAAATGATGGACAGGCTCTTTGGCGATTCGTCGCTGCGCAACGCCTTCCTGTTCGAGCCCGGCGGCGGCAAGCTGTTCATCCTCAACGAAGAGCAGATGGAAACGGCGGCCTACGGCTTCAGCAAAGCGCCCCTGGGCAAGCATCCGGACCGGCAGGCCTACGGCACGCCCTGGGCCCACGAAAACCGCAATCTCTACAAGGATCACGGCACCAGGACCACCACCTACTGGGTGTCCACGCTGAAAAACGGCTCCAAGGATTACAAAATGAAGATCGTGGGCTACGACGGCCATATCAGCGTGGGCGCCCTGACCCGCATCAACATCGGCGTCCGCCTGGCGGTCAGGCTGGACGCGGCCTCCATCCGCATCACCGGGGGAAACGGCAAACTGGATACGCCTTTTACCCTGGCCTGCGATCTGACCGCTCCCGTTGATCCCCGGGAGGTAAACGGAGAAGTGAACGAAATGCGCATCGAGGCCTCGGCCATCCCCACGGAGCCGCCCATAGAAACCGCCGTGCCCACGCAGGAGCCCACCGTGGCGCCCACGCCTGCGCCCACGCAGGAGCCGCAGGCCACCCAGGCGCCAAAGGCGGCCGCCGAAATGGCGGAGCCTGAGACAGAGCTCGCCGCGCTGCCGGCGGCGCAGCCTGCGGAAACGGAAGCGCCTTTGCAGCAGACCGCCTCCGCGGACGGGGACACGGCGCTTTTGTCCTTCATCGGGGACTGCTCCATCGGCGACGGGTACAATTCCATCAAGGGGGAAAGGTCCTATCATTCCGTGGTGGACCGGGAAGGCTATGCCTGGCCGTTTTCCGACGTGGTACAGTATTTGTCCCGGGATGATCTGACGGTGGCCAACCTGGAAGTGGTGATCACCGAAAAATCCAACCGGCAAAACATCATGTATCCGCTGCGCGCCGCGCCGGACCATGTGAATATCCTTTTGGAAGGCAGCGTGGAAATGGTGAACACCGTGAACAACCATTCCATGGATTATTTCGACGCTGGGTATCAGGATACGCTGCAATATCTGGACGAGGCCGGCATCGCGCATTTCGGCTCCCTCCGGTACAACAAGGAGGACGGCTACGACCATCTGGCGGTGCGGGACGTAAAGGGCATCCGCTTCGGGTTCGTGGGCTTCAGCTACCCCAGCCTGGATTCCGACTGGGCCATCAACAACATCATCAAGCGCGTGCAGAAGCTCAAGGAAGAGGACGGGTGCGAAATTGTGGTGGTGAGCCTGCACTGGGGCAGGGAAACCTACATGACCCCGGAAAGCTGGCAGCTGAAAACGGCCAAGAAGATCCTGGACGGCGGCGCGGATATGATCTACGGCCATCATCCCCACGTATTGCAGACCATGTGCTTCTACAAGGGCAAGCCCATCCTGTTCTCGGTAGGCAATTTCACCTTCGGCACCATGAGCGACGTGGATAAGCGCACCGGCATTTTCCAGACCACCTATGAGCGGATCGACGGCAAGCCCGTGCTGCGCAAATTGCAGGTGATCCCCTGCCAGACCCGGGGGAGCAACGACTACCGGCCCTTCGAGGTCACCGGGGAAAAGGACAGGCAAAACGTGTACAAGGCCCTGGTAGCCAAAAAGAAGTATGCTCAGTGCGACAATCCGCCGGATTATTTCCTGCAGACCGGCGAAGTGCTTTTTGACGAAAACGGACAGCTGATCCAATAACGAACGAGGAGGCGCTCATGAAAATCGCTGCGAAAATCCTGGCTATCCTGTTGATGCTCTGCTGTGTGGCGGCGCTGGTGCCCTCGGGGGCGTACGGCGAAGAAGGCAGGATCATCGAAATCCCCCTGGACGCCGACCGGGGCTTGCCGCCCTACGAGGAGTATTACGTGTCCGATACCGAGTATGAGGACCCGTCCATTCACGTTACCATGGGCACCGGCAAAGTGAACCGCACCAATTACTGGTACGCCTACGTGAAAATCGCCAACGCTTCCCAGCTGCGCACCGCCATGGCCGGCACCTTCAAGCGCAACGACGAGCGCACCATCAGCAGCTTTGCCGAAAAGCTCAAGCCCGTTCTGTGCATGACCGGCGACGATTTTTCCAAGCGCGGCGGCGTGGGCTACGTGGCGAGGCAGGGCGTGGAATACCTGAAAGCCAGCGACAAGGTGGAAAGCCGCTCCGGGCGGCATCTGGACGTGCTGATCATCGACGAAAAGGGCGATATGCACATTTTGAAGCAGGCCACCAACGCCGACATCGACGCCTATGAGGGCACCGTGATCCAGGGCTTTTCCTTCGGCCCCGGGCTGGTCATCGACGGCGTGGTGCAGGATCAGGACATCGTGGACATGAGCAACGCGCCCTTCAAGCAGGCCCGGCGCATTTGCCTGGCCCAGACGGGGCCCCTGGAGTATTTCTGCCTTATGAGCGAAGGGCCGGACGACCGGAGCGTGCTGCCCAAGGTGGGCCTCACCATCCCCGAATTCATCGAGCTGCTCACCTCTTTTGAGGGCATCCAGAACGCCTACATGCTGGACGGCGGCAGCGCCGCGGGCATGGTTTTTCACGGCAAACGGGTGAATCCCAACGGCAGGAGCCGGGCCCTCAAGGACGTGGTGTACTTTGCCAGCGCCTACGTTGCGCCCCAGCCTACCGAAGCGCCCGTGGAAGAAACGGAAGCGGCCTTGCCCTGATTGGCGGTGAATAAGCATGAACGACGATTATTTGGCGCTGCTGTATGACACGGCGGAGGAAGAGACAGCGGCTGCGTCCGTCAGCGTGTTCGGCATTGCGATCACGCCGTATGCTTTGTGCGTGGTGGCGGCGCTGATTTGCGGCATTGCGATGCTGTGCCTGCGCTGCCGGAAAAAGGGCATCGGCCTGGACGCCGCCCTGACGGTGAGCCTCCTTTCGCTGCCCCTGGGCCTGATTTGCGCCCGGCTGTATTACTGCGCCGCGCGGTTTGACTTTTTCGATTCCATCGGCCTGGAAAACGTGCTGCATCTGTGGGAAGGCGGCTACGCCCTGTGGGGCGCGGTGGCCGGCGTGGCCGTCGCCGCGTGGATCGCCTCGCGCATCCATAAATTGTCCTTTGCCCGGGTGATGGACGCGCTGGCCGCCCCCGGCATGCTGGTGATCGGCCTGTGCCGTTTCGCGGAATACTTCTCCGGCGAAGGCCGGGGCAGACCGCTGGATGCGGAAGAAAGCGCCGGCTGGCTTATCGCGCCGCCGGTCGTCTATAACCCCGAGTACGGCATGTGGGAAATCGCGGTATTTGTCATGGAGGGCCTGGCCGCCCTGGCGATCATGGCTTTCGTGCTGCGCTATCGGGGCAAGGACGGCGACCAGATGCGCCTGGCGCTGATCCTCTACGCCGCCTGCCAGGTGGTGCTGGAAAGCTTAAGGCTGGGCGACGTGCTGGCCTGGTCCTTTGTGCGGGTGAGCCAGCTGGTGTCCGCGGCGGTGCTGGCGGGGCTTATGATTGTCGCTTTCGTGCGCAAACGGAAGCAAAACGCCGTCAGGACCGGCAAGATCATCCTGTGCGCTTTGTGCTTTGCTCTTTGCGCCGGCATCGTGATCGTGATGGAATTCCTCCAGGACGGCAAATGGGTGTATCTGGACCGCTGGATCTGCTACCTCATCATGGCCGCCGCCTGCGCCGGCCTGGGCGCCGCGACGTATCAGGCCGTGCTGAAGGATTGACGGAACCATACGAAAGCGTGCCTGAAGAATCGAATCCGTGCGCGACTTTTCTGCCCGGACGTTGCTTCATTCCGGTCTAATGAAGCCTTGCTTCGTCTCTGATTCATCGGGCTGACAATTTGCGCGGCGATCCGCCATGAAAACTCTGGGGATACGAGAATAATAATGAATATTGGCTTTTATTTTTACCGGAATGCGGGTTATAAAGGAGTGTAAGGCCATGAAAAGAGCAGCTGCTTTCTTGCTTGCCGTATGGATGTTTGTTTTTCTCTCCGGCGCATGGGCTTCGGAAATCACGGATGAGCATTTCCCGGGCTATTACGTTGAATTGCAATCCAATACAAAGGACTTATCAGAAATGGCTAAAAGCGCTGATTGGAGTTTGACTGAATCAGAAATGCCGCCTGGCGACCAGCACAACTTCCACCGTTTTTATGCTGTCAAATCTCCGTCCGCCGGCAGTGCGCTCAAGGGCAGGGCAAAAGAATACGGCTTTTCCTGCAAAGGGAGAAATGCGAAATTCTATATCATGACCAGATCGAAAAAACGTTGAGGAACTACTCGGTGCCTATTGCCGGAACCCGATTCGTAATAAACTACATCAAGACAGATGAATTATTTGAGACCGCTTTGAGCGAAAACCTGGAATGGCTGGAAGATCATTTTGGAGCTTCACCCGTTGAAAAAGGCCAATATCTGGTAATGCTGAACAATGCTCTTGTAGAAGTGTCTGTATACGAGGAAAAAAGACTCAGAAACATAGTCTTTGATATGTTTCTTGCAGAGGATTCGGATCAAGCGCTGGCAGCGTATGGTTACCAATCCCCGGATGATGTGCCCGTTGCGCCTTGGATGCCCATGGGCATCCCGGCGGAGGAATAACAGGTCTTGATGGTATGAAGCTGCAAAATACAGCACATTGCAGTTTGTCAAATTGAAGGACGCACTTACTCACCGCCCGGCAAGACGGTGAAAGTGCGTCTTTCTATAATATGGCCGTGTTTCATCCTGGACAACACGATTCTTGGTATAAACAAAAATAGCCTTCTGCCGGGAGAAGGCTCAGACTGCCGAAAAACCTCGGGATAGCCCGAAAGGGCCGCAGCCCGTTCGATCCTCATCCGCATCCGCCGGCTTTGCCGGCGGGAGAAGCAAATGAAATTAGCAAATGAAATTTGCTTCCGCTATCAATTTGCGGCCGTAAAATGAGCGATTCCAGGCATTTCCTGCCTGGAATCGCCATTTTACAGCAAATTGATGGATCGAATGAAAGGACAGCTTGCTGCTCTTTCATTCGCAGGCTGTCGAAAACCTTTTT
>Ga0310694_10001999_pt1 | contig 21753 bp, 22 predicted proteins | sample 174DNAGHGhighgp2_FD_203884 | JGI IMG/M metagenome (GOLD analysis project Ga0310694, IMG submission 203884) | Sheep rumen microbial communities from Palmerston North, Manawatu-Wanganui, New Zealand - 1742 DNA GHGhigh gp2 (v2) (version 2) | ecosystem: Host-associated > Mammals > Digestive system... | reverse complement strand
AAAAGCATAATTTCTTCATTTTCTGCTTATTTTGTGCAAAAATACGATAAATAATTGAGATTACCAATTTTATTTTGTATATTTGCAAAAATTTCTCAATGAAGGTCGTCTTCCTGTGTAATAACTTCAAATCTCTGAATGGAGTAGAGCGTGTTTGGTCTCAGAAACTAAGTCTGCTGGCTGAACATCCTGATTATGAGGTGTATCTGATCACTTATAATCAATATGGAGCACCCTTGTCATTTCCCATATCCGATAAAGTCAACCATATAGATTTGGCCACTCGTTATATCTCTCGTTGTGCTTTTCATGGCATCTATCAATATATAGATAGGTACATGAGTGAGCGGTCTTTTCGAAGGGAACTAAATCTGATGTTAGAGAATCTGAGTCCTAATATCATCGTTTGTGCAGATTTGCATGTCTCTGATTTAAGAGCAGTCCTTTCTTCTAAAGTTCAAGCAGTCCGTATTGTAGAATGTCATTGTGGACTATCAGCCTATTTCGAGGATATCAAAAAATTCAAGCGTTTTTTTAAACGCATTCGAGAAAGGATTCTGAAATGTCAGTTATTATCAGCCATACGGAAGTTTGATAAGATCATAGTGATGACCGAGTCTGAGAAAGCGGCCTGGAATCTGAAGGACAAGGTCGTTTGTATCCCCAACATGTTAGTCACTTATCCGAATCAAGAACCTGATAAGTCTCATGTCCATAAATGTGTCATTAGTGTCGGAAGATATGCTTATCAAAAAGGCTATGACATGCTGTTGGATTCGTGGCGAATAGTTCAAAAAAAGCATCCGGATTGGACTCTTCATATTTACGGGAGTCATGACGGGAGTGTTGGCGATTATGAACGTCTGAAGGATCAGATTCAACAGTATCACATCACCAATGTCATTTTACATCAGTCGACCAATGATGTCTATTCATGTTATGGCAATAGTGATTTTTATGTGATGTCCTCTCGTTACGAATCTTTTGGTTTAGTCTTAATTGAAGCAATGTCTTGTGGCTTACCTGTGGTATCATTTGACTGCAAGTTCGGTCCACAATCCATCATTCGAAATGGACAAGCCGGATTTCTGGTGTCTCCTGATGATATCAATGAAATGGCTACAGCCATCTGTTCGATGATAGAGAACAATGAAACCCGCCAACAGATGTCTGTCAGGGCAAGACAGGAATCCAAGAACTATACTTCAGAAAGAATAATGCCTATTTGGTATGAGTTCTACAGGTCAGTTGTAACTAATTGCTTAAGAAGGAAATAGGGCGTCAATGACTCTCTTCATTTGGTTCTTCCAAGACAGGTTCTGTATAGAATCTCTGATTTCTTGTGGAGAAATATTCAACCGTTGATAGAAATTGATGATGTCCTCAATATTAATGGCAGTTTCATCAGCAGGCATCTTTAACACATAAGGTTTCTTATCGAAATCAGTATCATTTTCAGAATAAACGAAAGGGATACCTCGTGCTGCATATTCTCGGTTTTTTAATGTCTTAATGTCAGTAATTCCTACACGGTGTCTTCCTAAACTACCTATGCCGAACTCACATTGGTCAAAGATTTTATCTAACTCCTCTCCATGTTTCTTACCATGGAGGATAACGTATGGTTCCAAATGGTTTTCATTAATAAGATTTGTAATATCCTCTTTTTCGACATAAGAGAAGAAATAGCCAACCACATGGAAATAGACTTTTATTCCTCTCGGTGTTGTATAGTAGTCTGCCAATCCCTTAATCACCCTGTCAAAACCATGCCAACTGTGAATTTCTGCCACACCGATCAGATGTAGTTCATTGGTAGGATGATGACTTTCTTTTTTCATTCTGACGGAGTCAAAATCGATACCATTAGAGATTCGGATAGTCTTTTTCCCAAAAATCAAACATTCCTCAGTGAAGGTCACGATGGCATCTAGCTGCTTTGCAAACAGCTTTCTGAAAATTTTGTCTTGAACTAGCTGCTTCCACATGTTTTTATAAAAATACTCTTGATCATATGGATAGGTGGGAATCTCCATCACCACCTTCATTCCATTCTTTTTCATTCGCCTTACCATGTGGATGGTAAATGGATTGGCGTTATGGTTGGATCGAATATATACAAACTCAATTCCCTCCTTGATAGCATAGTCAATAATGGAACCGAATTCCGTCCTTTTCAGAATCTTTCCTTTTCTCCCATTGCCATAATCCGCTATAACCGTATTATCTACAATACGCCTTTTGGATCCGTTTTCGTCCATATAACAGAGATGAGTCTCATAACCATTTGCTTTGAAAGCATCAAGTTGGTAACTAATCTTTTTGCTGATGCCGTTGTTTGGATTGAATCCGTGGAATATGAGGAATAATATTTTCATTCTATATGAGACGTTTTATTTTCCCAATTAATTTTATCAAGGTAATAGAAATAGTTGAAGGGAGTATTCCTAAAAGCCAGAACATAAGGTTTATTAATCTACATTGATGAAAACGTAGAATCTTTTTCAATGGCAATGGATGTCGTATAGCATCTCTATATTCTTTGTATGGTATGGGTTCAGACAGATGTCTCTCGTTCCTTAGTGCACCTGTTATGACGTAAAACATTGCTAACATCATCTTAGTCATTCGAACTTCAAAATAGCTCTTGTTTTTTAATGTTAGGCATTGTGCTTTAAGATATTCCTGATTACGAATGTGTTGTCTCACCTCTTCAGCTTGTATGATATCTCGTTTTTGGTAATTGGAAAGAGAGTTGTCTCTTATCACATAATGATAGGTAAGATCGGAAATAAATGCCGCTGAAGTCATGTATGGTTGCATATCAGCATTAAAGAGAACGTCATCCCAGAATTTAGTTTGGCGGAATCTAAATTGATGTGTTTTTATAAAGTCTGACCTTAGCATGATATTCCAGATGAAATTGTTTAGACGGAGTTTTTTAGTGTTGTCATTGGCAAAGCATGCTAATTTATCCTCACCTCTAATAATCATATCAGGAAGGACAATACCATCGACTCCACTATCTATGATAGGTTTGCCATCTTCATCTACGGGCAGTACGGATCCGTATGTCGCCTCAACTTGTGCTTCTTCGGCTTTCTTGAACAATTTGGGAATAGCTCCGTCAAATAGATAGTCATCGCTATCGATTAAGAATATATATTTACCTTGAGCTTCGTCGAGCACTTTGTTTCTGGCAGCCCAGCAACCCATGTTTTGTGGTTGTCGTATGATCCTGATTTTATGGCCTTTTGGGTGCGTATTAGCTAAATCTGTAGCAATCTCAATGGATTTGTCTGTACCACAGTCGTCTATAACAAGAATTTCCATGTCCTCGAAATCCTGTTCCAAAACGGACAAAAGAGATCGCCTGATATATTTTTCGACACCCCAAACAGGCATCCCAACTGTTATCTGAAACTTATAATCCATTTTTATATTTATAGAAGATGTTTCTTTTTGCCTAAAACTATTAAAGCCATAACCGATAATTTAGGTGGCATGACTCCAATAAGCCAGAATCCAAGGTTGACAATCCTGTATTTTTTGAAACTGAGTATCTCAAATATCCCTAATGGATGTTTCATAGCGTTGTGTATGGCTTTGTCGGTTAAAGATGGAGTTATCTTTTCGCGATTTTTAATAGCACCGCAGATAACGTAAAGCATGTATATCATAGCTTTGGCGCATCTCGTCTCATAATATGGCTTCCCTTTGAAAGAAACAGCTTGATTCTTGATATAGGTGTATATATGAATAAATTGCTCTATTTCTGATAATTTAATCTCTTTCCTTACTTGGAAATTTGAGAGCGAACCCGGGCGTAGTACATAATGATATGTGATATCGGGTATCAGGACTGCCCTCTCAACAAGTGGCTGCATGTCGCTGGCAAACAGAATATCATCAGAGAAACGTGTTTCTTGGAACTTTAACTGATGTTTCCTTATGAAATCCATTCTGAAAAGAATGTTCCAAATAAAATTATATAGAGTGGCATGAAGATCTTGGTTGGCATAACTAGCCAGCTCGTCTTTACCTAATAGTAACTTGAATGGCAGCTTGATATCTTTCTCAGTCAGATTAGTCGGTTTTCCTGCTTCTGGGACAGGTTCTATAGAACCGTATACAACCTCTGCTTGGTATTTTTCTATTGTAGCCAACATGATTTCCAAGGTGTTTTCTGAGAGATAGTCATCAGAGTCAAGTAATAAAAGGTATTCTCCTTGAGCTTCTTCAAGAATCCTGTTTCTTGCAGCCCAACACCCCATATTCTTAGGTTGTGTAAGTATACGAATATTAATGCCTCGTGGATGTGAACTTTGTAGTTCCCTGACAATATCCATAGAATTGTCTGGCCCCAAATCGTCAACTACTAATATTTCAAAATCATTTTTGTATGTCTGATTCAATACTGACAGCAGGCTTTTCTGGATATATTTCTCAACGCCATAGACGGGCATTCCCACCGTAACTTTATATTTAGAATCTGTCATCTTGTTAGATCTTATTTAAAAATTTTGCGCTAAATTACTTTTTTTTTTTTATATGACCAAGAAAATCGTCATTTTTCTTATGTTTTTCTTTGAAAGTTTATAAAAAATTTGGTGGTTTGCATAAAATAATGTATTTTTGCAGAAAGAAATAATATTTTTGTCGTTATTATGATTCCTAAGATTATACACCTCTGCTGGCTAAGTGGTGATCCCTATCCGCCTAAAATAGCCAAGTGCCTTGAAACGTGGAAAAAGTATCTGGGGGATTATGAGATCATTTTATGGGATACAAATCGTTTTGACTTAAACTCATCCATTTGGGTTCGTCAGGCTTTTGAAAAGAAAAAGTATGCTTTTGCGGCAGACTATATTCGTTTCTATGCTCTCTATCATTTTGGAGGCATCTATCTTGATTCTGACGTAGAAGTACTTAAGAACTTCGATGACCTATTGGACTTGCCATATTTTATGGGTGTAGAAAAAGCTCAGACTCCAGAAGCAGCCATCATAGGTGCAGAGAAAGGTTGCGACTGGATAAAAATGTGCCTTGACTACTATAAAGATCGGCCTTTCATTAATCAAGACGGAAGTTTGAATATTCAGACAGTGCCTGCTATCATGATTCGCCAGATTGAAAAGATAAAACCTGTTCGTGTGTTGACACTCGAGGAGAGTCTGAATATTCGTAATATGGATATGCAGAAAGCAGTTCTAGAGTTTAATGACGTGTTTTTCTCTCCTAAAGTTTTCGATTCTCGTGAGGTGGAAATAACGCCTTATACTTATGCTATCCACCATTATCAGAATTCCTGGTTCTCCCATAAGGCGAAAGCATATTATAGAACCAGGGCTTTCTTTGTGAAATTGTTTGGACAGGAAATTGTGCGAAAATCAGAACTGGTACTGATACCATGGAAATTCAAGAAATGAATAGTCTCAATAGATGTTTATATAATGGTTAAATTGAATTTACAGTTGCCAGATGGATTTCTGGAGGAGGAAAAACGATGTGGATATTTAGTGTCCTCAAAAATGAAGCAGGTTTGGGCCGTAGAACTGGATTTGCTGAATGAATTTCAAAGAGTGGCAAATAAGTATGGGATAAAATATATAGCAAATGGTGGAACTATGCTAGGAGCTGTCAGACATGGCGGATTTATACCTTGGGATGACGATATAGACCTTATGATGATGCGAGAGGAGTATGACAAATTGTGCAAGGTCGCAGAAAAAGAGTTTCGTTTTCCGTATTTTTTTCAGACAGAGTATACTGACCCTGGTTCTATGCGATGCCATGCCCAGCTCCGAAATAGTGAAACAACAGCAATTTTGACGACTGAATATGACGGTCATTTTAGGTTTAATCAAGGAATATTTATTGATATCTTTCCCTTGGATGCTGTCCCAGACGATGAAAACGTATGGGAAATGGAATGCAAGATTGCTCAATTTTATTATGAGCGGATGTGTAAATTCTTGAATGTTGCGTCGTTGTATCAACTTAATAAGAGTAATCTTAAATATTGGATAAAACAAGCATTGTATTGTTTTGGAGCTCCATTGTTCCAACGATTAGCACGAAGTTACTTTGTAAAGTATGAGAAAGAATGCAAGAAATTTAATCATTTGCCAACAAAAAAGTTGTCACTTTATTGTTGGGGGTATAAATACAAAAAACTTCATCGTAGTAGGAAAGACCATGAAGAAACTACTATGATGGATTTTGAGTTTCTGCAAGTCCCTGTTTGTAAGAATTATGACCATGCTTTAACAGAAGTATTTGGTGATTGGCACCAATTTGTGAGAGGAGGTTCTTTACACTCTACAATTGTTTTCGATCCAGATATACCATATACAGAGTATTTGAAATGATTGATGGCCGTCTAAATAGTCCTTATTTTCTAGTGAAATTCGTGTTGTTGTATAGCCTATTCCGCTCTTCTTCGGGTTGCATAAGGAAGCTGAAAGGGCTTCATGTACTACTCTTTTGCATGCTCCTACCGACTCTTTTGTGTCAATTTCTTTGAATACCTCTCGAATGTCATCAACCAAGCAGTCATAATGCGGCCCAACACCATTTTCAATACCCACATGGAACTGCTGCCTGACATATGGAAGACCTTATAGTATGTAACGTTTCACAGCTGGTACACTTACAGCTATTCATATACTTTTTGGTGCATTTTTCTGATAATCAGATGGTTGCGGAAATAATGATCTCTAAGGATCTAGCGAAATAGAATGGGCGTCCCCTATACAGGTTTGTAATCCTTTGGCAAGGTGTGAATACTATCTATGGGCAGAATCAGGTGAGTGCTGTTATTATTATTTTCCTCATTATTTTCTTTAAAACTTGCCAAAAATTTGCAAGTTTGCATAAAATATTGCGTATTCCGGCGATAGCCGTTCACCAATTCCGATGATATCCGTTCACTCGGTTGGTTATTTACTCTATCGGCGGCAAAGTTAATACTTGTTTCTCAAACTCTCGCCTTTCTTATGGAAAGATTTACATAAGAAAGGTTATGAACACAACATGCTAATGTAAAGTCCAAATCGTATATACTTGATTATAGGCGCATTACATTTTAACTTTACGTTTGGACTTTACATAATAATTACTTTTTGCCAAGACTCTTAAGCCATGACAGAAGATCAGGATTATGATTCCATTCACTAACAACAGGGTTTGGATTGAGCATCTCAGATGCTTTCTCAATAGCCTCCTGCCTCTGCCTGGATGCAGTTCGTGCATAAATCTCAGTTGTTTGTACAGACTCATGCCCTAAAAGATCTCTGATCCATACAAGGCTGACTCCTTCTGCCTGGAGGTTCATTGCTCTTGTATGGCGGACTTGGTGACAGCTGATGTGCTCGGGGATTAACCCCGGGAGATTCATTCTTGCCGAAAAAGTATGCTTTTGCGGCAGACTATATTCGTTTCTACGCTCTTTATCATTTTGGAGGTATCTATCTTGATTCTGATGTAGAGGTGTTGAAGAGTTTTGATGACTTGCTAGACTTGCCTTATTTTATGGGTGAAGAAAAAGCTCAAACTCCTGAGGCTGCAATCATTGGAGCAGAAAAGGGCTGTGATTGGATTAAACTGTGTTTAGACTACTATAAAGATCGTTCTTTCGTTAATGAAGATGGAAGTCTGAATATTCAGACAGTACCCGCTATCATGATTCGTCAGATTGAACAGGTAAAGTCAATAAGAGTATTGTTTATTATCTTGTTACTTTATATAGAATTCGACTTATTCGATAATAGTTGTGTCGATAGATCGAGAGTTCCTGAATATACTTTATTGGCCAGTATAATGTTAGATGGAATAGTGATAAACCTAAATTGATTCTTTTTAGTGTAATATAATGTAACTTTTTTCATGTAGCCTTAAAAGCGCTAATCGTACTTTTCTTACATTTTCCAGTGAAGTTTTAAAAGTTGTTGATTTTTTCAAATTTATCTGCTCTATTCTTGTCAGTTTGGGAAAGAAGTCGTACCTTTGTAAGCAATAAAATGGTGAGGAATAGAAATTATAAAATCGTTTTTTGTACCCCTGCATTATATTCTGCCGGAGGAGTGGAACGAGTGGTAACAGTGAAAGCTTCTTATTTCGCTGAACATTTGGGTTATGATGTAACCATAATTGTTACAGAGGGTAAGGGCAGATCCTCGTTTTTCCCAGTATCCGATAAAGTAAATGTGGTAAATTTTGAATTGGGCTTCGAAGACTTATGGAAAGCTTCTTTTTTGAAGAAGATATATTTGTATTTTCATAAACAACGCAGGTTCAGGAAACAGCTGGCGTCAGAACTTATGCGAATTCGTCCTGATTTCACTATTAGTACGCTTCGTCGTGAGATCAATTTTTTGAATAGTATTAATGACGGCAGTGTTAAGATTGGAGAACTGCATGTGAATCGTGCTAATTATAGAAGCGTGACAGTTACCAATCCTGTTAAAAAATTGTTTTCGCATTTTTGGACGAAAAGCCTGATTGGTCATCTGATGAAATTAAATAAGATGGTTGTTTTGACAGATAATGCATTGAATGATTGGCCGGAGATCAGCAATATTGTTAAAATACCAGACCCGATTCCGTTTAAGTTCGAAATTGCATGCCCTTTGTCTGCCCAAAGAGTTGTTTCTATTGGACGTTACGATTATGATAAGGGTAACGATTTGCTTCTTCAAATATGGAGCAAAGTCGAAACAAGAAAGAATGATTGGTGCTTGGATATTTATGGTAATGGGAATCGTGAGCCATACCAAGAATTAATTAAAAAATTGGGAATAGACCAGTCTCGTTGCCATTTACATAGTCCTGTTAGCGATGTTAAGGCCGAGTACCTTAATAGCTCTATTTTCGTTTTGCCTTCTCGATATGAAGGATTTGGACTTGTTCTTATAGAGGCAATGGCCTGTGGCGTACCTGTTGTTTCTTTTGATTGTGATAATGGACCTCGTTCAATTATTACTAACGGTGAAGATGGGTTTTTGATTCCAACATTTGATATAGACGCATTTGCAGATAAACTTATACAGTTGATGCTTGATAAAAACCTACGTATGACAATGGGAGAAAAGGCTCAAAGGTCTGCTGCCCAATATGATATCGACAGAATTGGATTACAATGGAAGCAATTATTTGATGAATTGATAGCGAACAGATGAGATACGATGTGACTATAGGAATACCTGTTTATAAATCTGTAGATTATATTGGGCGTTCGATAGAATCTGCTTTGAATCAAACGTATGAATCTGTTGAATTCCTTATTGTGGATGACATGGGTGATGATGGGTCAATTGATGTTATTCGTTATATTCAAGATTCTCATCCTAGGGGGAATCATATTCATGTTATTTCTCATCATGCTAATTTGGGTGTAGCTGCATCTCGTAATGATATTATAGAAAAAGCACTTGGAGATTATCTGTATTTTATGGATTCTGATGATGTTATAGCAGAGAATACCATAGAATTGATGATGAAGAAGATTGGTGAGAATGATGCAGAGATCGTTTTTGGATCATATGAGAAGATCGAAATTGATGGGGGGCGTAATGTTTATCAATACCCTGCATTACAGTTGTTGGAAAAGGATTCTTTGGCATCTTTTGCTTATCGTAAATATGCAGGCATTCAGGCATCAGCTTGTAACTATCTTATAAAGACTTTGATTCTACGCGAGCATAAGTATCGTTTTATAGATGTCAACTATTGGGAGGATTTCGTGTTTACCTTTAATTTGGTTACTTGCATTTCTCGTGCGGTATTGTTACCAGACATTACATATACTTATCTATGTCATGAGGGATCTCTTTCCCATTATCAAGAACGATCTGTGATTTCGAAGGATGAGGTACTTCAGAATATCAGTTCTATTGATTATCTGAAGAATACGTCTGCCTTATTATGTGATAAGGTTTACTACCCCAATCGCTGTTTTAATATTATGATGACAGACTTCTATATCGCAGCGAATATACTGAAGCGGCGAAATGATATTGTACCTTCATTTTCAAATCGAGAGATAAAAGCCGCTCTTTCTCACCCAGCTACATGGCGCCAGATATTTGCATTCCGACAGTCTCGCATGAAAAACCTATTGTTTTATGCTATAGGGAAAATGCCTTCTGCACTATGTGTGGCGATAATTTGGTGTATTGGAAAAATGAAAAAGGTCATCTAATGTTTGGTAATATGAAAAATAATTTGTAACTTCGCACACAAAATGATGAATTATGGCAAACTGGTACAATAAATATCTATCCATCTATGGAAAGTCACTTGATGAGATTCCAGATTCTGTCCTTGATGACATCGAGGAAAACCTTTCAAAGAGACAAAGTGATAATCCTATTGCCTCCGTTGTAGTCATTGCCTATAATGAAGAAAAGCATTTGTCTGCCTGTCTTTGGTCCTTGAGTGAACTGCAGACAAAATATCCTATTGAGATTTTGGGAGTGAACAATAATTCCAAGGATAAAACAGAGGAGGTCTATCGACGTTTGGCCTTACCTTATTATAACGAGGTTAGGCAAAGCCCTGGATATGCAAGACAATGTGGCTTGGATCATTCAAAAGGAAAGTATTACTTCTGCATCGATGCAGATACATTATATCCTTGCCATTATGTAGATTTGATGATGACAAAACTCGTATGCCCAGAAGTCTCTTGTGTAAGTTCATTTTGGAGTTTTGCTCCAGATGATAACCATTCTCGAATTGGACTATTTTTTTATGAATTGATTCGTGATATGTTTTTGTATGTTCAGCATTTTAAACGTCCAGAGCTTTGTGTCCGTGGAATGGTGTTCGCTTTTAAAGCAGATTATGCCAAGCAAGTAAAGATTCGTACTGACATACTGCGTGGTGAGGACGGCTCTTTAGCCCTTTCTTTAAAGTCATATGGAGAAATTGCTTTTCTATATAATTATAGGTCACGTCCTATAACAGGATATGGCACCATTGGTTCACAACCCCTTTGGAAGAGTTTCATTCAGCATGTGAAGATTCAAGGCAAAGGAATCTCTCGAATTTTCTATAAAAAAGATAATTATGAAGACGAGGAAGACAATTTGGTGAGATTGGGTTAGGCGCTCTAAGCGCCTAACCCAATAGTTTATTTTCAGTTTGAGAAATGTGATGTCGATTGATTGAGAATTGTCATGAACAATCAGTGAATTGTATGTTATGGAAGATAGTCTGATTTCATGTTTTAAGAAAATTATCTTTTGCATCTTCATAATGGTCTGTCTTGTAAAATAGCTGCAAAACACTATTGAAGCTCAGACGATTCCACAAAGCTTTTATTAAGGATTCTTCTTTTAATGAGCCATATCCTGTAATTACGCGACATCGACGATCAAACACGAATTTAATTTTTCCGTATTTTTTCATGGCTAATGCCATAGAACCATCCTCTCCACGAAGTATCTCAACTCTATAGCCTTCTTTCTTGGCATTCTCTGTTTCATAACCAAAGGCTAATCCTCGAACACTGAGTTCTGGGCGATTGATTATTTGTAAACGTATGTATAAATCACGTATGCATTCATACATTTTCAAATGAAGCTTAGAGTGCTTCTCATTGGGGTAGAAACTCCACATGGCAGCAACGGCCGAGATACCTGGCTTCATTAATTGTTCTACCATAATCTCAAAATAGTATGGGGGATATATTGTATCAGAATCTATACACATCGAATAGCGCCCCTTAGCTTGATTCAGGCCACATTGCCGTGCATATCCACAGGTGTGTTGGTGCTCTGTATAATAAGGGATACCTGATTTTTGATAAATTTCAGCTGTTCTGTCTTTTGACTCATTATCTACCCCAATGAACTCTACAGGATATTTACATTTGATTTCACTCAAAGACCAAAGACAAGCTTGTAAGTGCTTTTCTTCATTGTAGGCAACAATGATGATTGAAATCAGTGGATTATTACTCTGTAGAGCAGCAAGCTGATCATGAGTCATTTTAATGATGTTCAGTGGCACTTCATTAAATGGCTTTTCATATATACTAAGATATTTTTCGTACCAGTCCATATTATTTTTGCTTTCTGTTTGCAAATATACGACTATTTTTCAAATTGAAAAAGAAAGTAGGGCTAAAAATGTTTGTTTTTTGATGTTTTTGTGTATAATTGAGGTCATTTACTTTTTTTTTTGTATCTTTGCCGACAAGATAAAGATATTGGTTATGAATCATGATTGCTTATTGAGTATCATCGTCCCTGTTTATAATGTGGAGAAATACATTCGAGCATGTATTGAAAGTATATTCCGCCAGAATTTAGATGAGAATGTATTTGAAGTGATTATTGTCAATGACGGGACGACAGATCATAGCATGGAAGTAATACAGGATATCATCAGAGAGCATTCCAATATCCTTGTAATTAATCAAGAAAACCAAAGCCTTTCTGTTGCTCGTAACAATGGTATAGCTATGGCAAAAGGAGAGTATATTCTCATGCCAGATTCTGATGATTTACTGATTGATAACAGTTTGTCTGTTTTGTTGCAAAAGGCCGTTGATTCTAAGGTTGATTTAGTTGTTGCAGATTTCTTGGAAATGACAGATGAAGAAATTGATCATATCACAATGATACCTCAGAAAAAATTAGAGGTACAGGTGAAGACAGGTGAACAGTTGCTTCTTGAAGATTTGAATCCAGGCCAATGTTTTGTTTGGCGAACTCTTTATAAAAGAGAGTTCCTGATAAATAATCATTTGACATTTGTACCAGGTATTCGATATCAGGATGTTCCCTTTACCCATGAATGTTACCTGAAAGCTGGTAAATGTCTTAGAGTGTTTTGGCTGTTAAATATATATAGGAGAGGGCATGAGTCTGCTACTTCCTCTTTTAATAAGAAAAAAGCGTATGATTTTTGTATTGTTATCGCTGAAACATGGAGATTGATAAAACTAAAGAATACCCCCCAGGTATTATATAAATTGGAAAATGATATATTTGTCTCTTTCTCAACCTTAATATGCTTGATTTCATACAGTATTAAAGAAGATGCAGTAAGAATGGATGTCCTTCGCTATTTAAAACGAATAGTTCCCGATTTATATTTTAAGAATGGGGTAAAACAGATTATGACTAGTTTTTTTTACAAATTTGCTCCTCATGCTTTTATGAGTTTTCATTATTTTGGAAGAATGCTAAAGCGAAGTGTTAATAATATGTATAATAATTTGTAAACGATATATGCAATGATTACAGTTTTGTATGTCTGGAGGTCTATGGCAATACTTGGGGGAATAGAACGCTCTATAAGTATTAAAATTAATTGGTTGGTGAGCCATGGCTATAATGTCGTGCTTGTTACTTATGAACAAGGTTCCCATCCATTGTCATTCAATTTACATCCTGATGTTAGGGTTATTGATTTAAGCACACCATTTTATAGCTTAAGTAAATATTCTTTGTGTAGAAGATGGTTCTATTTCCTTCAAATGAAATCAGTTTTTTTTAAACGTTTAGAAAATGTTGCACAAGATGTTCATCCAGACGTGGTAATAACAATTGCTGGCTGTATGAACGTCATTAAGGAGATATACAATGCCTGTCGTAATTCCAAATTAATAATAGAATCACATGAGACTTTTTTCTCAGTCGTTAAGGAACCTATATATGTGTCAAATCCTATTTTACATTTCGTTGCCAAATACTATGATAGGAATCTCCTGCGCTTTGTAGGACGCTTTGATCGATTGGTCTCATTGACTTGTGGAGATGCTGATGAATGGCGAAAGCATATATCAACCCAGATAGAAGTTATTCCTAATCCGCTGACATATGAACTTTTTTCTTTGAAAGATAAATCTAAAAATACATCTTTTCGAATCATCTCTGCAGGAAGGCTTGAAGAGGTCAAAGGCTTTGATCGACTAGTTAATGCATTTGCTATGATTGAGGATAAATGTCCTAAGTGGCGGGTTGATATTTTTGGGAAAGGAAGTTGTGAAAACAATCTTCGGAACTTGATAGTCAATTGTCATCTGGAAGATAGAATCGCGATTTTACCTCCTACGAATGATATTTTTACAGAATATCAGAATAGTGATTTCTATGTGCTTAGTTCACTGCATGAGGGTTTGGGGATGGTTTTATTGGAGGCAATGGCCTGTGGGATTCCCTGTGTGTCATTTAATTGTGACTATGGTCCAAGGGAAATAATTGTTGATGGAGTTACTGGAATGTTGGTTGAGGAAGGAAATGTGGAAAAACTGGCAGAAGCGATTTTGTGGATGATAGAACATCATGATGAACGGGTAAACATGGGAAAGAAAGCTTGTGAAGAAATTAAGAAATATAGAGTAGATATCATCATGCAGAATTGGGTAAAACTTTTCGATGAATTGATAAAATAAGCCTTTCTGTAATTTCTAAAAGCCTATCAATTTAGTAATTCATCAAAAAAGGTCTTTCCATTGTTTAGCAATTCTACGGAGTATAAAAAAAGATGTTATATCAGACTTTCAAAGAGTCTTTTCCAACGTTCTGCTATTAGATCCATTTGGAATCGTTGGACGTTGTGGGTGGCATTTTTAGCTAACATACGACATTTGTCAGGATTGTTTATGAGAGAAGTCATTGCTTTGGCTAAAAGGTCAACTCGTTCGCTTTCCACAAGCATACCATCTTCCCCGTTCTTTATAATACTACTGGGTCCCCAAGGGCAATTAAATGAAACTACCGCTAAACCGCAGGCCATGGCTTCAACAATAACCATCCCGAAACCTTCAAAACGGGAACTGCATACATATATAGAACTGTTAAGATATTCTTGCTCAATATTGTTTGTACGTCCGTGTAGGATACAGTAATTAGCAGGAATTCCAAGTTTGTCTCGAATTGCTTCGTAACTTGCTTTATCGCCATCTCCAAATAACTCCAATCGCCATTCTGGACAATTCATATACACTTTTGACCAGGCTTCCAGTAACAAATCAAATCCTTTTTGATATACATACCTTCCAACGGCAATTATTCTTTTTGTTGTTAATGGACTAACAGTTTTAGGAGTAAACGGTAATGGGTTTGGAATAATGGTAACATTGTCTAATTCTGTCCAATTATGTCGATCCTCATCTGTTAATACTATAAATTTATCAAGGCGCTTTATATGTCTAATTAAGCTGTCCATCCAAAATTTTGCAAATACCTTCTTTAACATATTTGCATCAACTTTTTCAAAATTACGATAGTTGTTTCGATTGACATGTAACTCACCAATTTTTTTACTACCATCTTTAATGTCATTGATGAAATTGATCTCTCGGCGGAGTAATGATACGGTGATGTCAGGACGTAGCTGCATCAGTTCTTTGGTAAGAAGATATTTGTATTTCCGTTGTTTCTTCAAGTATATCAACGCTTTTTTGAAAAAGGGCTGATGCCACAATTCTTCAAAGTTCAGATCGAGATTGATAATATGTATTTTGTCGGATAGTTGGTAGAATAATGGTTTATCCTTTCCATCTGTCAAGATGATGGTAATATCATACTTATAGTTTTCTGCAAAATAATTAGCTTTCATTGTTAAAACTCGTACAGCTCCATCTGCAGTATAGAGCTGTGGCGTAATATAGACAATTTTTAAAGATTTTGCCATTTTTATATCTATTTTTTTGCAAAAATAAGTAATTCTTTCAAAATAGCCAAAATATATTCAAATATTTTTGTATTTTTGTGGCGTTAAACATTGTTCTTTCAATATTATGTTATGATGGAATACGATTATTTGATTGTCGGGTCAGGTCTTTTTGGTTCTGTTTTTGCTTATTGCGCAAACAAGATGGGAAAACGTTGCCTTGTTATCGATAAACGCTCTCATTTAGGTGGAAACTTGTTTTGTGATCTAATCTCAAATATCAACGTGCACAAGTATGGCCCCCATATTTTTCACACATCTAATAAAAAAGTATGGACTTTTGTGAATTCTATTGTGGAGTTTAATAGGTTTACAGAGTCGCCTGTAGCCTTTTATAAAGGGAAGGTTTATAACCTACCTTTTAACATGAATACTTTCTCTCAGATGTGGGGGGTTTTGACTCCTGATGAGGCTAAACAGAAGATTGTTGAGCAAAGGAAGGAGATGGATGGGAAGGTGCCTTCCAATTTGGAAGAGCAGGCCATATCATTAGTTGGAAGAGATATATATGAGCGTTTGATTAAAGGCTATACAGAAAAACAGTGGGGACGGAAATGTACGGAATTGCCGCCATTCATCATCAGACGCCTTCCTGTAAGATTCATATATGACAATAATTATTTTAATGATCTCTATCAGGGGGTACCCATTGGTGGCTATAATAAACTGATCAATGGATTGTTAGAAGGCGTTGATACAAAGACAAATACTGATTTCTTCACAAATAGAGAAGAGTGGGGGGCAATGGCTGATAAGATTGTGTTTACAGGAAAGATTGACGAGTTCTATGATTATAGATACGGAAAACTTGAATACCGTACTGTAAGATTTGAGAACGTGGTGCTTGATACCCCCAATTATCAAGGTTTGGCCCAGATAAACTATACAGATGCCGATATTCCGTATACACGCATCATTGAACATAAACATTTTGAGTCTTTTGCCGACGATGTGTATAAGAATCCCCAAACGGTTATCAGCAGAGAATATTCTGTGGAGTGGGAGGATGGTATGGAACCATATTATCCGATTAATGATGAGAGGAATAGCCGTCTTTACAAGAAGTATGAAGCTTTGGCACAACGAGAAGATAATGTTATCTTTGGAGGAAGACTAGCTGAGTACAAGTATTATGATATGGGGCCTATCGTTGAGAAGGTCTTGAACATGTTCTGATTTATCATGAGAGTATTGTATGTTTGCAGGTCCCTTGCATTTTGGGGAGGTATAGAGCGGATATTGGTCGATAAGATGAATCTCCTGGTGACGATGTTTGGCTATGAGGTTTTCATGTTGACGGCTGATCAGGGTAATCATCCTGTGCCATATCAATTGGAAGAAAAGGTATATTTGAAAGACCTAGGCATCCGTTTCCATCAACAGTACCAATTTCATAGCATTAAACGTTTATGGGTTGCCAAAAGATTAGAACGTCTCTTTAAGAAAAGGTTATCTGAGCATTTACAGATTATAAAACCAGATGTGATAGTTTGTACAACAGCGAACTATGTTGATATCAATATTCTTGCGAGATTAAAAGGAGATTTCCCTTTAGTTGTAGAATCACATTCAATTCGTCAGCAAACACTTGGGAAGAATGGTTTTTGCAACAAATACTCAGACTATATGTATCGAAAGGGACTATCTAAAGCTCAGGTAATCGTAGCTTTGACGGAGTTTGATGCTGCTGAGTGGCGAAAAGTTCATCTCTGTGTGAAAGTAATTCCTAATATAGTGCATTTAAATGGTGGCGAAGTTTCTACCCTTAAAAATAAGAGAGTAATATGGGTTGGACGTTTTGACTACCAGAAACGTCCATTGGAAATGATTAAGATATGGCAAAAGGTCTATCCAAGATATCCTGACTGGCATTTGGATATATATGGAGAAGGCGAAATGAAAAATGAATTGGAGAATGAAGTCGTGTCTTTGAATATGAATATACATATCCATCAGCCGACTTCACGGATTTTTAATGCTTATCGAGAGAGTTCCATTTTAGTATCTACTTCACTGTTTGAACCGTTTGGCCTTGTGATTCCTGAAGCCATGAGTTGTGGTTTACCTGTGGTTTCCTTTGATTGTCCTTACGGTCCTGCGGATATAATTACTGATGGAGTTGATGGCTTCTTGATTAAAAATCGTGATATTCATGCATTTGCTGATAAGGTTTGCCAACTCATAGAGGATGAGGATCTGAGACGACGGATGGGGAGAAATGGGATTGTGTCTTCTCAAAGATATCGAGCTGATGCCATTATGCCGAAATGGGTTGATTTGTTTCAAAAGGTTTTGTCCTCCCAATGAATATTGGGACCTCTTTCTTGCAGAATTTGATAAGAGGATATAGTGTAAGTATAATAAAGAAGGTTAACGGTAACGCTTCATACCAACTGTAGCCGTATTGAAGTGAAAAGTGAGAAGTGAAAGGCGAAAAGTGGAAAAAGATGAAATTGGTAATGGTGATAGGTACAATGTGAAGTCCGACGATGACCAGAGTGCCAATGGAAATGTTTGTTACCACAGAAAGTCGGATGCCATCGAGAACCTTGCAACCATAAAGCACCCCGAAGAGAAAAGCAATATTTGTTGGATAGAATATGATGATATGCAGCATGTGCTGACCTGAGTAGAAAGCATCCAAGTGCCAAGTGAAAAGTAGGATGCTGGTTGAAAGACAGAGGATACAACAGATGGAATCACGTTTCAAATGGCAATCTCTAAATAGATGATATTTTCCAAAGAGGTAGCCTATATAATAATAAGGTAGGTTCCGCATCAGACCCATGGGCGTCAGATTGGGAGCAAAATACCAATATTTGTTAGCTGTATAAAGAACGAACGATATCACGCACAATAAAATCATAACCCAATGCTGGTGTTTCGTTTTCCTGCACAGATCAATGATTATGTGCATGATGAGAATGGCAGGGAGATACCACAGTGGTCCATTTAACGGTTCGCAGAAATAATTCTCGTGTTCCAATAGCAGTGCCCCTATAATTGGTTTCATCGCATGAAAGAAATCGGGTAGGGTGCCATTCGAAAGATAAAACTTCAGAATCCAATAGGGGTAGACTATTATATTATATAATATATAAGGTGTAATAAGACTTTGTAAATATTTCCTCCAATTCTCCTTGTCGCTACCTCTGTCTTTCTTTAGATAGCCAGATATGAAAAAGAAGATCACCATCGTCAGGGCCTGCAGATATCGATAATAGAACCACTCCTGCGATTGCGGCAGGTGGCAGAACACGACGCTGCAAACTGCGAGTGCCTTCGCCCAGTCTATCCAATTGATTCGCTCTTTCATGCTACAAAATTACGGAAATCTTTAGAATAATCAAACAAATTCAGATAAATTTTGTACCTTTGCCATTGAAATGGCGAAGCAAAGAATAGAATACATCGATGCAATGCGGGGATTCACGATGATTCTCGTGGTGTATGCCCATGTGTGCTATTTCTGCATGGAAGGGCCGTTGATGGGATATAATCGCATATTTTATCTGTTTCGCTTGCCGTGTTTCTTTATGATTAGCGGTTGGCTGTTCGAATCAATAGCCAGGCGTCCGTTCAAAGAGGTCATTTGTCATAAGGCGATGGTGCAACTGCTGCCTACTTTTATCTTTCTTCTGCTTTTGGCTCCTCCGCCAGAGTTCTTCCATCAGTTGGGTACCTTGAAGGGAGGCTACTGGTTCACGTTTGTGCTGTTTGAGTTCTTTGTACTCTATTTGTTGATTACTCGTCTTGGCAAAGCTTGGCGTCCTTGGGTTGCATTGGGTATTGCGTTGACGGCTTTTTGCTGTGCCAGATATTACAATGAAATTCATCTTTCAGCTACTGGCGTTCAGAAATATGTAGTCGATGTGTTGGGATTCATGAGTGTTACGTTGTGGCGATTTTTCCTCTTTTTCTATATTGGTACTTGGATGCGTCGCAATTTCGATGCCTTTGTCCGGTGGACTGACAAGCCCTGGGCGTTGCCGCTGATGGCTGCGGCGTTTTTCCTGATTGCCTCAACGCCCCACAGGGATAACCTGCCGTTCGAGATGTGCCGCTTCTTCTTCGGAGGCATTATGGGCATGTGGATGGTGTTTACGTGTTTCCGACTTTCTGACTCGTGGTTGAAGAAGCGTCATCTGTCGCAATCCTTACAATATGTTGGCACTCGGACGTTGGATATCTATCTGCTGCACTATTTCTTCCTGCCCCGTTTCCTGATATCGTATGCTGATCGCTTAAAGGCTTTGGATAGTCAATTCATAGAATTCGTCGTTATCATGGGTGTTGCACTGGTGGTCTTGGTCATTACTTTACTTGCAAGTTACCTCATTCGCCTCAGTCCCTTTTTGGGGCATTACCTCTTTGGGGTAAAATATGAAAACTACAAATAGATAATCACAAAGAACGAGGCGATCCAGCCGGCGATGCAGAGCTGGATGAAGTGGTCCTTGACGAGGCTCTTCGTGGGGGAGCCGCTGAGGCCGAAGACGATCATGTTCTGGAGATAGCGCAAGAGACCGGCAAGTACCCAGCCGCTCGTGAGGTAGACATAACGGGTGCCCATGCGCTCAATTACCTCTGGCGACATGGTGTACATGATGTAGCAAACCAAGGTGACTGAGGCGATGATGGCTGTGGCCTCGTTGATGAAGGTCTTGTTGTAGCCCGTGATTGAGACGCGTGGTTTGGTGCCAGTCTGTTCGTAGATGCGATAGTCGTCGTTACGCTTGGTGAAGGCCAGGAAGAGGGCAACGAGGAAGGTCATCATCACCAGCCAATGGGAAATCCAGATGTCTGTGGTGACACCTCCTGCCAACACGCGCATCACGAATCCGACGGCAATAATCGACACGTCGAGGATGGCAATCTGCTTCAGACGGATGCAATAGCCGATATTCATCAGCCAGTAAGCCGCCACTATTATATATAAATAAGGTGTATTGGGACTCATCGCCAACGGGATCAGTGCGAAGGAGCCAATCATACAAATCACCATCATTACGTAACCGCTTCTGACTGAGACCTTTCCGGATGCTATCGGGCGATGGCATTTCTTCGGATGCAGACGATCAGCCTCAACATCCCTCAAATCGTTGAAGCAATAGATGGAACTCGATATCAGGCAGAATGATGCAAACACTACGAGCGTGGGCCAAAAGCAGTCGGGCTTCAACAGATTGTTGCTGAAGAAGATGGGCGCAAAGACGAACATGTTTTTGAGCCACTGCAGCGGGCGTAGCAATTGGATGTAGTGAAACATGTTGCAAAGATACGATTAAGTGAGCAGAAAACCAAATTTCTGAAGAAAAACCTCAAATTATTTGTAATTCCTCTGATTTTTAAGTAATTTTGCACTATGTTTGATTACGAAAAGATTCCAGATTGGTGGGCTCTTTGCCCCAATCGTGATTGTGAGATGGCAGCAACATGTCTTCGCCATCAAGTTTGTTTGCAGGTTCCACAGAAGTATAAGCTGTGGACGTGCGTGCTTCCTAACGCCATCGAGGATGGCAAGTGCAGATTCTTTCAGAAGGCTGAGAAGGTGACGATGGCCCAGGGCATCGCTGCTGTCTATAAGAATGTTCAGTCGCGCGAGGCCCGTTCTCTGATACGCTATGCCCTCACGTCTCATCTCGGCAGTAAGGGCACCTACTATCGCTACAAGAATGGCGAGCGACTGATCAATCCCCAGATGCAACAGGAGATTATCGACATCGTACATCGATATGCGCCAGGCGTGGAGGTCAGTTTCGATAAGACATTTGAGGACTATGACTTTACAAGGAACTATTAACGAACCAGCAAGAAGGTGGTGATTTGTCCCAGCCCCTGGGACACATTGTCCCACCCCATGGGACAAACAGTCCCACCCCCTGGGACAAATCTTAAACCAGTAGTAATTATGAAGCTATCAATCGTTAGAACAGATAAGAAGTACGTCAGGCATCTGACAGTGAACAGCTTTCTTTAAAAATAGAATACATGAATAGGATATTTGTATCGATTTTGCTCACAATAGGCTTTGCTTATAGCTTGTCAGCTCAGGAGAAGGAG
>Ga0310694_10001998_pt1 | contig 21761 bp, 18 predicted proteins | sample 174DNAGHGhighgp2_FD_203884 | JGI IMG/M metagenome (GOLD analysis project Ga0310694, IMG submission 203884) | Sheep rumen microbial communities from Palmerston North, Manawatu-Wanganui, New Zealand - 1742 DNA GHGhigh gp2 (v2) (version 2) | ecosystem: Host-associated > Mammals > Digestive system... | reverse complement strand
GTCCATCTTCAGCTGCTTGGGAGGTGTGCCCTTGATGGTGTCGATGATGACATCCTCGGGCAGCGTGTTATACTGGGCACAATAGTCGGCCAGAGTGTGAATTTTCTGCTCAAACTCCGCCGTCATGCTGTCGTCACCAAGGACAGTGATGACGCTGCCCCTCGCTGCCATGCGCAGTTTGGGAAACAGGTTGCGGATGAGTTGTATGTTGCTGTTGTTCACCCCGTAGAAGGTCACAGGGTCCACGTTGTCGATGATAATGTGTCGTTCAATCATTCAGTAGTGCTATAAAACTAACGACAAAGTTACAGCAACTTCAACACACAAGCAAATTTTATTTGACTTTTGTGGACTAGCTGTCAAGTAGTCCGAGCCTGTGGCTCGGAAAAAAGCCCCTTTTACACTACTGTGTTGCACTCGATCTCCAAAAGGATTTATTTATTAATTTTATTTGCAATAAAGTGGCAGCGTTGTACCAAAAATGAGTATATTTGCAAATTAAAATCTATTGAACCTTTGAAGTCCATCATGCAGGAGGCCGGTTTATACTTGATACCCACTCAGTTGAGCGATGTGGCGCTCGATAGGGTGCTGCCCGCATACAACGTTGATGTTGTGCGCGGCATCAGGCACTTTGTCGTCGAGAGCCTGCGCGAGGCCCGGCGATTCCTCAAAAAGTGTGACCGCAGCATCGACATCGACAGCCTCAACTTCCAAGAGCTCAACGAGCATACCGACCTCAAGGATACTGCCGCTCTTGATAACATGCTTGAGCCGATTGCCCGCGGCGAGGCTGTGGGCGTCATCAGCGATGCTGGTTGTCCTGCGGTTGCCGACCCTGGGGCCGACTTGGTCGCCATTGCCCAGCGCAAGGGCTACAAGGTAATTCCGCTAGTTGGCCCGTCAAGCATCCTGATGGGCTTGATGGCTTCGGGCTTTAACGGTCAGCGTTTTGCCTTTGAGGGCTATCTTCCCGTTGATGCCCAGGCGCGTCAATCGCGTCTCAAGGAGATGACGCGCCGCATCGAGCGCGAGCAGCAGACACAGATTTTTATCGAGGCTCCTTACCGCAATAATCAGTTGATTGCTGATCTGGCCGCTCATTTGCCGGCTTGCATGCGCTTGTGTGTGGCTAGCAACATCACTGGCGAGAACCAGTCAATTATTACCCGCACACTCGCCGAGTGGAAGCAGGCGCGGTATGACTACCACAAGATACCCACCATTTTTCTGTTGAATCAATAATCGGGCGGCACTATGGCAGGACACAAGTATAAAGGATATCCCAATACAGGGCGGCCGCTCAAGATCGCGTTTGACGTTGATGGTAATGACACGCCATCACCCGACCAGATTGTGGCTGATGAAACTTCGGGCCAGCCCAGCTATACTGGTTTTGGTAAGGGATTGTGCTTCATGAGTTTCGGCAGCGGCAGCAGTGGTAACTGCGCCTATCTGGGCACGCCTCGCGGCGGCGTTCTCATTGATGCCGGCATCAGGGAGCCAGTCAAGTATCATCGCAAGAAAAAGAACCCCCAGCGTCAGGATGTGCCTACACTGGACCAGGCGCTTGACGAGCTGGAACGCAACGGCGTGAGCCGTGATATGGTCAAGGGCGTTTTGTTGACCCACGCCCACCAGGACCACATGCGTTGTCTATATCCTGCTGTGAGCCGTTGCGACTGCAGCGTTTACTGCACCATGGGTGTTATGAGCCAAATGGTACAGCGGTGCCGCATTTCAAGCCGCATCCATGACCGTCATGTCGCTATCTTCAAGGAAATTCCGTTCCGCATTATGGATATGGAGATTACAGCCTTTGAAACGAGCCATGACGTGAAGAGCGTGGGATTTGATATCGAGTATGAGGGTGAGCACTTTGTTGTGGCGACCGATATGGGTATTATTACCGAGCGCGCCGCCCATTACATGAGCCGCGCCAACTATCTGATGATAGAGTGCAATTATGACCTTGAAATGCTTGAAAACGGCAAATATCCGCAGATGCTCAAGGATCGCGTGAAAGGCGAGAAAGGCCATCTGGACAATGTCGTTGCGGCACAATTTGTTGCCAATCACTACCATGAAGGGCTGCATTATGTGTTCATGTGCCACTTGAGCAAGGACAATAACACCGAGGAGATTGCCCTTTCTGCCATGCGCCAAGCGCTGGAGGCCCGCGGACTTAGCGTCGGCGACGGCTCCAATGCCCCTTCCCAGCGTAACCGTAATGTCCAGATCTACGCTTTGCCCCGTTATAATACCTCTTCTTGGTTCGTTTTGGCTTGAAATACCGCCTGTTATAGTGGTGTTTTTTGGGGGTACTGCTGATGGCGGTACTTTTTTTCGGCTCAACCGTCTTGACCTCATGATGTGCCGTCTGGAGCGCATTGACGGGTTCAGGCTTGATTTTCTCGTTAAAGAGGCTGTAGTCATCATTGACTTCCAGCAGTTGCTTGAAGTTCTCGGTGAAGAATGGCTCCAACTTGTCATAATTGATGAGCACTGTGGTGGCCTCGTTCGAGATGCTGCCGTGTCTGAAGTGGAACATGATGCCCTTGTCGCTGCAGCAGATTTCGGCAGGCACGTTCAAGGCATGTTGCAGCTTGTTGCCGGCACGACCGTTATTGATATCATCAATCTTCTTATTGATGGCTTTGAGCAGTTTGCTTTCTTTGCCGGTATCGGCTACAAGTATGTCGATGCGTGAGAGCACCCGTTGCCTGAAGCGGTCAAAGTGCACAAACGATGAGGATTCCACATTGGAACTGCCGTTATATTCCGTCTTGTCGATTTCCATGACAAGCAGTCGTTGCGAGGTCATGAAGGGATAGACCATTACCTGTGAGACGTTGCCATAGACCGGGTGAATGGCCGGCGCCTTAACAAGGGTGTGGTAGTCATCTCCGATAGGCTTGTTGAACGCGGGCGTGTTCAGGTACAGGTATCGGGCATCTTTCATGCGTGAGTGACTGTTGCCAAAGGCTTTCATTGTCAGCTCTTTGTTCAGCTCATCCAGTTCCTCATTGCCGTTAACCGCAAGCGGCCATTTTACCTTCACATGCTTGATGCTGGTGTAGTAGGAGTTCTTGTCTCCGGCAATCGATGGGGTGTTGGCGATAAAGTAGTAGCTGGTGCTCTGGAGTTTATCAAATGTGTCGGTCTGCGAAGCGCTGGTCAATGTGTCGGCTTCAACCACAACGTCTGTTGAGTCACGCAGGCTGAAGAGGTCTTGGCTCTTGCCGCCCGACTCAATGCGCCGAGACATGTACCATCCTGCAGCTACCAGGTCGATGATTGTCAGTAGAATGATTGTGATGATGAGGTTCTTTTTGGTCATTTGTGTATATGTTGATGTCCTGATTATTTATTGTTTGCTCCAAGTCGTTCAACCGCTTCACTCACGCGTTGCATCAGCCATCGTGGCGTGCTGGTGGCACCGCAGATGCCGATGCGCTCTTTACCGATGAGCCATGTTGGATCAATGTCGCTCTCGCTGCTCACCAGATGTGAGTCGGGGTTGGCATCGAGGCACTCGGCAAACAGGATGCGCCCGTTACTGCTTTTGGTGCCGCTCACGAACAGGATGAGCTCATGTTGGCGAGCAAATTCCCGAATCTGAGGGATGCGGTTGGCTACCGAACGGCAGATGGTGTCGAAACTGCGAAAGGTGACACCAGGCTCGACTCGGCGCTTGATTTCCTGCACGATGCGTTTAAACTCCTGAACGCTCTTGGTCGTCTGCGAGTAGAGATAGATATCGCGGGAGTAGTCGATTTTATCAATCTCGTCGATGTTCTCGATGACTGTGGCGCGGCCTTGTGTCTGACCGACCAGGCCCAGCACTTCGGCATGGCCGCGTTTGCCGTAGATAACGATCTGCGGGTCTGAGCCCGTCTCCCTGTCATTAAAAGTGGTGTTGATGCGTTGCTGCAGCTTGAGCACCACGGGGCAGGTGGCGTCAATAATCTCGATGCGATTGCGGCGGGCGGTTTCATAGGTCTCGGGCGGCTCGCCATGGGCGCGCAGCAGCACTTTCACATCATGCAACAGTTCCAGTTGCTCGTGGGTGATTGTCTCCAACCCCTGTTTGGCAAGACGGTCCACCTCGGCAGTATTGTGCACGATGTCGCCCAGGCAATAGAGGTGCCCGCTCTTGTTGAGCTCCTCCTCGGCCTTGCGGATGGCTGTCGTCACCCCAAAGCAGAATCCCGACCCGCTGTCAATCTCAATAATTGCCACGACAAGTAACCGGTTTCCAAACCATCAACACCTCACTTCTGACCCCTATTTGCTGGCTCTCTCCAGATAGAGATTATAAAGCCACTCGTTTTGTTCCTCGATGGTCATGTTGGAGTTATCCAGTACCATCGCGTCCTCGGCTTGGCGCAAAGGACTCTCCTTGCGGGTGCTGTCGATGTGGTCTCGTTCATTCACGTTGGCAAGCACTTCGTCAAAGGTCGTGGTGGTGTCGCCCTTGGAGCGCAGTTCGTCAAAGCGGCGCTGGGCGCGCACTTCGGCACTTGCTGTGGCAAACACCTTCATCTCGGCATCTGGGAATACCACTGTACCAATGTCGCGTCCATCCATAACCAGACCCTTGTCCTTACCCATGGCCTGCTGCTGCTTGACCATCGCCTTGCGCACAAAGCCGATGGCAGCGATGATGCTCACCACGTTGCTCACGCGCATCGAGCGGATGTAGCGCTCCACATTCTTGCCATTGAGCACGGTCACACTCTTGCCGTCCTTGGTGGGGCGGAAGGTAATCTTGATGTCACCTTTCTTCAAGTGCTCCTTGAGCGCCGTCTCGTCCACCTTGCCACGCTTGATGAGACCGTTGCGCAGTGCGAACAGTGTGACAGCTCTGTACATCGCTCCGGTGTCCACATAGGCATAGCCTATCCTCTTGGCCAAAGCTTTGGCCATTGTGCTCTTTCCCGTTGACGAGTGTCCGTCAATGGCGATAGTGATCTTGTTTAACGTTTTCATTATGTTGGGCGTATAATGTTGATTTCAGGCCACAAAGATAGTGTAAATTATTTGAAACTCATGAAAAATAGTTCCTTGGATTGGCCAACACACTTAGCGGACGTAATGTGGCATCTCGGCGGGGATGACCATCGAGATTTCCACCATGCCGCAGACTTTACCGTCGCGGCGCCACGGCGTTTGATAAATCATCTTCTTGACACCTTGTTTGTCGATGGTGTAGCAGTTGACGGTGTCGGTGGCAATCATTTCGCGGATTTTTGCCTGTGAACGCTCGCTGTGGCAGGGCATGAGGTTCTGGCCCAGCATCGTGCGCCCGTCTTTGTCAAAGGTTGCCCTCGATCGCTCGTTCATGAAAATCACTTTGCCTTCCAAGTCACACACGGTAATAGCGCAATGCGTCCCCTCGGCCCAAGCCAGGGCATCGTTGATAATTTCTTGCTCGTTCATTGTATTTGATTTTTATGGTGGATTTTGGAACCTAAAATTTAAGGCCCCAAAAGGCATTACTTGTTGTTAACTACATTTACGGGTTTGCCGTCGAGATAGGCGGCGACATTCTGGGTGATGACATCCATCAGGCGCTCGCGGGCCTCATAGCTGGTCCAACCGATGTGGGGAGTGATGTAGCAGTTGCGGGCCGACAGCAACGGATGGTCGGCAGCGGGCGGCTCAACACTGGTGCAGTCAATGGCCGCGGCATACAGGTGGCCGCTGTTCAGGGCATCGGCCAGATCTTGCTCGACAATGAGGGCGCCGCGCGCCAGATTGAGCACGATGGAGCCTTGCTTCATCATTGCCAGGCGTTCGGCATTGATCATGCCGGTCGTGTCGGCATTGAGCGGGCAGTGCAGTGTGAGCACGTCACTGGTGCGCAACAGGTGCTCCAGATTGTCTGCCTTGAGAATCCCCTCGGGCAATTGGTCGGCGTTCTTGCTGGTATAGGCCATCACGCGCATGTTCATCGCTTGGGCGATGCGAGCCACGGCGCTGCCGATGTTGCCCAAGCCGATGATACCCATCTGCTTGCCTGCCAACTCGATGAGGCGAGTGTTGAAATAGGCATAGCTGCCGCAGTTGGTCCACTTCAGGTCATGAGCCTCGTCGGTGTAGTGTTGGGGCTGCCAGCAGATGTTCAGCAGGTGGGCAATGGTGAGCTGGGCCACGCTGTCGGTGCTGTAGGCAGGCACGTTGGTCACGATGATGCCGCGACGGCTGGCCTCGGCCACGTCGGCCACGTTGAAGCCGGTGGCCATCACGCCGATGTATTTCAATTCAGGCAGCTGGGCAATGGTGGCGGCATCGATAGGGACTTTGTTGGTCAGCACCATCTCGGCATCTTTGCAGCGTTCAACAACGGTGTCGGCAGTGCCGAAGTCATAGATGTCACATGGGGCCAACGCCTTCATGGGCTCCCAAGAGAGGTCGCCGGGGTTGCCGGCATATCCGTCAAGAATAACAATTTTTCTCATGTCATTATTCGATTTTATGTTGATGATTATTAGGTTCTATTACATGACAAAAGTAAGCGAAAAATGCCAAACGGCAAAAATATTTGATGAATATGGACTGCGTCTCCCCAAAATTCAAATTATTATTTGCCTTTTGGGCTAGACTTGCTCATTTTTTCGTTAATTTTGCAGTTTAAAAACTCATTAGACTACCAGATGGATAACAAGAAACTGATGGAAACGGTTGCTGCCAACCTTGGCAGGACTGAAGAAGATGTCAGCAAGTTGCTAGAGGCGTTTGCTGGCGTTCTGCGCAACCGTTGCGGCGATTTAGATAGTGTGCATGTGCCCAGTTTCGGCACTTTTGAGCCCAAGAAACGCAATGAACGTGTGATGGTTCAGCCCCGCACCGGCAAGCGGATGCTGGTTCCGCCAAAGGTGGTATTGGGTTTCAAGATGAGTAATGTGCTCAAGTCAAAGCTCAAGTGAAAATGAATAAGAAGGTTACATTTGTAGAACTTGTTGAATTGATGGCCGAGGCATCCTCGACGTCAAAGCGCGTGTGTGAACTTTTCCTGCGCGAACTGTTTTCCACTATTTCTCAGGCTCTGATCAATGGCGAATCGGTAAAGGTCAATGGTGTCGGCACTTTCAAGTTGACGCAGGTCAAGCCGCGAAAGAGTTCAAAGGAGAAATCAGACGACAGTTTGACATCTGTTGGTTCTAGCAAGGTGTCGTTCACTCCCGACAAGAAACTTGCCGAGGCGGTAAATCAGCCGTTCGCTCATTTTGAGAGTGTCGTTCTGGACGATGCCATGACCGATGAGAAACTTGCCGAGGTTGATGAGCAGCATTCTTCTGAAATACTGTCGCATGAAGCAGATGCGCCTGCACAAGCGCCCGTTGATTTCCCGGAGCTGGCCGACCCCGCACCATCGCCAGAGCCTGAGGGATTCTATGTACCACCCTCATTTGACGAAATTGCTTCAATCACCGAAGAGATAGCTGCCGCTGATGTGCCGGCCGAGGAACCCGAGCCTGAAATGACCGTGATGGCAGCCCCCGAACCTGAACCCGAAGCTACGGTGACGGCTCCGGATGAACAGATTGCGCAGCGCCGAATCGAGGAACTGCAACGCAAGCCCATGCTCATCGGACGCCCGATCGACGGCCCGAGCCGTCCTGTACCCAAGCCCGAAGAGGAAGAGGAATCAGTCGTTGACAGTCATTTCTATCGTCCTGAGCCGCGCAACGCCTACAGGCCTACGCCCGAGCAGATTGAACGTGCTTCCCACAAGACCGACAGGCGCTGGATTTGGATAGCACTGGCTGTGCTGGCCGTGGGATCTTTGATCTGGTGGCTGGCACGCCCGGGCGGTAAAGCCGAGGAACCTGTTCAACAGGCTGTTGTCATCTCCGATTCGGACAGCGTCGCAGTCGAAGTCGCTGAAGAAGATGTTCCCGCAAAACCCTCTGAACCCGCAAAGGCTGATGATGAAGTCAAGCCCGCTAAAGCCGCTGATGCCAAAGTCGTGACCGATGTCATCACCCAAACTGAGGTGTTGACCACCCTTGCCGAGAAATACTACGGCAGCCAGTGGTTCTGGGTATATATCTACGAGGAAAACAAATCGATTATCTCAAACCCGAATAACGTGAAGCCCGGCACACGGGTTGTAATTCCACCGGCCGAGAAATACGGCATCGATGTGAATAACCCAGCCAGCCTGAAGAAGGCGCAGCACAGATCCTGGGAACTGTTGAAATAACCTCAAGCTGACAACCTCTAAGGTGCCCGCCCTCTTTCTCTTCAATGGCGAATTTAGCGAATGAAACGAATAAGCATCCGCTGCGTAGCATTCGGTTAATTCGCCGTTGAAAGGTTGTTCATGTTGTCCTAGTTAGGAGTTAGGCTTTAGGCGTTAGGGTTGTATAGAAGAAAACGCGGATGCCTCATTAACCATTATCCTTTATCCTGCTCGCGAAGCGAGCATAAATGCGGATGCCAATATGTTCAATTAGTGTAATTCGTAGTTTAGAAAGTTGAATGCGGATGCCTCCTTAACCATTAACCATTATCCTTTATCCTGCTCGCGAAGCGAGCATAAAAAGCGAGCATAAAGAAACTGCGCCGGTCTTCACGAAGGGGGGCTTCGCTCCAGCCGGCGCAGTCGGGCTTAAAAATGTTGACTGTGCCTCAAGGCACCGTTGCAAGCATCATGGCATTGGGCTTACACAAATTTTCTTGCCCTGGTGGATATAGATGCCGGGCGTGGTCGGCACCTCCTTGCCTACTGGCTGGCCCATCATGTTGTAGTAGTTGGGATCCTGACAGTGTCCCCGCTGGTCAACTACCACCTCATTGATGCCTGTCATGTTATCGGGATCATAATGAATTCCTTTATAGACGATTTCGTTGTTTTCAATGACATGACTCAGTTTATAGATGACCTGGGTCATACCTGTTGTAAGTGCGTAGAAATAATTAACAGGGGTTCCAGGGGAATCTCCTACATATCCGATTCCTTCAATAATAAATTCATCGCCAAAATATTCGCCATCACCTTTCTCCAGACTAAGTACATGTCTTTTACTCAAATGATCACCAATGGTGACGGTATCAGCATACATATAATGATACTGCTGCTGGAACATGAAATCTGACATATGAATATTATTATAAAAAGTTTCCGGGTCATTGAAATCATATAGAACAAACTCGATACCTGTCTCTACTGCTGATATAAAATCTGGAAGATTAACCATAGTGCCTATACCGATGGGGCACTCCCAATACCTTTTTTCATCAGGGATGATTCCATATACAATCTTGTTCTCTTCACGCAAAAAAACTGGAATAGTGTCGTTTTCGGTATTAATGGCACCACCCTGATACAGGTGGACCTTTTTATAACATTTATTATTTAAAATGGTATCACCTTTTATTTCTAGCGTATAATAATGCTTGCCAGAAGCAATATAACTATTATCAAAAGGAAAATCGTAGTAGTACACCCATTTGACGCCTTCACGAACGAAGGGAACATATTCATAATCCTGAGCCATGGCCTGGAAAAGAACAATAACAGAAAACGCTATAAAAACAATATTCTTTTTCATCGTTTTACATTTTTGTTGTTGAATTTATTGCAAAAATATTGAACTTAAACGTCATTTCCAAATTTACTTATCAGAAACTTGACGGATAGACTGCAAACGTGGCACCTTTTTCAACCGAAAAACCGTCTGAAAGTGTGACCGTTCCACTAGCTTCAATCTCATACTCCACACCGCTCTTAACGGTCACATAACCCGGGGTACGAATAGAATCAACCGATTCACCTGCCGTAACATCACTAGCTATCACGTATTGAGAATTGCTTAATGCTACGTTCTGTAAGAATAAAGGAGCAATATAGGGAATATAATTATGTTTATAGAGCATAATTGTTCCATTAGGCGAGACATTGTTGAAAGTCGTTGCAGACGACGTTACACGAGTTTGTGCATAGCCATCATTGTCTGTATAAGCTACTATCGTAGAATCAGCACCGGATATGCCTGAAACTGAAATGGAGTTGTTTGATCTTGTTACTGTAATATTGGAATACTCTCCAGGTGTGTCTGTCCATATTTCAAATTCTGGATCTCCAATTAAATTATGGACCAAAAATAGATATTTATTTAATGTACTATTATTTACACATTTTGAAATGGCTTCTGCCACGCCTATTTTATTATATTGATTATTTGAAATTAGGTTTGCAAAATTGTATTCTAATTCCGTTGAAATCTTATATAGATAACCCTCGCGAGTATTGCCTAAAAATGCTGGACCACCATAATCCTTGCCTGTTGTAAATGATTCTCCAAAATTTGTGGTGACTTTAGTATAATGTGGAGCTTGATCAAAAGGTGTCATTGTACATCCTGTAGAATAACAAATAGAAGGATACCATTTATTTGTCATATTATTCAATCCATTTCCAATATGATTATCGAGATTATAAATGGCATTATCATAAACATAATGAATAGAATCGATTGACCATAAATAAAAAAACACTGTATCATTATCATATTTTTTGCGATAACCATAAGATATAAATCCAGATGGACTTGCATGATTCAGAAAACTAATATACCCATATCTTGTAGAATTAATTCTGTTGATAATATCTGTTCCAGATGGATATTGCGAATCAAAATATTCTTTAAAATGTGTTGAATCTGTAAATACACTCTTATATTTTTCATTTATGTATTCAACTTCATTTTTTATTTGGAAATCAAGAGATTCTGAATAAAAAATTCTTTTTAAATATAGAAAATCACCTTTTCCAGGATAAAGCTCATATCTAAATAATTTATCAGAGTAGTTGATGATCTGTTCTTGAGTTTTTGCCAATAGTCTTCCCACATTTAAATTATAACCTTTCTTATAATCGTTACCAGACCAATCACTATTTAATTCACAATAATACGAATCGGTTGGAATATTGTCTTTAATCTTGTATGGAATATTTCCTGCTAATAGCACATATTCTGTCCCCCATTTAAAGGCATGCTTAAGATACTGTCTGATCTTGCCAGCGTCTTCTGGGCATGAGACGTAGGTTGTTCCGTCAGCTTTCTTGATGATATCGCCTCCAGAGGCGAGAGGATTATTTATAATCTCATCGAGTGTCACAATCTGTACAGTGTAACCCTTTTGTCTCTTTAAAGCCGCCAGGCGGCGTAGAGAAGTTTTCAGTTCCTGAGTTGTAATGATAAGATATTTTGGATAAAATATAAGTCCGCCTGTGCCAATTCCAGTTGTGTCAACCTGCAATGAATCATGTGGAGGGAAAAATGGATCAATTCCGCCTCCTCGACCTTGAATCGATAAGGTGGGTATCGGTATGGATGCGGTTGGAGCATTTGAGGAAACTTGCGCAGGGTTGACCACAATGCTTTGAGTCATGTGGTAGCCCTTTTGCCTCAAAACGGAGTCCTCTCTCACAATGGGTCTCATGTCGGTTGAGTCGCTTATACTATAACTCAAAGTCAGGCTAATACTGCTGGTCTTTCTAATGGAATTCCGCATCATGCCGCTTGATGCATGCTTATAGGCTATTGGCATGACGGCGACAGTGACGATGTGGTTCTCGCCAGCAAGAAAGCCCTCGTCAACCACCCATGCACGCTGTGACGGATACAGCGTGTTGGAATAGTAGGCCGAAGTGTCCGGAAGTGTGATGGTCACTGGGGTAGTATCGTTCATCATGCGTGGAGTCTGGCATGGATATACCAGATGGTTAATGCTGTTGATTACAGTGGCCCCTATGCTAGCGGTAACACTGAAATTCGTCGCATTATAGGGCACTGAGAATTTTAGGTAATCAACAGGCAGCGAAGGCATGCCAGGGGCTCCATCGTTGTACAGCCCTTCGTAGTTGACGGTCGTGTAGGTCACGCCTCCCAGCGTATCGGTGCCCAGCGTCAAATTGCTGTAGTCATAAGTTGCAGTATGGGTGATAACTCCCGCCACCGCCATCAGCGGAATGAGCACCGCAGCGAGCACCGCAATCGGTTTAAGTGATGACTTTCTCATGGCAGTGTGTCTTTACCTGGTGAGTATCATTTGCTTGCTATCAATCAGGGCACCGTCGGCGACGAGGGCATACAGGTACATGCCCGCATTGAGGTTGCTGGCTGTCAGCGTCACCTGGCTCTCGCCGCGTCCCTGTGCGGGAATGCACTTGAGCTGCATGCCTTGCATATTATAGATGTAGATGTCGGCGCGCTTCACGTCCTCGGGCAGTGAGTAGCGGATGACGGTCTCGCTGTTCCACGGATTGGGCGCGTTCTGGTACAGTTTGGCGCCTTTCAGGCTGGCTTCCAGCTCATCGTTGGCCGACTGCTGGGGCGCCTGGAACATGGGAGCGACCTCTTCCTCCTCTTGTTTCTCCGCCTTGAGTTCGGCGAGTTCGGCCTGCAGTTCGTTGATGGACTGCACCAGGATGGGAATCAGGCCGATGTAATCAACCGACATCATTCCGTTAGCATCAGTGTGAACCAATTGAGGGAAAGCTTCTTTTACATTTTGGGCAAGGAAACCATAACGCTCGCTGCCCTGATCTAAATTCTGATAGTACCGATTCATAGTTTCTGCTTCATGACTGTTTTTGCCTGCAAGGGCCAACCCATTAAACTGGCCGTTAGTGCGGTGGCTTTTCAGCTGATAGGTAACAGGCTCAAGAATGAGCAAGGAATTGAGCACATCATCAACAGGCACAATATTTTCCTTATACCGTTCGTCAGACTGTATTAGCACGCCATGGGCAAGAATGTCACTATTGACGTTCAAGTTTGTCGAAAGTGAAGGATCAAAAAAAGCGATGGTGTCAAGTGTGCCTGTTCCTTTGGTGATGTAAATTCCGTTTTTGCCATGCAACCACATTTTATCACTGTCAGCCATACCATATTCCCCTATGGCGACATAGGTGCTATCTCCGAAAGTAATGCGGCCACCTGCTTTATTGGTGCCAATGTCACCAAAGATTTTCAGTGTGGTTACTGTGTCCAGATCATTGGAAGAAGGATTGACTCCCAGTTCTGCATGACCACTATTACGGATGACGAGTTGCGCATTCACTTGGTTGGCTATGGCCAACAGGCAGAACAGTGCTGCCAAGAACTTGAATTTTAACATAATGAATAAATTTTTAATTGTTTAAAATGGATTGGAATTGAGGGATAATATCGATCATCAGTAGGTGTCAAAGTATCCTTCGTAGGTGTTGTCCAGTGGGCTGTCGATGGTGATGACGTACTCGCCCTCGGGAAGCGAGGAGATGTCGATGGTGCCATAGGAGCCGCTGACCTGGGTGGAGATATAGACCGTCCAGTTGGTTGCCGAGGCAATCACAACGTCGTAGTGGGTGACCACACCCAGGCCGTCAACGATGATCTGCTGGTTGTCGCCATCATAATACACATCTGGCATGTCAGCAGGAAGCGGCAGATTGTTGTGATCGCCATGATTGCCGCCATACTGTAAGTTAATACTTGCTTCATCGGCCATGGTTGTGATATTACAAACAGCTACAATGATGATGAATAAAAAACGGTAGTGTCTCATGTTTTTTGGCATTTTAGTTCATGAAAAATAGATAAAACACACATTTTTTTGCGGCAGAGCCACAAATTATTCTCATGCAAAATTATAATAAAAAAATGGGACATACACAAAAAGCCGATTAACATTTTTGGGGGCTAAATCCCTGTTAACCAGCTACCATTTAAAAAAAATAATTAATCAACCTTTTTGGCGTATTGACTGCTAATTCAGTTTCCCGTCCAAATACATCTGAATGAATTCATCAAACCTTACATCCATACCTATTCTTTCCTTGATCAATTTTCTCTTATAGTTGCTGACTGTAATGGCACTTGAATAATCCATGCACAACTTTATGATTTGAGGTGAAATATTTGCGCATAATAGCCAAAACAAATGGTTCTCTTTGGTTGTCAGTGACGGATACTTATGTTCAACAAAAGTTGCAATACCATTAAATTCACCATCTACCGATGATTTCAATTTTTCCCAAAACGATTCTTTCGGTGAGAAATGCAGGGTGTCTTTATTATCATTTAGTTCCTTGATAAGGGCGATCAGTGTCTTGTGGCGCCTAACATCATCATTCCTTGTTCTTACTTTAATTTCATTATACAGTTCATTGAGTGCCGACTGCCTTAGCATCACGATATCTGCTACCATACTGTGTAAATCAGCTTGCTGTGATTCGAGTTCTATGTTTCTTTGAGTAACGGCATTTAACTCCTCTTCTTTTATGGCGAGTGCATCCCTTTGGCTCTCCTTTTCTCTCTCTAATTCACGTATCTTTTGTGACGTGCTTTCCAATAACTGTTCTATCTCGATACGAGAATCATCTAAATTATTTTGATATTTATTGATTTTTTTCTGTATCAGTTTTTTCAAGAAGAGAAGTAGAACGGAAAGCGCCAATAATATCAAACATAAAGTAATGATCAGATTCTGAAACGTGCGTTTTTTAAAATATGTGGCTTGTTGAGAGGCTTCACATCTTATTTCGGTGATCGGCAATTCCGATTTCAGAGATTCGTGAAGCATCTGATTCTCAATATCGATGGCTTTGGCAGAAGAAACTTCTTTTTCAATTGTTTGATTTGAAGCTCTAGACAAATCTGAAATCAATAAATAATGATTCATACTGTCTTGTCTTGTCGTTGGTTTCGGGATGATTCTCTGTACCCAAAGGGCTGAATCAATCTCTCCTAGTCGGATAAAAGATCGAGCCGCATAGTAGTAGAATTGATTCTCATCACATTGATTCTTTGCGTTCAGGATAATATCCATCGCCAAGTTCTTTGAATGGGCAAAATCGCCTTGATAGAAATAAATGCCTGCCAACTTCGACTGATAAAAGAAACCTCGTGAAGAGCCAATGGACCTAGCTAATTTTATTGCTTGTTCAAGACAAATCCTGGCACTGTCCTTGTCGAAATCATACAAGTAAGTTCCCAGTTTTCCTATCGAAGTCGCCATATATTCTGTGTCTTGTATTTGTTTGAAATAATGATAGGCATTGCGCGTTCTCTTGATGATAGCAGTGGCATTTATATATTTATTTTGATACAAATTGGCAATTCTCAAATTGACATATCCCAGGTTGAAGTAGTCGTCGGGGGCAGCAGTGGCTTCGGCGTGCTTGTAGTAGAACATGGCGCTGTCTGTGTAGCCTAGTTCGTCCATGACAGCGCCCTTGTAGATATAGGCGCGGGTGAGTTTCTCGCGCTCGCCACCGTGGGCACGGTAGTAGGCGAGGGCGCGGTTGATGCCGCTGTCGCTGGTGGCTGTGATGTAGCAGCGGTAGCGGGACTGCGTGAGCAGCAGGTCACGGTAGGCACGGTCGCCCTCATCGGTCAGACTGTCGGGCGGCAATGCCTCGATGAGTGCCAGGGCGCTGTCCGGGGCCGGTTGCATGAGGCTGTCGGCTGCCACGAGCCGCGCATCATAGCGGTGCGCGCCACTGCACCCCATGACCACCGCCACGAGCACTGCTGCAATCACTATGCCCCACAAAAGCCGTCTCATTTAATCATATAACGCTCCACAATTACAGAATATTATATGATTAACTCTATATTAGGCGTTAGGTGTTAGGTGTATCTGCCTTCTTTCTTTTAAAACGGCGAATTTAGCGAATAGGCATCCGCTGCGTAGCATTCGTTCAATTCGCGACAATCGCAGTTTAAAAAACGTGCGCCCCCAGTGGTAGGGAACGCACGCTGTGTGATGATTATCGTTGTGATTTGTTTTACAGAACGCGGCAGGCACCGACGTAGCGGCGGCTGTAGTAGGACTCGGTGTTCTTGCTCTCGGTCACACCGCTGCTGCATGCCGAGTGGATGAAGTGGAAAGTGTTGTCCTCGTTGACCTTGGTAACAATGCCCACGTGGCCAACACCGCCACGGCCCGAACGGCCCTGGAAGAATACCAGGTCGCCAGGTTGCAGGTCGTTCTTCTTCACGCGTACGCCATCAAAAATCTGGCCCCTCGACGAGCGGTCGAGCTGGATGCCAAAGCGCTTGAAGACGTAGCTGGTGAAGCCTGAGCAGTCAAAACCGCGAGGCGACATCGCTCCATAACGATAAGGCGTGCCGCGGAAGCGGTATGCATAACTAATAACCTGATCAATAATGTTGTTGCGGCTGTTTTGTTCTAACTGTTCAAGAACGGTACCCTGCTTGCGATTGTCCAATCTCTGAGCCTGGGCTGAAAAACCTGAAAACGTGATTGCTAAAAGAATGAATAATGTTGATAAACTTATTTTACTTTTAATAAAACTCATAATTAATTAATTTTGAGGGCTGGAAGATTGCTCATCAGAGGTCCCTTCTTTAAGGTGCATCGAGAACGATTTCAATGACGTGCGCCCTAGTTTGTCGTTGCAAAGGTACTTCAACCTGAAAACCCGACCAAACATCTTAAACACTTGTAAACATTTGGCAATTTTTGGGTTTTTACATCATTGTTCCACGTCAAGCCCACTAAAAACAGGGCCTCGCAGGGACTGTCAATTTTTAATTTTTGGAAATTAAAAATGAAAAAGTTTACACTTTTTAACAATAAATGGCATCCTATAAGATTTATTTTTTAGATTTTTGTCACTAAAATCGGTGGTTGGAATATAAAAAGTGCCTTTTGAATTAGCATAATGCAATCCAAAAGGCCGATTTTATTAAAAAAGTGATTTTTTGCCCATTTTTAAGGCCGTCATCATGTGCCGCGGGCCGTGGAACAATCCTGTATTCGGTACACCCCAAACAGAAGCGAGTTTACCCCCTCACTCCTGACCTCTCACTTCTAATTGAAAAACGTCAGTTGGTAATGGTGTAGCCGCCGCTGCCGCTGGGAAAGACTCGGTATTGCCGCATTCCCACTTTGTTGTTGATGGCGACACCGCTCAAGGGGCCACCGGCGCCTGTCAGCGGGTTGTATCGGGAGCCGCATTTGGGGCATACGGCTTCAAGGTTCGTCGCATTGATCGAGAGCGTGATGTTCTGGCTCGCTTCGACGGGACATGCCAGGTCATAGGCCATGGGTGCATCGATACCCATCATCAACAGCACACCGCCATAGCCGGTAAAGGTGTTCATATTATACGGGAAATTGGACGGGATATTTTTTTCGCGGTCAAAGATGCGGTAGTCTCCCATGCCGTTCACACCATAGGTATTCCACATTGCATAGTTGCTCAAGTCTATCCTCACGGTGTAGTTGGGAATGGCCTTGTTGTCGATGTGCTCACAACCACTTGCTGCCACCAGCATGACGATGGCTGCCAATGTCTTGATGTAATTTGAGAATCTCATTATATTTTATTGTTGGTTTTATCATTATAACGCATGAAATAGCAGTTTGATTGTGGGAATGTGCAGAAAACTTAGATTTCAGGAAATGAGGCTTTGTCATGACATAAATAATAAAAAACCTTATTTTTTATTTTGTTCTATCCATGACTTGCATTAATTTTGCGTCCACAAAACCATTATCAAGGCATGGATCCTCTTTTTTCCATAATAACTGTCACATGGAATGCTGCCGATGCCATCGTCCCTACATTAGAGAGCGTGCAACGGCAGACAAGCTCTGATTATGAGATGCTTATCATTGACGGAGCCTCCACCGACGACACGTTGAAAAAAGTGCGTGAGGCGTCTATTGCCTCGTTGCGCGTCTTCAGCGAGCCCGATAATGGCTTGTATGACGCCATGAATAAGGGCCTGAATCTTGCCCGTGGGCGTTACATTATCTTCCTTAATGCGGGTGATGCCTTTGCCTCCGATACCGTGTTGGCGCGCATGGCGATGCAGGCTACCGGTAATCCTGGTGTCATCTATGGCCAGACGCAGCTGGTCAATGAAAAGCGTGAAGTAGTGGGAATGAGGCATCTCACTGCACCCAAACACTTGACTGCTAACAGTTTCCTCAACGGAATGGTCGTGTGTCATCAGGCATTTGTGGCACGCCGTGACCTGGTGCCGCAGTTCGACCTGCAATACCGCTTCAGTGCCGACTATGACTGGTGCATCAAGGTGCTCAGGAAGTCACCGGCCAATGCCTATGTCGGGCGCGAGCCCATCATCAGTTACCTTGCCGACGGCATGACGACACGCCACCACCGCTCATCGTTATGGGAACGTTACCGCATCATGTGCCGCCACTATGGCACCTGGCGCGCGACGATTGCCCATTTGAGTTTTGTGCCGCGCTTCCTGAAACGCCGTCTGCTCGGCAGTGCCAACAGGCAGTAACGGGCACTAATCCTTACCCGAAGAACTAATTAACCATTGCAATATACGTCATGGACGATAAGAAATCAGGAAATATCATTACCCGCAATTGGAGCCGCTTCAAGCTATGGTACAAGGGCTTGTATCGAGGCCGCCCCTGGTGGGTCAAGACATTGGTGGCTCTGGCCACGTTCATTGTCCTGTTTTTGCTCTATCTGGTGGCTGTCGATGTCAACCTGTTGTGGCTCTTTGGCAAGTCGCCCAGCACCTACAGCATCATGCACCCCCGCAATCCTGAGGCCAGCTACCTCTATAGCGCCGACGGGAAAACCATCGGCAAGTACTATGACGAGAATCGCACACCGGTGCCTTATGACTCGATCAACCCGCAGTTCTTCAAGGTGCTTATCGATACCGAGGACGAGCGCTTCTACAGCCATCACGGCATAGACTTCGGCGGATTGGGTGCTGCTCTCAAGGACCTTGTGCTGCACGGCCGTCCTCGTGGCGCGAGCACCATCACGCAGCAGCTGGTGAAGAACATGTTCCGCACCCGCAGCGACTATTCCACTGGCCTGCTTGGGTATATACCGGGTGTGAAAATGCTTATCATGAAGAGCAAGGAGTGGATCATTGCAACCAAGCTTGAGATGTTCTACAGCAAGCAGGAAATCCTCGAGATGTATGCCAACACCGTGGACTTTGGCAGCAATGCCTATGGCATCAAGACCGCAGCAAACACCTACTTCAAGAACACGCCACGCAACCTCAAACTCGAGGAGAGCGCTGTGCTTGTTGGCCTGCTCAAGGCAACCAGCACCTACAACCCGCGCATCAACCCGAAGAACAGCCTCAGGCGGCGCAATCAGGTCCTCAAGAACATGGTGGAGCGTGGCGACCTCACACAGGCTCAATATGATTCGGTGTCGTCTCTGCCCATCGACTTGAAATATACACTTGAGAGCAATTATGCTGGCGTGGCGCCCTACTTTAGGGAAGCCGTGGCACGCGAGATTGAAGATATCGCCAAGGAAAACGGGCTCAAGTTGGACCTGGAGCGTGACGGACTCAAAATCTATACCACGCTCGACTCGCGCATGCAGGAGTATGCCGAGCAGGCCGTCAGCGAGAAGATGAAAGTGGTGCAGCAGAATTTCAAGAGCCACTGGGGCACACAGGATTGCTGGCTCGACGACAACAACCAGCCCATCGCCAATTTTGTCGAGGACAAGGCCCGCAACACCCCTGTTTATCATGCATTGCTCGCCCGCTATCCCAACGATCTCGACTCGGTCAATTATTACATGAACCAGCCCCACATGGTGCACCTGTTCGACTATGAAAATGACTCGCTCTATATGGAAATGAGTTCGATGGACTCTATCCGTTACATGCTTCATTTCATGCACTGTGGCTTTATTGCCATGGAGCCATCTAACGGTCATGTCAAGGCCTGGGTGGGCGATGTGGACTTCGACACCTGGAAGTATGACAAGGTGCGGGCCAAGCACCAGCCTGGTTCCACATTCAAGCTCTTTGTCTATGCGATGGCAATGGAGCGTGGCCTGGTACCGTGTGACCGCCGCCGTGACGAGTATATCGACACGATGGTCTATAATGAGGAGAAGCATGAGATGGAGCACTGGAGGCCCACCAACGCCAACGGCACGTTCACTGGTGGTGACATGACGTTGCGTGCCGCTTTTGCCCAGAGCATCAACAGCGTGACCGTGAGGGTGGGTAACGAAGTGGGCTTCAGCGAGATTGCCCAGATTGCCCGCGATATGGGCATCGAGTCGCCCATGGAAGCCAAACCCGCCTTGTCCCTGGGAGCAAGCGACGTGGACCTCATGGAACTGGTCAACGCCTACTGTACGGTGGTCAACGATGGTGTGCGCAACGACCCGGTCATTGTCACCCGCATCGTGAATCGTGACGGCAAGGAGATTTACCGTGCTCCCGAGCATCATCAGCAGGCCATCAGTTACCGCACGGCATTCCTGATGCAGCAGATGCTCATGGCTTGCCGCACCGATGCCGGTGGAACGGCAATGGCTCTTAACGGTTATATCACCAGGCCACTCTATGATGTGGACTTGGGTGGAAAGACCGGCACAAGCAACCGCCATGCCGATGCTTGGTTTGTCGCTGTCTCACCAGGATTGGTATGCGGCTCATGGGTGGGCGGCGAGTATCGCCAGATCCACTTCCGCTGGGGCGCACTAGGGCAGGGTAGTCGCACGGCGCTGCCCATTTGCGGCCGCTTCTTGCAGCTTGTGTTGAGCGATCCGCTCTTCCAACATTACCACCAACGCTTCAAGCCGTCCAAAGAACCTATTGATGCCGCGCTCTATCAAGGCTGTTCGGCACTCGGTGAAGTAGAGGAGTTTGACTCGACCATGTTAGACTTTGATGAAGACTCCTTGAGCATCCCGCTCACCGATGACATTAATCCAGACGAGAAACTCGAGGAACCCGCTGTTCCCGATTCGATATAGTACCCTCATGATAGTATTAGAAGGTCATTAACGAGATTCCGAAAAACGGGCCATAAACCAATGGCGACATTTGGTTTTTGGCCCGTAATTTTTGCCTGTTTCGGCAAAAGTGTAAAAATTTTTGACACTTTAGTGTAAAAAAATTTGACACTTTTCATTTTTGCCTGAAAAAAACTTGTGTCTGCTTTACATGAGAATATAATTTTGTGAAGGATAATTAATCCAGGCAATACTCAGGGGCAGTCTCGTTTGAACCCGATATATTAAAATGGATGAGGTACAACTATATATAATCTAACGAGAGACATTGCAAAGAGTAACAGAGTAGAGAACAAAAAGGTCAAACTGCTGCCCCAACGTGTTGCTTATCTCTTTGACCTGTAAGTGTAACTTATTCATTTTAAACTATATAGTTATGAAACAAAAATCACTCTTTTTTTTGCTGCTGATGGCCATTTGCGCCAGTTCGGCATCTGCCTATGACTTCACAGTCGATGGCTTGTATTACAACCAATTAACTGACTCGACTGTTGAAGTGGTCAACCGTTCAAACTACTTCACCTCCTACCTTAGCGGTCACCTTGTAATCCCCGATAAGGTAACCCACGAGGGAGTGGATTACACTGTCACGCGCATCGGCTGGTATGCTTTCTACCGATGCAATATCACGGGTGTTGATATCCCAAATACTGTTACTTCGATCGAGACCTCGTCTTTCAACGAGTGCCATTATTTGACAAGCATCGAGTTTCCCTCGTCCGTCACCCGCATTTGTACGGCTTTCCACAATTGCTATAGCCTGACGAGCATTCACATTCCGGCTTCGGTCGTTTATCTTGAATCCAATTCGTTTTCGGTGTGTCCGGGTCTGACCAGTATCACTGTTGATGAGGATAACCCGGTCTATGATTCACGCGACAACTGCAACGCGATTATCGAGACAGCGACCAACAGGTTGATATCAGGTTGCCAAAACACAATCATTCCAGCCTCT
>Ga0310694_10001996_pt1 | contig 21785 bp, 27 predicted proteins | sample 174DNAGHGhighgp2_FD_203884 | JGI IMG/M metagenome (GOLD analysis project Ga0310694, IMG submission 203884) | Sheep rumen microbial communities from Palmerston North, Manawatu-Wanganui, New Zealand - 1742 DNA GHGhigh gp2 (v2) (version 2) | ecosystem: Host-associated > Mammals > Digestive system... | reverse complement strand
GATAAGCCAACCAAGTAGCAAATGCGATACCGCCATCAGGAGTTTCGACAACAATATCTACATCCTTAATTGGATTACCCAAGATAGCATCACGAACAAAACCACCTACGATATAGACTTTGCCCTCGAATATACTATCTTTGATAAGTGTTCTAAGCCTCTCAATCAGCCTAATGTACTTGCTATCGTTAATTTTTAATAAGTCATTCATCTTATGAATAATTAAAATCTTTGTCTACTTTTATTGCCTTTATAAACAGTTCATCAAACTGTTCTAGTGTTAAAATTTTGTCGCCACTCCAATTGAAGCATGTGTCTAGTATGGTGGAAACACACCTATCAGAACTAATAGAACTCTCCCTACTTTTTACCAAATCATCCATCTTCCTTATAGGATAGTTTGTATGATACCTTTTTTTAATACCATCAAGAAAAGTGCTATATATTTTTTCTTCTTTTAAGAATCTGATAAGTGCTCTAGTATATTTATGCAGATTCATTTTCAACCATTGTTATTGGACTAAAGAATTTTGCCAATTCTGATTTGTCGTAATAGAATACCAAATCGTCATCAACTATCTCTAAGCCATTAATTAACTTATATGTCTGTGGGAAATATACCTCATTAGCGCACTTATAGGTTTTTGTTCCGTCTGGATGCTTCTTGAGGAACACGTTCATAATCTTATCAGAACTTGCTGTCTTGAAATAGTGACACACCAGTTCAAAGAATTCCATTCTAATATGTAAGCCAAGATTAAAATGAAGATTTTCCTCGGTCACTGACTTAGAAACTGCGTTAATAGCGTCCTTGAAATTAAGTCCTGGCTTCAACTTATAGATTAATTCGTCAGAGTTAATTGAGAACAAATCGAACCACTTAGTGATAACAGTATTACGAGTGTATTCCTCAACCATACCCATAAGGATTTTCTCGTATTTCATAGTTCTGTTAGGATTAAGCTTTCCAAATACAATCTCCCTAGTCCTCTTTGATTTGGCAACCCACTCAACATCAGTGAACTTCTTAATAAAGTCCTCGTATGTATCACAGTCAAACAGAATTGCTGGGTTAATCCACTTGAGGGTTTGGAAATTAGCCTTCTTCATATCCAAGGATAAGAATTGGTTGCTACCATTCTTGACTTGTTCCTGTGTGTACAGATTTGGGCTACCAATAACAGGCTGATAATCCTTAATGGCCTTGGTTATCTTCTCGTCCTCACAGAATGCCTTAAACGCATCAGTATTAGACACATAGCCAACAATTCTGTCTCTCAGAGAGTGATACTGCTCTAAGAATACAGTTATTTTTCCGCCAAATGCTTCATCAACGAACTTCACATAAGTCTTATAGTCTTGGAGCGTATTGTACTCCTTATCGAATAGAGCCAAACGCTGTGAGAAATAAGGGTCTTGAAGAACTTGAATAGGGGCGCCGGTGTCCTCTACAAACCTATGCCTTAGTAGGTTTAATTCGTGTACATTCTTTTCCATACCAAATTTACTTTTGCTGCAAAGATACAAAAAAAACGTGGAACATACAAATATTCCACGTTAAACTTTGTTAAAACGTAGGATAAACTTAGCCCTCAGTTATACAATACTCATATATTGTAACCAAATCGTCATCTTTTAATGGTTCTATAAACCTTTCAAAGAAGTCGCCTATCCACTTAGATTCATTTTCTTCATCATCTACATCAGTCCAGCCTTTTTCGCTGAGAAATGCGTAGTTCCAATATGCACAATTGTGAGAAACAAATTCATCAACTGTCTTAAAGTTAGATAAGTAGTTTCTTTTGGTGTTCCAATTGGCTTTAAGATTCTCTTCCTCCGGAGTAGATGGGTCATCATTATCAATTACTAAAGCCCATATTGTTTCGAACAGTTTTACATAATCTCTATTCATATGCATACTATCCCAGTCAATATCTTTAGCTCTTGCTTGATATACTTCTTTACCATCTTTCAGTTTTAAAGGATAAGAGAAATTCTTTCCTAGGTTATACTTATCCCACTTGCCATTTGGATTTACATCGCTTAACGCATCACCATTTTCATCATAGTACATACCCTGGGTAATTGTAGTATAATATTCAAATGGTGTCATAGCATTAATAGCTTTTAATCGCTCTTTAAAATAGTCTACTTGGAACTTGCTGAGAGTGAACTTTTCAGGGTTACTTGTTATTTCAGCTAGCATCTTGGACGAGTTTTCTTTAATCTTCTCAGCATCCAAGTATTTAAACTTTACGTATGGTTCAACTTTTAGAGCTTTATTGTATTTCTCCATCAGTTCTTCTGGGTTATTACCCACAACCATAACAGTTAGAAATTTACTTTTAGCCATCAGATTAATGATTTATCGTACCAACAGCTACGCCATTGTTATTATCAGCAACGCCATTAGCAGTTCTGTCTGTTGCAACAGTAAATGCACCAGGATAGTCAACTAATACATTTGCATAGTTACCATAGTATCTATCAGCATTTACTGTTCTGAATCTAGCAGTTGCTTCCTCAAGTTCTATACGTGCTCTTTCATACAATGCTCTTCTTTGAAGTTCATCAAGTGTCATCGCAGCGCCGCCAAGGGCTGTTCCTTCTGCATTGTTAGGTAGTTCATCAACAGCATTTTGTCTTGGGACATCCTCTGCTACCTCTCCGTTGCCAATATTAAGAAGTTCATTGAATGCTCTATCGTCATCTTCAGCCTCGTCTCTTGCCTCTTCAGGTGCTTCTGGAAGAGCCTCTTCCATTACTGCCTCATTCTCTTCGGCTTCAACATTACCCTCGTCTCTGTGCTCTTCCCACATCATAGGGTCGTTTCTGAAATCTACCGGTCTTAAATCTGCGACATCGTTATGACCTGGGTCAATTGCTACGGGCTCTTCACCTATTAAGTCATTTGTGTTTATCGTTTTAATGCTGTTAGCCTTCTTCTTCTCCTTACCCTTCTTCTTACGCATTTCCTCATTCTGAAAAAACTGCGCAATATCCATATCTATAGAAAGAGGATTAAACCCATCACCCAAGCCTCTAAATAGAGTGTCTGAACGCTTTTCAATAAAGCAATAATCAAAGTGTCCATAAGCCCAATATTTTGGCCTCATATCGCAATCTCTGAGTGTTTCGAACACTTTATCAAGAACTCTTCTTTCCTCTTTTACATCAGAAACAAGAGTGCTATCATCAACTGACCAATCATCAAGTCCTGCGTGGTTTTCTGGACTGACAAATGATGGAGCAGTGTGAGAAACAACATAGTCGATTTTGATGTTTTTTGTTATATCATCAAGAGCTTCTTGGTTGTATACTGGAGCCTCATCTTTCCAATAGATAGTCTTTTTCTTTGTAGTAGAGAATCTGTTGATTCTTTGCTCTTGCTTAATACGCCAAGTTCTATCTAATGAAATAGCGCCTCCAACACAAAGTATATTCTTACCACCAGCGCTGATTACTGAATAATCAGGCACAGCCTTGATGTTAGAAAGATTAACTCTCTCACCATCAAAATATGCAGGGTCATCGTGATTTCCTCTAACCATTATAATGTATGAGTTGTTGTATGAAAGAACCTTATTGAACTTATCAAACAAATCCTCATAATACTTTGGCTTATTGAAGCCAAGTCCACAGTCACCAGCAATTATGAACAAAGAATTGGCATATATGGCCATTTTACCTTTCTTCATCTTTTTAAACGTATCACTCACCGCCGCTGACAGCGCAGCCCATCCATTATCACCGCCATGATTATCACGTGGAGGCTCTGCGAACCTCATATATCTTCTTCCTTGTGCATCAACTGCAATCTGAGGCCTTCCTGCATTGCGCATGGCTTGCTCTCTAGCAGCCTTTCTCGCCTGTCTTTCTAACTCTTTAGGGTGAGGCTTATCCTCATCTTCTGATTTAATGTCTAGCCCATTTTTGATGCCATGAAAGTAATCCTTAAATTCTCCGTGACAGTCACCAAGAACATAAACATTAACGATGTCTTTAAATGAATAAGTCTTCATAATTCTATTCAATAATTCGATTAATACAATTTTTAACTCTTTTCTACAAATATACAAAAAAAACTTAAGAAAAAGAATTAATATACAAAAAAAATAAGTACCGTTAACATTTATTAACGATACTTATTCTTTATTAAAAGTTATTCAATTATGCCGAAAAGACCTTCTTGAAAATCTCGTTGTAACGGTCAGCGTCAGCAACCTCTGCCACAACCTCGTCATTTACCTTTGCCTCTGTAACCTCTGAGAATGGCTCGGGCTTGATGAACTTATCGAGGTCGATACCCATCTTCTTTGCCAAGTCCCTATCCTTGTCACGAATCTCAAGGTCTGGACGCTTTCCAAGCCACTTAAGAGCCTCAGTGTTCTTGTAACGAAGAGCGTTACCAAGTGCTGCCCAACCAATATCGTTAACCTGGTTAACGTTGATGTCCTTACGTGCAGCAAGCTTCTGAACCAACCAAGACATATTTGGGTTTGTACAAGCGATATTGATTGCAGTGTCCTCGTTGTCATCAACAAAGTTCATGTCGAACTTGCCACTGTCAACAACTACTGAAATCATTTCCTGGACGTTTGCTGCGTTCTTAGGTGCGAGTTTGTTGGTCTCATCGAGGTAGTAAGTGTACAACAGATTCTGAATCAGTGACTCACCGAAGCCATCGTCAACGTTGCAGTCGAACTTATCACTTACGATAATCTTACCAACTATTCTGTGCATCTTAGCCTCAATTGCACTAAAGATAGGTCTTTTGTCGTTGAACACGAAGTTAACATCAATGTCCTTCTCCTTGTCAATGAGTGCAATTGCGCCATCCTCGTCACCCTCGTCAATGAGTTTGTGAAGCAGAATGCTAGGATTAACAGCCTCACGATTAAGGTATTCATCGGTCTTGATACCAATCTTAGATAGATATTTCTCGTCCTTAAGGTTAGTGCCATAAGCATCCCAAACCTGGTTGAGAGTGTCAATCTTATAGTTGTCTTTCTTGTAGTAGACCGCCACAATACCCTTATCATCGTTGCTCTCCATATTGAAGTCAAAGAGAACATAGCACTTGCTGTTGTTATCAACTGGCATATTGTTACACTTTATGAAAGAATGTCCACAAAGGTAGCTCAAGCCATTGTTTGTAAGTGCATTGATGATAACACGATTATTCTTGTTGTAAGCAACAGCCAGGTCATTCTCGTGCTTCTTAACGAATGCGATAAGGTCATCAACACTCCACTTGAAGTTGGAGTTCTTTTTCAACTTCAAGAACAGTCCAAGACCAACACCTGCGTTAACAAGGGCTTGCTGGACGTTTACGTTCTTTCCGTGATAGTTGATACCCATATTCATCATGTTGCCATCACTTGTAGAGTGAGCAGCGTGGAAGCCGTATGAGTCGTTCACAGTGAAGCCAATGTGAGCAAGTTCATCTTTCTCAGGCTTAGAGAAGTCGAAGAAGAAGTACTGCTTGTTGCTCTTGCTAGAGACGTAGTTTTTCCACTGACTCTCTGATGATGTGATACACCAAGAGGTACGACCATAGCAAAGTGTATTAGAGTCCTTATAACTCTTCACGTTAAGGATAACAACATCCTTATCATTAAAGATTACCTCTGCGCCTGGTGTATTGTTTGCCACAAATGAAAGAAGGTCATCCTTGTTCCAAGAATACTTCTCCTGCAAAGCCTGATTAATGAGAGTCTTAATCTCTGATACGTTTCTCACAGCAGACATACGGCCAATGACCTTTGTCTTTGTGTTGGCTGAAAGCTTGTTGAACTTGCTGAAAAGGTTAAACCACTCGCTAAATGTAGCGTTAGTATGGCAAGTAAGTCCGTTGAACTTATCAGGCGTAATCGCCTCAGTAAGAAGTTTACGCTGGTCAGTATTGAAACGGCTAATAATGTTCTTGATGAACGCAATCTTGCACAAGCCATCAGTCTCTGTACGAAGCGTAGCAAAATCAGCTGTTGTTGAGTAACAGATAAGATTACCATTCTTGGTAAGCAATTTGATGAGACTAGGATTCTCATCAGCCCAGTTTTTGATAATCTCAAGTTCCTCAATCTTCACTGCCTTACTGAACACAACCTTTACACCCCACAACTGATAGTTGGGCTGTCCATCAAACATTTGAATGACTCTAGCGAAAGTAGTGTTAGTCTCAGGATTGATTGCGTACTTCTCAATCAAAGGCTGAATTTGCTTTTTAGAGTAATTTAGTTCTGACATTTTACTATTATTTATTGTTCAAATTCGAAATTGTTGTTAACTATGCAAATATACAAGAAAAATTCCTCAAAAATAAATTATTTAAGTTAAATAACGTTAAATAAATCTATCTTAAAAAGATTGCAAGGTGAATTAATCCACCTTGCAACTCGGAGTTTTATCTACGTCTGGGGGCGTGTGCAATTGCTTCCTCATTTATACCCTCAACAATATAAACACCATCATTGTTTCTCACCCACATTTCAGTGGTCTTTACCTCTCTCTTTTTAAAGGTGGCAATGAACTGGTTCAATCTTTCGTCAATGTTCTTCTTCGAACTGATTGCATTGATAACCCTAGGACTACCAAGATTGAATGCATATGATACAATGAACTTTGCCGCATCATAATCGTGTGCAATATCAATCATATCAATTGCCCTAGTCATTATCAAGTCGAACAAGTCGCAAACGTTATGCCTTTCATGTACAGTATTTACAACTCTGCACACAAAATCACGTGAAGTTTCCTTATCCAACATCTTCATCAGCATCAAGAAGTTGCCGGTGTAGAACGCACTATTATAGTCGCCCGTGTTGCCATCGTAGAAGGATTTGATGTCCTCTGCTGTAGGTACGTAAGCATATTTACCCATATTGGCAGCAGTGTCGTACATATTGTTAATCATACGTCTTGCTAAATCACCAGCATTTCTAACTCCAATAATGTCAGACATATTGTAATTAGCATCGTAGAACAAGTTGATATAATCCGTTGAATTATAGCCAAACGTAACATTGGTAATGCTATCCCTTACGAAATTGGCTCTGTCTTGTGATAACAACGAATCCCTAACCTTTTTGTCCTTGATGAGGTCTTTTGCAGTGGCAAGCTCAAGTGATGACAGAGCATTATAGAAACGTTCTACAACATTGTCTTTTCTGCAAATGATGTCATACGGCAAACCATACTCTTCTAGTTTTGAATCAAATGACTGATTAATTGTTTCGAATCTATCGTTGAAAAGCCTAGCACAAGAACTTTCGTGCTCTTCAAAATTGTGAGTGATAATGCCAAATACCAACTTCTCCGGGTCATTAGCCTTTTTAGTGAAATCTGCGAAGATAATATGCTGGCTACCAAACTCGCCTCTATGACCTCGCTGGTCTATATATGCATCACCAAGGAAATATCTAACATTATCGTTTTCAACGATGAGTGCTACCTTATCGCCATCATCGTAGATAATGTAGTAATCATCTTCGTCAACACACTGGTTGAGATAATCAAACATACTATCCCTATCCCACTTATACTGGTTAGGCTCGTATGAAACAACGTCAGACAACTTGATGCCATACTTATCCAACACGCCATAAATACTACTACAGTCAATGCACTTAGCAACAAACGACTTGATTTCAGATACAGTATTAGTTCTTCTGCCTTGCATCAGATTTCTGTTCTGGAAGTCGTGAGCATTGGTAATACCTCTATCGTGTACTGATGTGAAGCCAACGATTGATAAGTTATCATCCTCTTTTCTTGAGAAGTCCATAAGAACATACTGGGTTGCGTTAGGATTGTTCTCAACGTACTCATTCCAATATTTCTTATCCTTTGAGATACACCAGTTTGTTGTCTTTGCTAAACGCTTGACGGTTTCGTAGTCCTCAACCTTAAGCAATACCATATCTCCCTTGTCCATGACCACCTCACACTTGAAGCCATCAGCATTCTTAATAAACTCAAACAATGACTCTTTCTTCCATTCGAAATGAATATCAGCCAGAAAAGACATCTGCTTAAGGATTTCAGCAGGGTCTTCTATAGTTGACATCTTTCTGATGAAGTTATTCTTTTTCTTACCAGACAACTTGCCAAACCTAGAAAGCGTATCGTAATCTCTATTTTTGAGAGAATAACCCTTGAGGGCTTTCTTCTGTGCTGTATTGAACATATTGATTACGTCATTGGCTCTCTTAGCACGTCTTAGTTTTGTCATTTCACGCACTAAGGTGAAGAAATCGTGACCGTTGGTATAACCAGTTATAGTGCCTTTGTTAAGTTTACTAGACAACTGACTATAGCCATCGTTCCATATCATAATCTTCTCCAATAGGTAAACATTAATGCCCTGCTTAAAGAAAGCATTAACTGCCCAGAAGAAAAAGTTTTTAGAACCACTTGTAATGGCGAAGAAATACTTCAAGATTGGACTATTGATGTCAGTAAATCTTGTAGCATTAGGCATCTGCTTCTTGTTTGATTCGCAGAACTCGCTATACTTCGTCTCAAAATCACTAGGAACAGCGAGTATCTGAGCCATCATATGAGAATCATCTTGGAAATTGCGTCTTTCCACTGGTGTTACCCATACACTTGGGTATTTTGCTCTAAGCTCTTTTATTCTCTTTCCAACACCTTCGCTTTTGTGATACATATCATCGTATCTTACGTTAGATACAGAATTGTTGAATATCATTAGATAATCTCCTACAGCGGACATATACGGATTCCTCTGTTCATCTGCTTTAACGTACAACGCTATGCCACAATCAATGTGAAAAAAGTCGTGCTTAAAGAAAAATTGTACTTCCGATAAGGTTCTCGCCATTCTAATCAAATGGCGAAAACCCTTTATTTTTGTTCCTATCATTGCTAAATAGATTAGAATTTAATTTCCTTACTGAAAATCTCAGCGAACTGCTCCTTGATGTTGACGCCAAAAGTATCATAATCAATACCAGCCTCACGGAACTTGTCTTTGATGATGTCTTCGATAACATCACACTTCTTATCGACCTCAACCTTGATACTGTTTACATAGTCATCGTATGTGTCGATTATATACTTCACAGTCTCTTCATTGATTGCGTCCTCATTAACAAGCTTGTTAACGTTGCCATCTGAACGGTTTGTTGATGTTGAACCACCAGTTGTGCGTGTTGTTCCGCCGCCAACGCCACTGTAACCACCAGTAGTGTATGTGCCAAACAGCTTCTCGCACTCACGCTCATCATCATATGATGAAACACCACCTGCGGTTCTTGTGTAAGTCTTGGTAAACTTAAACTGTTCCTTGTTACCTATTGTGTTCACAATATCCAAGCCCATACCGAGGGCGTGGTCAACGTGCTCAATAACAAGGTACTCAGTAGCACAGTGAGCCTGATAACCACCGTTACCAAAGTTCATACACATAACGCCAGTCTTGTCACGAATCTGAATTACGTCAGTGAATGGCTCTGAGTGGAAGCACTTGTCTGTATAGCCCCACTTTGTTACAACTGGACGGAGGTGCTTCTTGTAGAACTCAGCAGTAAACAACTGTGTACCACTGCACTTCCAAGCAGCACGAAGCAGGTCTGGAGAGTCCCAACCAATTACGTATGCCACATCGTTGAAGAACTCCTTATCGAGTTCCTTACTACCCTGCATACCGATTTCCTCTTCAACGAAGAAAGCAGCCTTACACTTGTCTACATTCTTTACAATCTGCAAAGAGATATAAACGCCCAACTTATCGTCAGCACCAATACCCTGGCCATCAATGAAAATCTCGTGACGAACCTCATCGGTTGTGCTAGACTTTACCCTACGTGTACGCAATGGTAACTCTGCGCCTGCTAAAGCAAAAGGCTTTGCCTTGTCCTGCACGGTGTCCATATGTGATGTAACGCAAGGATAGAACTCACCCTCTTCAAGTTTACCCTTTGTGAGATAGATGTTGCCCTTCTTGTCAAACTTATAGTCAACACCATTTCTGCGGGCCCATAGGATGATATAAGCTGCCATACGGAACTCATATCGGCTGCAAGATGGAACCTGCATAACCTCATACAGCTCTTTTACGTCAATATGCTTGTATGGAAGGCTTGCAATGTACTCACGAGCCTCTGTCTCAGTCATAGGTCTCTTCTCAGTAGTTTCTGCCGTTTTCTTCTCTTCGGCTTTATTCTCATTTTTCTGATTAAGAACCTCGCCAGTAGTAGTATCTACCTTTTCACCATTGACTGTAGCAACGTTCTTCTCTTGGCTCTCAGCCTTTACATCTTTTGAGTTATTCATCTTTTAATATGTTAAATTGATATTTTGCTGCAAATGTACAAAAAATAATTCAAATAAAGAAATATCCTTAATTTTTTTAACTTTATTTAAGAAATCTCTAATTCTCCAATGGTATCAGTTGTTTTAATGCCATCAGCGAACAAGAAATAATTGATAATCATTTTAGAATACTTTTGGTTTTTGTTGACCAAAATGTCTAGCATCGTATCTGGTAAATTATCAGCAGATACACCGTAAAGCGTTTCGCATACAACACCTTCTTTGTTAAACAATGCAACCTCTAATGATGCGCCTTTAACCTTCTTTATACGCTCTAGCCAAACGCTTGAAAGTGAAACACAATTGGTTGCAATCTCAGCAATACGTTCATCTGGATAAACGCTGCCATTTTTTCCGTACTTGCCAAACCAAGCATCAAGAACTTTATCTACTTTACTTTTCATTCTAATATTACGCATTTTGCCAATGGAAGTCCTTTTGGCGCTGGGGCAATCTGTATTCTCAGTTCACCACGTTTACCAACAATTACTTTTTTGACTTTATCTGTTTCTTTTGTTACTATATCTACACCAATCTTATACCCTAATTTCTGAATCACGTCAATCCTAGCGTCAATGTTCAGCACGTGGTCAATAAAGTATTCGATGTCGTTGAAATCACGGGTATAATCCTTTTTCATCTTATAACATAGTTAAGTAATATCTTCTTGTCCTTTCCAGGCAGCTTATACCACTTACTTGAAAAAATAGACAAACCAAACTCACGCATAATGTTAGTCTTAGATATGTTAGGTAAAGAATCATAAGTTCTTATGAGTTCTCCCTTGGTAATAACATTCTGCTGATGTGGAGAGAGGCGGTCAAAATCATTTGTCCAATCATTAGTCTGGAGTTTGAACTTATCCAAAAAATGTTGATATTTTGAACCCGCCCTCACTCTATTCGCATTATCTTTGCTATCCCATTTAAGTTTCGCTCGGGCTAGTATTTCTGTTTTATTTAAACTTGTTTCACTCATTATCTAAATGATGTACTTACAGTTACACATCTATTAAGATTATTTGTTTTATACGGTTGGCTTACACTTCCGTGATGCTGAACAAAAAGTCTGTTTCTTGATACACCCTCTCTCAATAATACACTGATTATTGCATTAGCCCTCATTTGAGATATACGCATGTTTGTTTCATAATCTCCAGTCTCAGCATCTGCATAAGCATCAATGTAGAATGATGAATAAGGATTAGTCCTTGCGTAATCAATAAGATGCCCTAGTTCTTCTCTATTGGTAAGATAATCAGAATTTAGTCTGAAAAAGAAAAACCATTTATCGTCATCTGAGCCTTCTAAACAAATATATTTATGTTTCTCATAGGTTTTTGTGTGGGCATACGAAGATGTTACACGTCTCGGTATCACAACCCTATTACTTGTTGCGTGGCTCACAGGCCTTCGAGGTATATACCTGGCGTAGCCTACAGCTCTGCCATTCATGTTGTAGTGATTCTCTTCAACCACCTTATCATGCCAATAGTTAATAACCTCCTTATTGCGAACCAATACGTTCTTAACAGTTGATACTTCATCAACAACCTCGTCATACTGTGAAATACAACTGCCCGTATTAACGTCTGGATAAAGATTATCGCATGAACGATATTCTACCTGAGCACCGGCTGTCAATGACATTGCAGCCATAGCAATTAATAAAAATCTAGATTTCTTCATTTTCTTTTATATATTGTAAATTTATACTTCAATATTTTCCAATCATCAGTTGTTGGGATAGAATCAGCCTTGATGTAATCAATAGGGCTGAATGACTGATAATCTCCATCGTAGAAAACATCCCAATGACCATCTTTGAAGATGTCAGGGAAATATGCATCACCAGCTGAATGGTCTTTAACTGTGGTTATGTACATTTCATCAACCAATTCGTTGGCTAAGAATTGTGCATAAACCGATGCACCACCAATTACAAAGCAGTTTTTTGTCTTAAATGGCTCTTTATTACACAAATCAATCACCTCTGATATGGTGTGTGCGACAAAGACATTATCAGCATCTACTTTGTATTTGGTATCTGTTGTCAAAATGACATTAATGCGATTCTTTAATGGCTTTTTGCCAGGCAAAGACTCAAACGTACTCCTACCCATAATAACAACATTATTGATGGTCATACGCTTGAAGTTTGCTAAATCGTTAGGAATTTTGTACAAAAGCCCATTCTTTTTGCCTAAGCAGAAGGAACTATTAATACACGCTATAATCTTAAATTTCATAAGTAATTAAATATTATTCTGTGCAAAGATACAAAAAAAACGTGAGATAAACAAATTTCCCACGTTAAATATTGTTAATAATCATAAATTAAGCCATCCATAAGTGAATGCCATTTATGGTTTATTCTAAACCAAAATTCAAAACTTTCTGCCCTTTTGACTATATCTAATGTTCTTCCTTCCCAGGGAAAAGATAATATTGAGCATAGACTAAAGACGCCACAAAATGCTTTTTCATCCCTAACTATATAATAGAAGTTATCAAAGTTGCCATGTTCTTTTTTTATTTCTCCAGTGATGAAACTATATATACCGTTATCTTTTAAAAATCTATAAAAGATTTTTTTAAACTTTTCTTTATTCATACCATTATGAATTATCGCCAAAAACAATATAGACAAGCATTTTCGCATCTATGAGGTCTGCCAACCTTAAGCAATTCTGACTTATTGGCAGGACAACTACAACTACCTCTCTGCCCCTTATTACCAATAAGAGTAATCTTGTCAGTTAAGCCCAAGATGTCTATGTCTTTTTGCGATAGACAAGAAACACTTTCTATACCAGGTTCTCCACAAACTTCCACTGAAGAATACCCAAGTTCTTTAGCGTTTGTTTCTATATATGATAACTTTTTTTGCCTTTCTTCTAGACTAACATGGAAATTGATAGTTCCATCACTATTTTTATATATGTTAGGTATTTCAATACCCTCTTTTTCAAACCTTGTTTTTACGTGCTTATACATATCAAGGAAAGACACCCTTACTCTTCCTATACCAAACTCTGAAAAGTCTTTTAAAACGCCTATAGAGGTCTCAATTCCTTTATCAGTTGGTATTATAGGGTCTATTCTTAATACTATTTGTGAAGTGGGAAAACCTTTATTTATTAATTCAGCAACCTTGCCTTTTGTTGCTTCTTTGGATGGGGTGAATGGCTCTATTTTAGTCCCTCCAAAACCAGTTACAGTTAAATGTAATATACATTTTTCTTTATGCTGAACTAGTTTATCTATTAAACCATTGGTGAGCCTTTTTGTTATTATTATGTTGGCATCATAAAGTCTATCAAAAACTTCAAGATTGAAACTTATTTCACCGGCTTCTGTTATACCAACTTTTTGTGATTTGTCTATTTTCATAACTAAATTGTTTAAAAACGAAAAATGATAGGCTATAGCCTATCATTCGTTCTTTACTTACTTTACTATGGTTACTCAGCGGTAATCACAGAATCGGTAGCATTAGAGTCAACAACCTCGATGGTGTCAACTGTGTCAGTTGCTGTTGAATCAGCAGCTGCTGTACCAGCGGTCTGACCGCCACAAGCTGCGAATGTCATAGCAACAAATGCTACGAACATGAATACTAACTTTTTCATTTTCTTTCTACTTTTAAATTAAAATAAATGTTATTATTATTTATTGTTTTAAATTTTTGCAAATATACAAATAAATATCGGAAAACAAAAATAAATACTAACTTTTTTTCGTTTTACTATACTAATTTGATTCAAATCAATTTTAATTCGTGACCGATTTCCACTATTCTTGCCTTGTGATTGAAAGCCCACTGATACTTATCAATATCCTTAACAGGAATCCAAGCAATCTGCCCTACCTCGTTCTTTTCATTGCCCTTATGAGAGAAATTAGAGAGTTGTTCAATTGTATTGTCTGTTACATTGACCCCAAACCTAAACGTTACGTTCTGATGATTAGCAGTAACTGGGTCATCTTCATAGTTAATAAACTTCACAATGCTTTCATCAACTCCAATGCCAGTTTCTTCCTCCAACTCACGAATTGCACATTGCTTAGTTGTTTCATTGAAATCAAGATAGCCGCAAGGACAATTCCAATAGCCCTGGAAGTCTGCTGCACCCTTTCCACGTTCAGAAGCCAATACGAATAGGTTTCCATTCTTATCACGGCAGAACACAAATATTGCGGTTGCCATTGAACGACTAAACCAGCCTATAAACTTGCCATACTTATCAAAGCAAGGTTGATTTACCATTGAGAATCCACTATTGTAGTTCTTCGGGGTAATTAATTTTTTTAATTTCTTGAATATGTTCATAATATTTCTCCTTGTTTGTACTTTTTGCTATTATACCTTTTAAAAATGTTCTGTACTTAGCGTATTCTACGTTCCAGTATCTCCATTTAGCCTCAGACCAAGTGATTAATCCCATAATCTCTTCCCCTGCGGTACAATGGCTGTCTATATATACTTTGATTGTAACACCTAGCCTTCTATCAGAATGAACTCTTGCTTGTCTGAAAAACTCACTATATAAGCCACGTTCTTTCAGATACCGTTTGAATAACCTGAATTGTTCATCTGTCATAAACGAAAAGTTTTTCCACTCTTGTTTTCTGTTTACATCCACATTTAGTTGTACCCATGCCATCCTTTCTCTCTAACTCCCATATGCATTTGAAGTCATCTGGGGCTTCGTATTCAGAAACTAGCACTTTGAATCCTGCCTTTGACATTCTTCTCACCCACTCCCAAAATTCATCATGGTTAAATGTTTCAGTTCCATATCCTTTAGTTCCCTTATATGGAGGGTCACAATAGAATACATACTTATTACTACCACTAGACGATAATGCAAATGCGTGATAATAAAAACTAAACAAGTCTTTATAGTCTGCTCTATGAAACCAAGTTTCATTAAGATGTTTGAAGTTCTTGGCTTGCTTCCAAAAGCCTCTGTAAGCCTCTTTTATGTGGTTTTCTCCACGTTTTTCGTTGAAGTGTGCATATCCATTAAACCAAGCAGAACCATAGGAACAAGCAGTTCCAGCATATCCTATGAGCCATCGTGGATATTTGGTAGAGTAAGTACCTTTCTTGGCTAATTCCTTCATTGCATTGTAATCTTCCTCTGAAATATCCTTTGGTATTGATAGCGTACCCATTCTAAGATTGTTCCAGAGGGCAATGACGTAACCATTAGAATCTGCTCCAACCTTCTTGGGCCAGTCAATTTCAGAAAGAATGTTGCATCCTCCCATAAAAGGTTCGACATACGTATAGCCTTCTTTCAGTTCTTCCATTATGAATGGAATTATGTATTTGGCTACTTTAGCCTTGCTTCCACTATACCTCATATGTTAATTTATTCCTCCACAATTCATTTAAATGAGACCAAAAATTTTCACCTTTAGCTGTACCATTCCACGTAAAACAGTGGTCTAACCAGTTAGAAGGAGAACATTTATTGAAAAATTCTATATAATCCCTATGATATATTGCATAGAAACTGGAAAACCTATCATAGTTTTTACGCATTTCTGTAAAGTAACTTATATATACATTATGTTCCTTTAAGAATCGCAGTAAAATCTTATATTCCTTATTGTTTGATGTTAATGAAATCATACATATTTGTTATATCTACGCAAAGATACAAAAAAAACACGAAATAAACAAATATTTCGTGTTAATTATTGTTAAATATCATTTCTTTTGATGTTGGAAATTGCCATATATATTGCGGGCCATCTTTATCAAATATTGGCCCAATTTTACCACTCCTTCTAAAACAAAGTTCTTCAAGTTTGAAAAAATTAAGGCTTGGGCGTTTTTTTCCTGTTCGAGTATTAACAACCCACTCTACATTATTAGGATTATACGTTTTATCCACATCCTTATAAAAGGCAAAATAAACTGGTACTTTGTATTCTTTTTCTGCTCTTTCTATTTCATAAAAATAATCCCTTCTTGTGTTCCTTACGCCTTCATTTTTATTATTACTAATAAAACTTATTGGCTTTATTTGTAATAAAAACATAGGCTTTAAATCATTAGGATTAAAGAAAATTAAATCTATCCCTAAATTAGAATCTTCATATGAATTTGAATGTTTAACTATGTATAATCCTAGTTTATTTGTTTTTTCCTCTAATGCATTCTCAACTTCTACTCCCATCATAGTAGCGTGTATTGATAAAAATAAAAAATATTTGTACAACTCTAAATCATCAATTTCATTGTCACAATCTTTTTTAAATTTTTGCATTAAACTTAGTATATAGTCAAAGACATCATTATATCTGGGGTCTCCTTTTATTACATCTGGTAATACTTCATTAATCCAAATATAATAAAAATCTTTTGAATTCTTTATTCTTTTTATGTTTTTGTTGAGAGTTTCAACCATTGGCCCTATCTTACTTGGTCCAGATACGAATTTACCGGCTTCATTTGTGTTTCCAACACCGTTCAATTTAATAAAAGGTTCAGCGCATTCTTCTTTTGGATAAAATATTAATTGCTCTTTTAATAACGCCATTACTCATCAGCATTTACTGGTGGAGTCTCTATAATAGTCTCCTTATTATATTTCTCCATATACTCTCGCTTCCAATAGTTAGTTTTATTTCTCTTTGGGTCATCTTTAACGAATACGTGGAAAAATGAATGATACCTTCTTGAATGCATTTGATTCTTTACTTTACCTGATATTAATCTTTGCTTGGCCACAAGAACAAACTCATCCTTAATGTAAAATCCAGTATCTTCTGCCACTCTGCAAGAGTAATAACTTGTCATAAGGTTGATTCCTCCTGAAATAACAGGCTGACTCTTCCAAACAAGAACTCCTCCAGGTTTCAACACTCTGTATGCCTCCTTAATCCAATGTTCATAACTTTCAAACATTTCGTGACGAGGATAGTAGCTTGAAAACCTCTTACCAATTATATTGCTGCCTTTCTTACCATTAAGCATTGAAGCACTATCTCTAGGCCCAATAACAAATGGTAAGTCAACCATCATACTTTCAATACTGTTATCAGGTAAAGGAATTGGCCCCCAAGGGTCAATCTGCTCTACGCCTTCCACTTGTGGGTCAACATCATACTTGTATTTTGGTTGAGGTATTTCAAATTCTGTATCACCGTCTTTGAACTTACCATAAAAATTACCAATGCTGTAAGTTATGTCGCAATCAAAAGGCTTGCCGCCATTGTGAAGTTCTATAATATCACGAATGATAACATGCTGATTGTGATTAACACTTTTAATTACCTTATTAGCCATTAATTCTATTTTTTAAAACTTTAGATACAATTTTACCATTAGCCATTGGGTATCTTTCTTGAACCATAGAAAGGATGGCTTTCATGTCTTTCATAGAGATTGCGTAATCAGCATCATTCTGCTCTATATAAGCATCAATAGCATCTTCTGTGTATTTCTCTATTTCCTCTTCTGTTGGCTGTTCTGGAACGAATTCCTCAATAACCGTTATCTCGTTTTGTTCTGACTCTGCCAAGTCCTCTCTACCACCTTTTAAGTATTGAGCAATAGAATCTTTCCTTTGCTCAATCATCTTAAGTAATATCTTAGTTTCTTTGGCATCATCTAACTTGATTCCATCTTTCTCAGCCTTCACCAATTCAGCCTTAATCAACTTTAAAGTTCCAAGGCGGTCTGTCTCTCTTTTTTTCATCGCCTCTGCGATATACCTGTTAATATCAATCATAACTTTGTGTTTTTCTGCAAATATACAAAAAAAAAGTTAAAAACAAAAAAAAAGTCCACTTTTTTTAAAGCAGACTTTTTTGATTATATATCGAGAGCACTTACTAGATGCACGATTTAAATTGCACTTTATTTCACTATTTACTTCTATTAAAACCTATACTGATACCTATAAATATTATCACCATAAGCCTTTGCGTAGCAGTTAAAATAAGCTTTAGCTGCTTTTACTATCAAACTTTTAACCTTACTCATAACTATAAACGTATTTACTTTTTTTATTACTTCTCTATTTTACGATTGTTTAGTGTTACATTAAGTATTCTAACATACTTCTTGTACTGTTCCTCTGTAAGAATATAACGCATATTCTTCAAATCATACTCGATGGCATTTCTTACCATATTCTTACGAGACTCTTGCCCTCCAGAAACGGCTGCACATCTTAAGCTCTCTGAAAATACCTTTTGGACGTTATCTACAGGCTCAATCTGGTCTTCTGATAATTCCAAATACCTTGCCAAGCTGTTGATATTAATGTTAATATCATATGCCTCAACCATGTTCATTTCGTTGCTGTTTGCATCATCCGCCATAGCGGTGATATTAGTAGCAAGCAACATAGCTACTGCTAAAATTAACTTTTTCATTTTTCTGCACTTTTAAGTCACTATTATTTTTACACTTCACTTATATATATCACTATATTTTTGTTATTCCCCTTGTACAAAGGGTAAATTGAATTTTCCATATCATTTTTTGATGTATATCAAATTCTATGTGTGCGCACACAACTTTTTCCTTTAAAAAAGCCAACGTTAATTCGTTGGCAGTGTATCGTAGATTTCGCCTACTTTACTGATAGGCAGTTTCTTTATCTTTTCCTGATATTTGCGAATGAAGAAATCTACAAAATCCCTTTTACCACTGTATTTTGCAACTATTCGCCATTTATCTCTGAACACATCTGACTTCTTTACATCATATCTGTACAATGTATCATTGAGAATGGTATTATAGTCACCAGGTCTAAGAATATTATCCTCTATCAATTTTTTTGCTAAATCAAATTGCAGTCTGTAGAATTTTATTTCAGTCTGTTCACCATAAGATGAATAAGAAGCTTCATCCCTACCATAGAAAACATATGAGTCAGCATATTCAAAGAAATTCATTATGTCCTTATAGAACTTTCCTGGATAGATACCAATTTCTTTACAAAGCCTTTTAAATATCTTATTAGCCTTTTCTGTTTGTTTAATCTCGTATCTCATATCTTAACGATGCAAATATACACAAAAAATATCTAATAAAGAAAACTAAACCAAAATAAAGTGTTTTTTAGCCCCTATTTTTGATGTATGTCAAGCAGTGGTATATGAAACTGTTGTAGTTGCTGTAGCACTTCCAAATCCTGTATCTGTAATGTATGTAGTAGCTATAGGCTCTTTGACGTTAAGTTTGTCGTACAGTTCCTTTACGTTCTTGTAGGCATCCATCTTAATCAAGTCTTCCTCTTTTGAGTACTCCAAGCAATAATACTTCATCAACTCATATAATTCATCTTTGATTCTACCTATAGAAATTTCCTTTTCTGTTTTATCCTTCTCGTCTATATTATCGAAATTGTCATATAGATAAAGAACCCACTCCATTGCTTTACAATACCAGTAATTATGACCTTCACTGGTTGTGTCCCATCTAAATGAATTAAATGGTAATATGGCTTCATCGTAGTCAACTGTAAACGCTAGTACCTCTTTTGACTCGTTAGCACCATATATGCCACTCTCCTTCATAAATCGTTTAAGTAACTTCTCTACGTTCATAATTCAGATAATTTATATTACTATACAAATATACAAAAAATTGTTAAAAAACAAAAATTAAAAAAGTTAATAATTGTTAAAAAAAAGCAGTGCGCTATTGCTAACACACTGCCAAAATAATAATTAATCAAAATGTTAAGTTATTACAATTAGGGAACATAAACGCCTGATTCGAACAGGATAAATTGATTTTCAGTCAATTGAGTGAACCATTCCTCTACTATTAAACTTGCTGTAAGTTCCCTTGGTAGCGAGAGAGAGACTCGAACTCCCCACCTTGCGGATATGAGCCGCACGTTCTAGCCAGCTGGACTATCTCGCCATTTATATACCAAAACTATAGGCCAAAATATTGCCAAGAACGCCAAAAATAAAACTGACATTGGTTCATCAGCCCCTTCCTCAGATTCTTTTGCTTTATTGTAAGCAGCTTCGTATTGTTTATCCCACCAATAAAACGTGAGAAATAAACCAATTGCCATGTAAGCAATCATTATAATAGTTTCCATAACAACATGTTTTAAATTTGCAGGCGTACCAGGATTCGGACCCAGACCGAAGCTTTTGGAGAGCTTAATGCTACCATTACACCATACGCCTATATTTTACAATACCCATCCAGACACTCCTGAAATCTTAATGAGTTTGTCTTTGTATTTAACGTAGTATTTACCGTTCTTTTTGATTAACTTACACAATTTTGGCATACTAATGGAATAAGAATGGTTGTTTCTCCATCCGACTAGTGCGTATTTGTTTCCAAAGAAATCAACTATACAAAGAGTTTTATCTTCTTTCTCATTTAAATCAATTTGTCTAAGGACTTCTGGATGGTTACGCCTTAAATCATTATAAGTATATCTATTTATGTTGGCATATCTAGCAAAAACTGAATTCCTCATACTTTCAGCCCACTCTTCATATGTTTCGAACCTTGTTATTTTGCCGCCATTGGTTGTTTTGCTGCCTCCTTTAAATTCGCTTCCAACCAATATATATTTGTAAGGTACATTGTAGTATCTTCTATCTACAGACCTGTTTTTTCCAAATTTCTTTACTGACATAATTTTTCAAATTTTGCTGCTCCTGGTGGACTCGAACCACCGACCTACGGGTTAAAAGCCACGATAAAAATTGCTGTTAGTTCCGCACAAGAGAGAACATATCATACGTTGCTCTACCAACTGAGCTAAGGAGCAGTTTAAAATCCAAGGCAACCTTCCCTCATATCGAATCCTTGGCGTGTGGTTACAGACCCATCACGTTCAGTTCGCCAGTTCCCTGATTAAACAGAAATTGCTCTGTAACACTAGTGTTTAACTTCACTGACTCTCGTATGCGCCGCAGAATCGAACTACTCTCCACGTTAATGAAGAACCAACCTTAACGGAACCTAACCCGTGTAATGGTAGCGCACAAACTCTTATTTAGTATAGATGCTCAACAACATAATTTGTTTTCCACTCATAGTTCTTATTCTGAACCCACTTTGGAAAATCTGGATAGCCCAAATATATTGCGTGCTCTTTATATTCTTTACACCATCTGAATGTTGTAGGAACACAAATCTTCTCAGGTGCATTACCTGTTTCTGTTTCAAGCTCAATTACGTTATTTCCGTTCTTGACTAATACAGGTATATTCTTAACAAGAGTTGCAGGATTAGACCAATCAGCATCGCCAAGAATCAATCTAAAGCTTACTGGAGCCTTGTTTACTGTGCCATTGTTAGTGTTAACCATAGTGCCTGTATTAACTCCAAACAAATTGTGTACTTCCTTTCCTGCAACGGTCAATGGTAATGTTCCACCAGCGGCTCTTAACACGAAATATCCAACAAGTTTATTGGCGTTCAAATCACCGCACCAC
>Ga0310694_10001995_pt1 | contig 21812 bp, 12 predicted proteins | sample 174DNAGHGhighgp2_FD_203884 | JGI IMG/M metagenome (GOLD analysis project Ga0310694, IMG submission 203884) | Sheep rumen microbial communities from Palmerston North, Manawatu-Wanganui, New Zealand - 1742 DNA GHGhigh gp2 (v2) (version 2) | ecosystem: Host-associated > Mammals > Digestive system... | reverse complement strand
ATCGTGAAAGCCAGGCACCACGACAGGGTGCGCAGCACAGTGCCGACCATTCCCCACGAGACAAAGGTGAGGACGACGTTGAACTCTGGCGTGTAGAGTATCCACACCACCAGTTCGCGCAGCAGGATGAACATCGCCACCACAGGAGCCATCACGGCAATGGCGACGTTGATTTCCTGGGAGACATACACGCGCAGGCGCAGCCGGCTCTCGGCCACTTTGGCCAGGCGGGGGTAGTACTCCATACCCAGGGCAGTGAGTATCAATCCGGTATATTTATTAATTAATGTGTAACCCGCCTGGTAAAAGCCCACTTGCTCGGTGCCGGCGTTGACATTGAGCCATGCGTTGAAGGCATAGCTGGCAAGAATGCTGGCAAAGTTGCCCAGCGTCATGTAAATGCCCAACTTGACAAACCCTTTACCCATGTCGAAGGTCTCGCGGCGGGTCACGGCGGCAGCAGGGTATTCACGGTTGCGGAAAAGCCATGCAAACGCAGCAAGCGCAACGGCATAGGCGATGATCGACGGCAAGATGCTGCGCTCACGCAGCAGGTAGAACAACGGCACCGACACGGCAAGCCCCGCAATTGTGCCCCACAGTGTGACACTGGCCAGACGCTTGAGCCGCGCCGTGCCTTGCAGCACGGCATACTCACCATTGGTCAGCGCCTGCAGCAACACGGCAACGCTGAGCGCCACAAAGCCCCAGATGTGGGACGTGTCGCCAAAGGTGACCTGACTCAGTGCGGGAGCCAGCGACAGCGTGAGCAAGGCTCCGGCCAGTCCCAGCCACAATGACCACTTGCGCACGACTGCAATCATGCGTGACACAAGTGACGGGTCGCGCCGTTCCAGTGCCTGGGAAATGTCACGAACGCTGCTCGAGCGGATGCCCAGATTGGTGCCTGTGCTGATCATCTCGAGCGCATTGTTGAACAGTCCGAACAGACCGATTCCCACGGGCCCAATCCACATGGCGACCAGCTTGGTGCGGACGATGGAGCACAAGATGCCTATCACCTGGACACCGCCAAAGATGCCCATTGCCTTCATCGCCATGCGTGATATGTTGCCGTGTTTGCTCGACATCGGATGGATGCTACAGATTGATTTCCATTGTGTTATATACAATTCCGCGTCCTCCCAGTCGTGACTTCTGCCGCACTAGTCCCTCGTTGAGGTAACGCCCGTGGTCCTCGTTGGAGATGCCGAAGTCGAAGTAGCGATAGCCGTCTCGGGCGCTTTCCTGAATGAGGTGGTCGAACAGCAGGGTCAGTGCCTTGCTTTCCTTGCCTCGTGGCGAGGCACCGATGTACTGGCAGTGTGCCACAGGTTCCGACAGGTACATTACCACGCCAGCCAGCAGTTCGCCGTCGAGGGTGGCAGTGTAGAGGCGCGTGTTGTCGGGAAAACGGCTGTGTAGCAGCAGCATCTCGTCCAGTGAGTGGACAGGCCGCGTGTCATAGCGCTCATCGAGCAGTGAGGACAGCAGGTGCCAGTAGCCCTGCCAGTCATCGCTGGGACCCACGGTGATGCCCGCCTTGCGGGCGGCGTTGGCGCCGCTCTTGTTGCCGCGGTCCAGCGGTAACGGACACGTCAGGTCGATAGTGGTTGAAATGTTGGTCTCGATGAGCGTTGCATGATGACGGAACAGGGCATACAGGTCCTCCTCACACGGGTAGCGGTGATAGATGTGGGGCACTGGCTTGTAAACCAGCCTCTTGAGCCCGTTGGACCTCATCCACTCCACGGCGGCGTCCATCACCTGGATCATGACGGTAGCATCAAAGTGCTTGAGCGGCACAAGCCAGCCGCCATAGGTGAGGCCGCGGTGGGACCACAAGGTGTCTCCATCAACATTGGCAGGCAGCAGGGCGCGTAGTTTGCCTTCCTGCATGGCGATGAGCGAGCAGTCGACAAAACGGTCACTGTGGTAGTCCATGTAGCCACGCTGGTGCAGGAACGTGCCGTTGCGGCTCAGTCGAACGAATTCGTTCCATTGAGCCGCCATCGTTGCATCATATTTGATGATTTCCACTATCTGTCTGTATTTTATAATTTGTTTTATAATGTGTAACTTGTTGAGTTTACCACTTGGTAGTGTGGCGTGAGTCACAATTGGGATATATTTATAACGCACCGAAACGACAAAAAGTATTACCTTTGTGCAAAAATCAACAATAATTTGAAGTTTACCAGCATGAAACTATCCAAAGTCGGTCTGCTCCCCCGCATTATCATCGCCATCATCCTGGGCGTGGCTTGCGGTGCCTTCTTTCCGGAATGGGCAGTGCGGTGCTTTGTCACCTTCAACAGCGCATTCAGTCATTTCCTGTCGTTCCTTATCCCGCTCATCATTGTCGGTCTGGTGACGCCAGCCATTGCCGACATCGGCAAGGGGGCCGGCAAACTGCTCCTGATAACAGCCGTTATCGCTTATGGCGACACGGTGTTCTCGGGCTTCTTGAGCTATTTTGTCAGCACGGGTCTTTTCCCGCCGTTGATCAGCCATGGTGCAGCACAAGCTATTGCTACCGTTGAGGAGGTGGAACCCTATTTTACCATCGAGATACCGGCCTTGCTCGACGTGATGAGTGCGCTGGTGACGGCCTTTGTCATGGGCCTGGGCATAGCATTCTTTGAGTCGCCCACGTTGAAGAAGTGTGTCGATGAGTTCCGTGACATCGTTACAAAGACCATCGAGGTGGCTCTGATACCCATACTGCCCATCTACATCTTCTCGATTTTCCTCAACATGGCCTTCACGGGCCAGGCATGGCACATCATCAACGTGTTTGTGGCCATCATCGGCATCATCTTTGTGATGCACATTTTCCTGATCGTGTTGCAGTATTGTGTGGCTGGCTTGATTGCAGGTCGCAACCCCTTCAAGGCAATGTATAACATGCTGCCGGCCTATTTCACGGCCCTGGGCACCTCATCGTCGGCAGCGACGATTCCCGTGACGCTCAAGCAGGTAAAGAAAAACGGTGTGAGCGACGGCGTTGGCGGCTTCGTCGTGCCGTTGTGTGCCACGATACACTTGTCGGGCAGTGCCATGAAGATTACGGCGTGTGCTGTGGCATTGATGATCATGAGCGGCCAATCGATCTCTCTGGGATTGTTCACGGGATTCATTCTCATGCTGGGCGTGATGATGGTGGCGGCTCCCGGAGTGCCCGGCGGTGCCATCATGGCGGCCCTGGGCGTGTTGCAGTCGATTCTGGGCTTCACCGCCGACCAGCAGGCAATAATGATTGCCCTGTACATCACGATGGACAGTTTCGGGACTGCTTGTAATGTGACAGGCGACGGTGCCATCGCTCTGGTTGTTGACAAGATTTACAGCAAGGGAAGGCAATAGGCGCGCCGGAACCGTCCTGATTAGTGTTAGACATTATCTATAAGGTGTATTAATAAAGTAATTCTAAGGGGAATCGACACCCTTGCCTGAAATGAATGTTTTTCCTTGTTTTTTTTAAAAAATGTGCTAAAAAATTTTGTATGTGTAAAATTCGTATTATCTTTGTAGCGCATAAAGGGAAAAATCATTTGATTTATCAAAGAGTTTCGGATTAACTTTACTGTCGTGATTGATAGAATGGTTAATCCATTTTTTATGCCCGATTCCCAAGCCGCGAGAGGCCGGGGCTGCCAGCAATATAATTTCCGGTGTCCGAGTTCCTGTTCAGCAAAAGTGCGTGAAACTAAATTTCACGCCAAGGCGCAAAGTCGCTTAGTTTTTTGTTTTCAGACGCTTCACATATTCACTACAAAGTAGTGCTCTGATAGACTGAAGCATTTTGTTCCGTTTGGCATGCTATCAATCAATGGCGAAACGTGAGTTAAATATCTCAAGTTCCTAAAGGGGATTCGCCCCTTTAGGAACTTGAAGATTAGGGATTAAAGAATTTAAGTTTCGCAAGCAGATCACTTGCGAAACTTAAATTAATTATTAAATCTTAGCGACTTAACGTCTTAGCGTGAGGCAAATTGGTTCACCAGTTACTGATGCGGCATCTTGTGTTAAAAGCCGGAATCGCGATGGAGCGGTTATGCGCCCAGGATGATTCCGATGACGGTGTTGATGTCGGCTACGGTAATCTCGCCGTCGCCGTTCACGTCACCGCTCATATTGCCTGTGTTGTTCAGGATAATGGTGATGATGGCGTTGACATCGGCCACGGTAATCTCTCCGTCACCGTTCACGTCACCCTTCGGTCCGGGCTCTGAACCGGTCGGGTTGAGTTTGCCGCACACGCCATAGGCCTCGACATCCTTGACGGCAAATTTCACTTCGGTAGGCATTGTGCCGTCCTCGTTGGCCTTGGCAGCCAGATACTTGATGCCGCTGTGGTGCAACGGGTTGTTGACATCCAGTGGCACGCTGTTGCGGATGGCTTCGCCATCGTTGGCAGGAGCGATGTAGCTCCAGTAGATGTAGTCGCCGTCGCTGTTGATCTGCGCCACGTTGGCAATCTCGCCGCTGTCCTCGGCACCCTCGACCTTGATGGGCGAGTTGTCAACAAGTTCGCAGTCAGCGATGCGCAGGTTCTCGTTGCCTTCAACATCGTCACCAGTCTCGAGGTCCTCGATCTTGCTGAGTGCAATGCGGTAGATGCCGGGCACGCTGCCGTAGGGGTCGCTCTGTACCTGCATGTAGAGGTAACCGTTCTCATCATCGAGATAGAAGGTCTTGATGATGGCATCCTTGAACAGGGCATTGTAGTGCTTGGGCTTGCCTTGTCCGCCATCGGGATAGATGTCGCTCTTCTTGAAGCGCAGCAAGCACAGGCCGTTGAACTTCTTGCTCATCCAGAAGATGCCGTGTTTGTCCTGGGTGAAGCCGCCCGTGATGGAGCCCCAACTGATCTCGTCGTTGTAGTAGGGGAGCCACTGGTTCTGCAACAGGAAGGGCTGCTGGCCGTAGAGACCCGTGGTGTCGGCATTCAGTTCGTGGATGCCCACGTTGCGGTCGCTGATGTAGATCTTGTTCTCGTCCTCATCGATGAACATGGTGAACGGGTCCTCGCTGGGAGCGTAACCCACATTGTTCAGGACAGTAACACGATAGAAGATGCCGTTGGTGTTGTTGACGTAGAACAGCTCGCCGTCGCCCAGAGGCTGGTTGGGATCCTGATAGGTGAAGCGCTGACCAGCAACGGCGACATACACGCGGTTCTTGTAGTTCTGCAATGTGAAGGCGTGTTGACCAGCGTTGAAGTTGGTGTTCACGATATTACCATTTTCGTCCTGATACATCAGGTTGCCGCTAGTGGTGGCGAAGTACAGGCCCGCGGGACAGCCCAGCGTGGAGCCCTCGCCCGAAATGGTCTTGTCGGCAACGATGGTCAGATAGCGCCACTGGTTGGCGTTCTGGTAGGCTTCTACCGAGCTGGGAGCCACCTTACAGATAACATTGTGCTGGCTCTCGTTGAACACGCCGGCGGCAAGGGCGGGCGTGTTGACATTGAGCACACGCAGCGTACCGATACCGGCGGGAACCGAACCGGGCTCCATATAGTTCACGTTGGCGGGAATCTCCATTTCCTCGAGTGCCGTGCAGCCCTCAAAGCAGTTGCGCATCATGTTGGTAGTGGTCGTGGGCAGCGTGACGTTGGTCAGCAGCTCGCAACCGGCACACAGGCCCTGGGGAATCTCGTTACGACCCTCGCCGATGACAATCGACTTCAAGGCTGAGCCGGCAAACACGTTCTGCCCCACATTCACGCTCTTGTCGAGGGTGTAAGTCTCGATATTGCTGTAGGCAAAGCCGTAGTTGCCGATGGTCTTGAGGGCGGGCAGGTCAACGCTGGTGAACGGTGCATAGGCCAGACCGTAGTTGTCGATGCTGGTCACCGTGGCGTTGCTGTAGGTGGTGCCGATCTCGCCCTCATGGGCTGATACCAGCAGACGGGTGCCGGCAGCGTTGAGCAGCACGCCATCCTCGAGTTTGAAACTGGTGTTCTCGCTGGGCAGAATGATGGCTGCCAATGTGGGAATCGGGGCAAAGGCGCTCTGGCCGATGCTGGTGACCGAGGCGGGAATGATGACGTTGGTAATCTCGGTGCCTGCAAAGGCCTGCGAGCCGATGGCCGTCAGGGCAGTCGTGGTTGTCGCCTTGTCGCCGGTGAGCACAAGTTCGCCCTGCAACTTGCTGTTCTCGAATGCACTTTGTCCAATCGATGTCAAGGTCTTCGGGAAATCGAATGAGGTCAGGCCGGTATTGAAGAATGCCGTGACGCCGATGCTGGTCACCTGGTCGCTCATACTGAAGTGACGCAGGTTGCGGCAACCGTTGAACGTGCTCTGCTCGATGACAGTGACGGCTGCAGGCAGGTCGATGCTGGCCAACGAGGTGCAGCTGGCAAAGGCGCTCGAGCCGATGCTTGACACCTTGCAGCCGGTCTCAAAGGTGACGCCGCTCAGTGCCGTGCAACCCTGGAAGGTCGTTCCCTGGATGGTGGTGGTCTCGCCGCCGATGACCAGAGTCTTCAGGCCGCCCATGTTGTGGAAGGGCTGCTCGTTGTTCAGGTAGGCGCTGGCATCCACGTTGCGACCCATGTAGATGTACTCGATGCTGTTGATGGCCACGCGGGCTTCGGCATTGGCTCCGAAGGTATTGATCTTCATGACCACGGGGGTGGGACCCTCAGCGATAATCAGGCGCTTGAGGTTGGGACAGTTGGCAAACTCCTCGCTGATGGGCTTGTTCCATCCGGCCACGATGGTGACCTCCTCCAGGCTGGTGCAGCCGTTGAACACGCCGCTGCCCACACTGGTGGCCGTCTCGGGAATGGGGCTCTTGGTGAGCTTGGAACATCCCTTGAATGAGTTGCGGGCGATGGTCACGCAGGTGGACGGCAGGGTGAGCGAGGTCAGGTCCTTGCAGTCCAGAAAAGAGTTGGCTGCAGTAGCGACAACGGTATATTCCGTCCCCTCGTAGGTGATTTTCTCGGGAATCACGATGTCGCCTGTGTAGAAGAGCGTGTCGGCCGGAGTTGTGGCCGTTGCCTTGATGATGGTGTACTTGGCAACGGTGGCCTCCCCCTTGTTGTTGGTCGAGTAGTTGATGCCGTCAACCGTGATGCTTGCTGCATGGACTGCAGTCATTGCGGTAAGGCATCCCATGAACAGCCACATGCGTCGTAGCCATGTCACTCGGGTAAACTTTTTTTTCATAAGCATGAATTGTTAGTTGGTTATTAAGATGTTGGTAAATTCTCGTTGTTTCAAACGACAAATATACTAATTCTTTTCATTGATTCGGCCCGAAATCGTTTTTTTTTTCTTGAAATCGTCACATCGGCAACGTCTCGTTGCCCAGTGCGTTACTGAACACCACAAAAACAGAGCCTGCCACTTCTCACGGTATTGAGAGATGGCAGGCTTGAAATGGTTTTCTTAAAAAGACGGATCTAGTCCTTTGCCGTGGCTTATTTCTTCTTGGCGTTCACCTTGGTGGCCAGGTCGGCGCCGGCTTTAAACTTAACGACCTTCTTTGCGGGAATCTTGATTTTGGCCTTGGTAGCGGGGTTGATACCTTCACGAGCATCCTTCTTTACTACCTGGAATGTGCCGAAACCGATGAGTGCAACCTTGTCACCCTTATTGAGTGCACCTTCTACAGCCTCGATGGTGGCATCGAGAGCAGCCTTAGCTTGAACCTTGTTGAGATTGGCCTTTTCGGCAATTGCTTGTACTAATTCAGTCTTGTTCATAGTGAAAGAAAAATTAATAATATTTGTATTGTGAATAACTAAAGTGTTGATTTCTATCTGCAAATATAAGTAAAACAACATTTTCACCAAAAAAAAATCGGAAAAAATTGTGTATTTTTTGCGAAAAATGCTCAAAAAAGGCGTTTTTAGGGCCTAATTCGCTCTAATTATGGACTTTTTCGCTACTTTTGCAGTTGAAAAAATAAGATACAAGATGCAATACAATAACAGGTCTTTTTTGTCATCAATCATGCCAGTAACCAGGCATTTGCTGATTATCAATATACTGGTCTGGTTGGCTACGTATGTGTTTCAACGTGCTGGAATCATCGATCTCCATCAATGGCTTGGACTTCACTTCTGGAAGGGAAGCCAGTTTAATGTGGCGCAGCTGTTCACCTATATGTTCATGCACGACACGAGGGGATTTGCCCACATCTTCTTCAACATGTTCTCGTTGTGGATGTTCGGCAGCCTGCTGGAGCGTGTGCTGGGAGCCAAGCGTTACATCTTTTATTATATCATGTGCGGCCTTGGTGCCGGGCTGGTTCAGGAACTGGTGTGGCAATTCTCGTGGCAGAGCATCCTGGCCGGCAGCGTTTCGGGTCCTGCAGCAACCAGTATAACCGACATCATCAACGCCATCAACTCGGGCCAAGCGTCGTTCACGATGGACAGTTTCTATAACAGCATGGTGACAGTGGGTGCATCGGGTGCCGTGTTCGGCTTGCTGCTGGCGTTCGGCGTTTTGTTCCCCAATATGCCCATGTACATCATCCCGTTCCCGTTCCCCATCAAGGCCAAGTGGATGGTACTGGGTTATGGCTTGATCGAACTGTTCTTCGGTGTCTCCCACACGTTCAGCGGTGTAGCGCACTTCGCCCACCTGGGTGGTATGCTCGCCGGCATTGTGCTGTTATATTACTGGAAATCCAAGGGCATGCTCTATCGTGGCAATGGCTTTTATTGACGATATCAAGCGTTCCTACTCACAGGGGTCGATGTTGATGAAGTTCATCTTCATCAACGTCGGCGTGTTTGTGTTGCTGCACGTGGTACACCTCGTGCTGATGCTGTTCAATGTGGCAGGCGGTGATGTCGTGCAATGGGTGGAGCTGCCCAGCGACCTCGGTCTGCTCCTGAGGAGGCCTTGGACACTGGTCACCTATATGTTTGCCCACTATGGACTGCTGCACATCCTGTTCAACATGTTGTGGCTGTACTGGATGGGGCGCATCTTCATGGAGTTTTTCTCGCCCAAGCAGCTTACCGGGCTCTATCTTCTTGGAGGGTGGGGCGGTGCGGTGCTGTTTCTGCTGGCCTATAACCTGTTGCCTGCCTTTGCGGGAATGAACCGCTTCCTGGTGGGAGCCTCGGCTTCGGTCATGGCGATTGTCGTGGCCGTGGCGGTGTATGCACCCGAATACAAGATAGGGCTGCTGTTCCTGGGCGAAGTTTCGCTCAAGTGGATTGTGGCAGCCATTGTTGTTATTGAACTGCTGGGACTTGACTCGGGTAACGCCGGCGGCAGCATTGCCCACATCGGCGGCATCGTCTTGGGGGCTTGGTTTGCCTTGCGCATCAAGCAGGGGCATGACATCACGCGCCCGGTGAATGCTGTGATTGACACCCTGGTGGGGCTGTTCAACGGGCGTGAGTTTAAACTTCCCGAGTTCAAGCGTCGTGCCGCCAGTGGCAAGGCGCCTCGTGGTGCGGCCGACTCGTCCCGTCCTGCGGCCCATCGTCCTGCCGACACGGTGAGCGAGGAGGAACTGGACAAGATTCTCGGCAAAATCAAGACCTCGGGTTATGATGCCTTGACCAGTGAGGAGAGGGACAAACTCTTTAAAGCTTCTCGGCGCCGAACACCTTGATGCACATTATATTAATATTAGCATAATGACAAAAAAGAAACCGAAATATATCGTCTATCGCAAGAAGAAGCCTAACTATACAATTGAGATTATCTCGATTGTGATTGCTGTCTTGCTGGTGTGCTGTGCCTATGCGGGTTGTATCAATCCCGAGAAGTTCTTCCCGGCACCGTTTCTCATGCTGGCTTTCATGCCGATGTTTATCTTGACGGTTGTAATGCTGGCCGTGGCGCTCTTGTGTCGCCGCTGGCTCTCGTTGCTGCCGCCCATAGTGGCATTGCTGTTGGTCTTGCCGATTTCCAAGCGGTTCATGCCGTTCAACACGTCCGAAACGGCCCTGCCGACACCGGCCGACCGCCAGATGGTGCTCAAGGTGATGACCTATAACGTGCTGGCTTTTAATTATTCCGACCCGGAACTGTCGGCGACGCCATCGGCCTCAATACGCCAGATACTGGATGCCGGACCCGATGTCGTGTTGATGCAGGAAGGTTCAGCCGGTGGCATGGATTGGTTTGATATCCCGTCGGTAAAACCTTATAAGAACCAGCTTGACAAGCGTTATCCTTATCGCTTCTCGGCCCCCGACGGGCTCTCTGTCATGTCGAGGTATCCCTTCGTGTCGACTCCCATCGGCGAGCCGCGCATCTCGCGTTCACCCTTGGGTTATAACCGCACTCAGACGTCCTACATCGCGCGGGCTTTTGACTTGGAACTGCCTCATGGCAAGCAACTGCGCCTGATAGACTTCAGGTTGCAATCCTATAACTTGAGCTTCGGGCAGACCAAGCATGTGCGTGTGTCACCCGATGTGAAGCCTTCACCGCTGGAGCGAATGAAACGCTCCTTTGTCCAGCGCGGACAGGATGCGCGCGCCCTGCGGCAAGCCATCGACGAGTCGCCCGCCAATGTCATCGTGTGCGGTGACATGAACGACGTGACGACATCCTATGTGTATCGTGTGATCCGAGGCAAGGACCTGCGTGACGCCTGGTGTGACGTGGGAGTGGGCTATTGCTCGACCTACAACCGTCATCACCTGAATTACCGCATCGATCATGTGTTCTACCGTGGCGACGTGCGGGCGCTCGAGGCTGAACGCTTCACCGGGGGCAGCAGTGACCACTATCCGTTGATGGTGACCTTTGACATCGATGTTACCAGTCGATGACCATCAGCCCGGGTTAAAAATATCGAACTGAACCAACAATTAATTATAACTAACCGATCACAAAGAGATGAAGAAAGTTTTATTCACCGTTCTCGCCCTTGCAGCCCTCATGCTTGTGAGCTGCAGCGAGAAAAAATCTAACGAGAACAATCCGTTTATGTCGGAGTATGAGAACGAGTACGGCATCCCGCCGTTTGACAAGATTACCTATGCTGACTATGCGCCCGCCGTTGATGCCGGCATCAAGCAGCAGAACGCCGAGATTGATTCCATCATCAAGAACACGGCCGAGCCTAACTTTGAGAACACCATCCTCGCCCTGGACAACAGTGGCGAAATCCTGACCAAGGTGTCCAGCGTGTTGTCTGCCTTGTGCGAGAGCGACAACACCAAGGAGATGCAGGAACTATCCAAGGAACTGATGCCCAAGCTCACGGCCCAGAGTGATGCCATGTACATGAATGACAGCCTCTTTGCCAAGGTGAAGGCCGTCTATGACAACGCCGACAAGCTGGGCATGGATCCCATCCAGAAGCGTCTCACCGAGAAGTACTACAAGAAGTTTGTGCGCAATGGTGCCCTCTTGACCGCTGCCCAAAAGGACAGCCTCAAGGAAATCAACCGCAAGCTGGGTGATTTCAATCGCAACTTCGGCAACAACATTCAGCATGACCTGAGCGAGTGTGTATTCTATGTGGACAACAAGGACCAGCTCAAGGGCCTGCCCCAGGGTATCATCGACAACGCTGCCAAGCTGGCTGCCGACAAGGGCAAGAAGGGGCAATGGGCCTTTACGGCCACTGCCTCGACACGCCTTCCGGTGCTGACCTATGCCGAGAGCCGCGACCTGCGCCGTCAGATGTATGAGACCTACACCACCACAGCCAGCCATGGTGACGAGTGGGACAATAGCGAGAACATTCGCAACATCCTGCTCCTGCGTCAACAGAAGGCTAACCTCCTCGGCTTCAAGACCTATGCCGACTATGCAACTGATCCCTATATGGCCAAGACTCCCAAGGCTGCCGAGGACCTGCTCCTGCAACTGTGGCGCCCTGCCATCAAGAAGGTGGACGAGGAGGTTGCCGACATGCAGGCCTATGCAACGGCCCACGGCGACACTGCCAAGATCGAGGCTTGTGACTATTACTACTATGCTGAGAAGGTGAAGATGGATAAATTCAGCTTCAGCGAGGACGATGTTCGTCCTTACTTCGCACTCGACAGCGTGGTGAAGAACGGTATCTTCTATTGTGCCAACAAGCTCTACGGCCTCACCTTCGAGGAAATGCCCGATGCGCCCAAGTACAATCCCGAGGTCAAGGTCTATGACGTGAAGGATGCCGAGGGCAAGCACCTCGCCGTCTTCATGACCGACTACCTGCCCCGTGACGTGAAGGCTCCCGGTGCCTGGATGAATGCCATGCAGGAAGCCTACAATTACGGTGGCGTGAACATCCGTCCCATTATTTATAATGTAGCCAGCATGACGCCTCCCGCAGGCGACACTCCCTCGCTGCTCACCTGGGATGAGGTGCAGACTGTCTTCCACGAGTTCGGCCACGCCCTGCACGGCATGTTGACACGCGTGCAGTATCGCAGCCTGGCTGGTACCAACACCGACCGCGACCTCGTCGAGATGCCCTCGCAGATCAACGAGCACTGGGCATTTGAACCCGAGGTGCTGAAGAACTACGCCCGTCACTACAAGACCGGTGAGGTGATCCCCGACAGCCTCGTGCAGAAGCTCAACGAGAGCGCCCAGTTCAACATGGGCTTCATGACCACCGAACTGGTGGGTGCTGCCCTGATGGATATGTACTGGCACATGAAGGCTTGGACCCCCGAGGAGGTAAAGAACATCGACGTGAAAGCCTTTGAGCAGGAGGTGAAGACTCGTCTCAACATGCCCGCCCTCGTCGAGTTCCGCTATCGCAGCCCCTACTTCAAGCACGTCTTCGCTAGCGACGAGTATGCCTGCGGTTATTACACCTACCTCTGGTCGCAGGTGCTTGAGGCCGACGGCTACATGGCATTTGAGAAGGCTGGCTGCTTCGACAAGGCTACTGCCGACAAGTTTCGTGCTCTCCTTGAGGCTGGTGACACCGAGGATCCCATGGTGCTCTACAAGCGCTTCCGTGGTCAGGCTCCTACCGTTGACGCCCTGTTGCGCAACCGCGGCATGAAGTAATCCGCCCCCATAAGCAGGCGAGGCACATCATCATGTGTCTCCCCAATCATTCACCATATCGGGACCTTGCCCACAACAACGGCAAGGTCCCGATATTTTTTGGCGGAATAAGGGCGTTTTGCCTTGATTCCGCCAAAAATGATGGATATAACAATCCATTACTGTCCGGTAAGATGCAGGGGTGACTTGCCAGAGGCCATATGGTAGCCTGGTGAAGTGCTGATGGTGGCTTATGGTCGCCTCAAGTAAGCCTCACTCTGGTGATATGATTATCAATGGTTGGATTGGTAGTGCATCAGACGCAGGGAGTTGAGTACGCACAGCAGAGCAACCCCCACGTCGGCAAACACGGCTTGCCACATCGTGGCGATGCCCAGCACGCCCAGTACCATTACCAGCACCTTGATGGCGATGGCCAAGGCGATGTTCTGGGTGACAATGCTGCGGGTGCGGCGGCCCAGGCTCACGGCGTCGGCGACGCGAGAGGGTTGGTCGGTCTGGATGACGACGTCGGCCGTCTCGATGGCCATGTCGCTGCCCAGGCCGCCCATGGCGATGCCCACGTCGCTCAATGCCAGCACGGGGGCATCATTGATGCCGTCGCCCACAAAGGCCACCTGCCGATTGCCGTCGCCCATGAGGCGCTCGATGTGCGCTACCTTGTCCTGTGGCAGCAGGTCGCCGTGTGCCTGCTTGATGCCCAACTGACGGGCTACCTGGTCGGCCAGTGCCTGCCTGTCGCCCGAGAGCATCACCGTCTCGATGCCCTGGCGGTTGAGGCTGCCGATGGCACGGGCGGCATCCTCCTTGGGTACATCGCTCAGCACGATGTGCCCTGCATACTGCCCGTCAACGGCCACAGCCACCATCGTCCCGATGACACCCGATAACTCACGAGGATAATCTATGCTCTCATGTTCCAGCAGGCGTGTCGTTCCCACGAGCCACGTCTTGCCCTCTACCGTGGCGCTCAGACCGTAGCCCGAGATGTTTTTCATGTCATTTACATTCACGCCGGCAGGCTGGCAATGCTCGGTGATGGCACGGGCGATGGGGTGGGGACTGTCCTGCTCGATAGCGGCTACGATGGACAGTTGCTCATCGGTCAGGCCGATGACTTCTTTCACGGTAAAGCGGCCTGTGGTCAAGGTGCCTGTCTTGTCGAACACCACTGTGCCGACGCTGGACATGGCATCAAGATAGTTGCTGCCCTTGAACAGGATGCCGCGGCGTGATGCGGCGCCGATACCGGCAAAGTAGCTCAACGGGATGCTGATGACCAGTGCACACGGACACGAGATGACCAGGAAGATGAGCGCACGGTGTACCCACTCGGCAAAGTTGTAATCCAGGTCTGGTACCAAGCGGGCGCATAGCCACGGCAGCAGCACGACCAGCACGGCCAGACCCACCACGATGGGTGTATAGATGCGGGCAAAGCGGCGGATGAACAGTTCGGCGGGAGCCTTGCGCTCGGTGGCTTCCTCGACCAGGTGCAGGATGCGCGACACGGCGCTCTCGCTGGCGGGACGCACCGCCTGGAGTAGCACGACGCTTTCGCTGGCTATCATGCCGGCCAGCACCTCGTCGCCGCACTCGATGACCCGGGGCTCACTCTCGCCAGTGAGGGCGGCCGTGTCAAATGCCGCCGCCTGGCCGCCTGTCAGTGTACCGTCAACAGGCACTCGTTCACCGGGTTTCACTTCTATGATGTCACCCACCTTGACCTCGGCGGGATTGATCGTCACCCTGTGCTCGCCGCGCACGACCACGGCGTGGTCGGGGCGGAAGGCAATCAGCGACTTGATATTGCCGCGGGCTCGGCCGACGGCGCGGTCCTGCAGTGCCTCGCCGATGCAGTAGAGTGTCATCACGGCCACCGCTTCGGGGTATTCACCGATGGCAAATGCGCCGATGCTGGCCACCGACATCAGCAGGAACTCGCTGAACAACTCGCCCTCGCGTGCTTCCTCAATCGCCTCACGCAGCACATTCAGCCCGGTGGGCAGCCATGCGGCGGCATACCAGGCTAGTCTCATCCACTGGTTCTGGAACCATTGCACGCCCATCGCGCTCATGATGATTCCCGCGATGAGTAGCAGAAGCGACAGGGCTGGTTGCCACCAGTTCATATCCTCGTCATGTTCAACTTCGTGGTCGTGGCTATCTGAGCAGCAGGCGCAGCCATGGCTGTGACTGTGTCGCTCCTGTTCCTGGCATGAGCAGTGCTCCTCGCATTGGTGTTGATGTTTATCGGTCATCATTGTGTTGTTTTTTGTCTGTTTACTGGTGACAAAGGTACGCACAATCCCTTGCAACCGGGTTGCAAATTCAATCACGGGAATCGCATTTTGTGCAGTGTGTAAACGATTGTACTGGCCTAAAAAGCAGAAAATTCGGGAATAATAAATAAATGTTTCTGCATATTGATTATATTTGTACGCAATTAATGTTGTTAAACAATCACTATTAAACACAATGAAACCACTTGTAACCAATTTCAAGTCGATGGTGCTGTTGTTGCTGTTTGCCCTAGCGGTGCAGCAGGCGTGGGCGTCATTTGTCGGGCCGCGCAACGACTTCCGCGACGAGAGCATCTATTTTGTTATCACCACCCGTTTTTATGACGGCGATCCCGGCAACAACGCCCAGTGCTGGGACGGTGCGAGTGCCAACCACGGCGACCCATGCTGGCGCGGTGACTTCAAGGGACTGATCGAGAAACTAGACTACATCAAGGCGCTGGGTTTCACTGCCGTGTGGGTGACGCCTATTGTTGAGAACGCGTCGGGTCTCGATTACCATGGCTACCATGCGAGTAACTTTAGCCGTGTTGACCATCGCTACGAGAGTGGCGACACAACTTTCCAGACGCTCATCGACGAGGCCCATGCCCGTGGCATGAAAGTCATCCTGGATGTCGTGCTCAACCACACGGGTAACTTTGGCGAGGAACACCTGTGCAAACTCTTCACCCGGGACCGCAATGCCAACCAGTTCAAGCTCAACGAGTGCATGTTGCCCTATACCACCGACTCGGTGGGTGGGCGCTTGCCGGTCAACTACCTCAATCTGCCTGCCGGACAGCAGTATGATGCCCGCTTGAAGCAGATGAAGAATACCGACAACCAGAACCATGATGCCCACAACTACTGGCACCACTTCGGCCAGTTCAACTGGGATGACAACACGCGCTGGTGGGCGCAGATTGCCGGTGACTGCGTGGACCTGAATACCGAGAACCCTGCGGTGGCCGAGTATCTCATCAATTGCTACGGCACGTTCATCAAGATGGGTGTGGACGGCTTCCGCATCGACACCGGTGGTCACATCGCCCGATTGACGTTCAACAAGATCTACATTCCCGCTTTCAAGGCACTGGGAGAGCAATACAGGCACAAGCGCCTCAACCAAGCCGATTTCTTCCTCTATACCGAGGTGTGTGCCCGCTATCAAGGCAGCGTCACCTATCGCAACCAGCCTGCGCTGTCGCCCTACTTCTATACTTGGGCCGAGAGCAAGAACTACAGCTGGAACGATGATCCTGCCTACTGGGACGGTGTCGCTGTCTATGAGAGCACCGACCTCAATTCGCTGGACAACATCAGTTCCTGCCAGCAGATGTACAGCGATAATAATAAGGAGACCGCCAGCGCAATGCCCACCTCGAGCAACGCGGTGCTCGATGGCAACAATTACCATGCCCCCGACGTGAGCCGCGCCTCGGGACTGAACGTCATCGACTTCCCCGTCCATTACTCGTTCCACAACATTGCCAGCGTGTGGAACCTGGCCATCGGGGGCGACAAGTATTATAATGACGCTACCTACAACGTGGTGTATGTCGATAGCCATGACTATTCTCCCGGCCCCAACGACAATGTCCGTTTCAACGAGGGCACCGACCAGTGGGCCGAGAACCTGTCGCTGATGTTCACCTTCCGTGGCATACCGTGCCTGTATTACGGCAGCGAGGTCGAGTTCAAGGCCGGGAAGACCATCGACCCTGGTGGCAACGGCTCCCTCAGGAACAGCGGCCGCGCTTACTATGGCGGCTACATCAAGGGTGATGTGACGGTCAGTGACTTCGGCCAGGCCAGTGGAGCCACCGGCAACCTGGCTGCCACGTTGTCCAGGCCGCTGGTGAAGCACTTGCAGCGCCTGAACCGCATCCGTCAGGCCGTGCCCGCCCTGCGCAAGGGACAGTACAGCACCACTGGCTGTTCGTCGAGCGGCGGCTATGCTTTCAAGCGCCGTTATACCGATGGCACGACCGACAGTTATGTGCTCGTGACCATCAATGGTCCTGCTACATTCACCGGAGTGCTCAACGGCACCTACACCGACTGCGTCACCGGCGATGTCAAGACCGTGACCGACGGCACCTTGACCACCACAGCATGCAGCGGCAAGGGCAACATGCGCATCTATGTGCTCTCGACCTCGCTCACCCCGGCTCCAGGCAAGATAGGCTCCGATGGCCCTTATCTGTACACCAGTAGCCCCAATGCCGGTTCTGTATTGAGCTATGACGGCACCGAGGAGGAACTGTCGAGCAACGATGGTGAGGGCAACGGCACGTCACCCGTGACACCGGTCGATGTGTATGAGCCCAGTTGCGAGGAAGACGACTTGAGCGTCTTTCTGGAGACTTCGGCTGGCGTGACCAGCGTGACCACTTGGGTGTGGAACAGCAGCAGCAACTTCACGGGCGGCACGTGGCCTGGCCAGGCCATGACGCTGATGGGCACCAATCAGGACGGAACACGCAAGATCTGGAAATGGACCTATGAGGGAACCCTCACTACCGATCCCACAGGCATCATCTTTGTTACCGATGGCTCCCAGACCAGCGACTTGACATTCCGCAACCACGGCTATTACATCGACGGCAACTGGGACCACACTGTGACCAACTACACCTCGCCGGCACCCACATTGGCCATCGATAAGGAGAGCGGCCACTATGAGGGCAGTGTGGTCGTAACGGTGACCGCCAGCGAGAGTGATGCAGTCATCGTCTATACTACCGACGGCTCCATGCCCACACCATCCAGCCGCCAGGCAACAGGCCAGGTGCGCTTCACGTTCACCGACAACACGGTTTTGACCGCAGGTATACTCTATGAGGGCAAGGTGCGCAACGTGGTGCAGCGTGAATACATCTTCCATGGCTTTGTCCCCTATACGGCCACCGTCTATATTAAGGACCCGACCGTGGCACCCAACAATTGGGGCAGTGTCTATGTCTATGCTTGGGATAGCACGGGTGATATCAATGACAGTTGGCCCGGTGTCAAGGTGAGAGCCACAACCATGGTGATGGGACAGCGGTTCTATTACCGCACCTTCGAAGTGCCTAGCGAGGACTATGTGTTCAATGTCGTGCTCAGCCAGGGTGACAATCAGCACCAGAGCGTTGACGTGACGGGCATCAACAAGGACATCTACCTCGAGATTACGTCAACTACCAACAAATATACTGTTGCAGACATCACCGACCAATATGCCTTTGTGCCGGGAGATGTGAATCGTGACGGGGAGTTGTCGGTGGCCGACGTCACCACGCTTATCGATATCCTGATTCAGGGTGAAGTCGATCAGGAACTGTTACGGATAGGTGACATCAACGGTGACCACGAACTCAGCGTGGCCGATGTGACCTCTCTGATTGATGTCTTAATTACTGGTAATAATCCGTAACCAGTAGCGGGCAATTTGAGGTTTTTTGCACCGTTTTTCTTGTGATATTACGGCCAAAAGTGTCCTAAATGGAATATAAAATTGCAGAAATGGATAATTTTACCTTTTTTAACAAGAAAATCCTTTGCTGTGAAGTTCTTTGGTTGTAATTTTGCACCCGCAAAAACAAGGTAATAATTTTTTTCATAAGGTAAAGATTCAGGAGATTGAAAAGGACTCGTCGTGAGACGAGTCCTTTTTGAATTACTGATTTTTGAGAGGTGAAAGAGGCCATCAACGGGCCTTCTTGAATCGGTGGCTTGAGGCGATATTTTTCCATTGGAATGATGAAGGATTTGGCTGGGTGGGGAAAAAAGTGTAATTTCGCACCGTTTTAATAATAATGACTTGTAAGACGACATTATGAAGAAGATATTATTGATGATTGCCGTCCTCGTCGGTTTGACGGCTTGTAATGACAATAAGTTCCATGTCGATGGCACTGTCGAGGGGGCGGGTGACACAACCACCCTCGTGCTGGAACAGTCAAGTAACGGCGCCTGGTATGTCATTGACAGCATCAAGGTGGACAAGAACGGCAAGTTCAGCTTGAGTGCCGATGCGCCCGGGGTGCCCGGCATCTACCAGTTGAGATGTGGCAATCAGTCCATCTGTTTCCCTATCGACAGCCTGGATCACTTGACCATCAATGCCAAGTTGCCGAACTTTGGCCGTGAATATACCGTCAGCGGCAGTGAACATGCCCAGCTGGTGATGAAAATTGACCAGGAGGCCATGCAGTTTGCCGGCGGTCGTGGCACAGCAGCCGAGCTTCAAGCGTGGAAAGACAAGCAGGCACGGCAGATCGCTGCCGACCCCAGTGGCATTGTCGCCTATTATCTGATTAACAAATATATTGACGGTAAACCGTTGTTTGACCCGATGAACGACAATGACCTGCGGTTTATCGGTGCCGTAGCCAATGCGTTCAACTCGTTTCGCCCCAATGACCCGCGCACCGAGTATCTGGTGAACCTGTTGCTGGAGGGACAACGTCGCCGCCGCTCAATGACCGCAGCGTCCGACACGGTCTATGCCGACGTCGCCTCGCTGCTCGACATCTCACTGCAGGACTATAACGGTAAGGAATACAAACTCTCGCAAGTGGCTGCCGAGCACCGGGTGGTGCTGCTCGATTTCACGGCCTACGCCATCGAAGCGTCGCCGCAACTCAACAAACTGCTCAATGATATTTACCAGGCCTATCATTCCAAGGGGTTGACCATCTATCAGGTGAGCCTTGATGACAACAACGTGACCTGGCGCCAGGCAGCCAAGAATCTGCCCTGGATCACCGTTTATGACCCGATGAGCGTCCAGTCTCAGAATGTGAGTGCCTATAACGTCAATGGCATTCCCACCACATTCATCATCCGCAACAGCGAAATCGTTGAGCGTGTAGAGGATGCCACCAAGCTCAAAGCTGCCGTGGCAAAGTATATCTGATTCAAGCCACTGCTGCAAGGCATCTTCGCCCTTTTCTGCCACCGCTCTTACAGTGTATATTAACGCTGTTGTGAGCAATGTAAATAGTGGAAACAAGAAATGCAACAAGTGCAATTGACTGTTTTTTAGTTAATTGCACTTGTTGCATTTCTTTATTGTTTTCCTTTTATTCAGCGTTACTGGCTGTTTGAGGCTCGTCCAGGGAGTTCCAGAAGTCCAGATAGCGCTGGGCGACGACTCCTGCGGCATTATGCTTCTCAACAAAGATGCGGCTTGCGCGTGCCATCTGCGGCAACTGGTCGCGATGTTCAACCAGCCACGAGAGTTTCTCGTCGATGTCACCTTCGATGAGGGGTGAGACATTGATTATCGGCTTGTTGGCGGTTTCACCGATGAGGTCATAGTATTCGGGTTCGGCACCCGAGACGGCTACCAGCCCTTGTGCCATGGCAATCAGCGCATTGGTACCGGGGGTGTAGCTATAAAGCTGGTCAAGAATGACGTGGGACTCACGCATGCGACGGGTATATTCGTGGTAGGGCAGGTTCTCGACAACGTCGAGCTCGGTGATGCCTGGATAGCGGTCGTGTACACGTTTCATGGCCGCCAGCAGCTTGTCGGTCCCCTTGATGACGTGGCGGTCACGCTGGATGCCGATGAAGAGCCTGACCTTGTCGGGTGCCTCTTCCAGCGGGCGGTATTCCAGACCCTCGGTATCGATGGGAATGCCGCCATAAGCCACACGTTCTCCCAGCAGGGGCTTGTAGACGGCATAGTATTCATACAAGCAGGCCACCGCACCATCGATTCCAGCAAGGATGTGGTCGCTGTGATGGCGCATGAAAGGTTGTTTCCAGTTGTCTTGTCGCTGGGCAATATATTCGCCAGAACTCACATAGGGCGAGGGTTCGTCGCCCAGCATATAGTCGCTGTATCGGAACGTGTGGCCGTCATGGCATGCATCATAGTATGTGACGTCGGTCGCGAGTGCCGACAACACCACATGGCGGTTGTTTGCCTTAAGGTAGTCAAAGACCTTAGCGACGCGCTTGGGCTTGAGGCTCAGGAAAATGGGGGAAGCGATCTCAACAATGTCATAACCTCTCATCAGCGGCAAAGCCCGCTTGATGTCCATCAGGTAACGTAGCGTACCCATCAGGCCTGGTTGGCGCAGTAAGTTGATGTCGCGTTGTGTGTCCATCCAACGCGAACCGTCGGATGCCACCGTTGCCTCATGGCCCAGTAGGCGTAATTCATGGGCGAGGCAATTGTGCATGTTGCTGGCGTCTCCTGCAAATAATATCTTCATAGCGGGTGCAAAATTAGAGCAAGTCGAACACAAAAGCAAATAAAACATTTGCTTTTGTTGAGGCGCCGCCTAATTTATGGAAAATTAGAGCAAGTCGGGCGGAATGCCAAAAAAAGACAATTATTTGTGGAATCTCAAAAATAGCAGTACCTTTACACCGATTTTATTTAAGTTACTAACTCAAGTTTCTAAAGTGGCTCTGCCCCTTTAGGAAACTTGAAGATTAGGGATTAAAGATTAGATATCGTAGCTCAAGACATCGTTGACACTTTTTCTTCCCTTAGAAGTGGTGTTTAGATGTTCCTTAGAACTACTGTTAATAATAAGTTTGGACCCCCTAGGGGGTCGCGCCGCTA
>Ga0310694_10001994_pt1 | contig 21814 bp, 33 predicted proteins | sample 174DNAGHGhighgp2_FD_203884 | JGI IMG/M metagenome (GOLD analysis project Ga0310694, IMG submission 203884) | Sheep rumen microbial communities from Palmerston North, Manawatu-Wanganui, New Zealand - 1742 DNA GHGhigh gp2 (v2) (version 2) | ecosystem: Host-associated > Mammals > Digestive system... | reverse complement strand
ACATGTATCTTCTACCCAAGTCCAGTCAAAATGACCGTCGTCATAATAGACTCTACCTACCGCACGTAAATCATAGCTTCCATCATTATAAAGAACCCATAGCATTTTACCCAACATATAGTCATGCGGTTCCTTGTCTAAACTGTACCAGGTTTGTCCAGGAGTATGAAGAAACTTGGTATTTTCAGGTAAACTTTCTAACAATTTCTTATTATCTTCAACATAAGACATAATTCGTTATATTCCTAATTCATCGTTAAGCTTTCTTAACCATTTCAAAAATTTCTTCACACTTCTTATTTTCTGCATTACGTAGTGCTTTATCGTCAAGGCGTTCCTGGTTGATTTCAAGCCAGTTCATATACGGTTCAACAACACGAATCATATCATATTCATATTTTGCACCTTCTTTTAACTTGAACTGCTTAAGAACATAGTTCTTATATTCATCCATATACTTTAACGGACATTTATCAAGGAAAGTAAAATAGTCTTTGATTTCATTAAGCTTAATGCAATTACCGAAAACATAGTTATTTTCTCCATGCTGAGTAGCAAGCGTAGGATTATATACGAAATCCTTATTCTTTCTGTAGATTTCAACACAATGCTTGATTGTAGCTTCTGCCTTTTCAGTAATGTCGTTAATAATATCAAGAGCGCATGCCTTACCATAATCGGTAAGTTTGTTATCAATAATGGCTGTACCCGTAATATTAACCCAACGAATATCAGACATCGGACGACCGACAATGAATTCGCCAGTCGTATAATCCGGCTTATCTGCATCTACAGACTTAAACGTAAGTTCGTTCAATTCTTCAAAAATATCAGTACCATTAACACGGATTTTAACACGGACACACTTATTTTCTACATCGTAATAAAAATATTCCTTACGTTTCATATCTTCATTGAGAGATTCGAAAGTATGAAGATTGTAAATTTTCTTTTTTAAGAAGTTAAACATACGTTGTTCCCTTTGGTTTATACCTATAATATAATAAAAAATGCCCATTTTGTCAACGGGTAATTTCTACTTTAATAATTCTTTTATTTCCAAAATAAGTTTTTGTTTTTCTAAAATATCTAATTTTTGATATTCAGACCAACGTATTCTTTTAATACATATCCATCCAGCATCATTAAGTATTTTAGTACGTTTTTTATCATGTTTAATTATTCGTTGGTCTACATAATGCTGTTCACCATCAATTTCCAAATACTTTTTCTGTTCTGGCCAAGCAAAATCTAAAAAATATCCGTTTTGATAATAATTTTGCTTATATTCAATCTGTTCATTTTCAAATAAAGTTTTAAAATATTGTTCCGGATAACTATCACCTTTAGAATGATGATTCAATACATAAGGAACTTTTTCAGGATGTTCTATTAAATACTTTTTTCTACTTGCCGATATTTTTTGTTTTTCTTCTTCAGTATGATGTTTACCTCTCCGACTATTATGTTCTATACAACATTTTTGCAAATTTTCTTTATACTTGGGATTGTTAGGACATAATCTAATATGCCCGCCTAACTGAACACCTTTATCAAATTCTTTTCCACAATATTTACATATATGTAATTTATTTAATTTCATAATATTAAAAAAGACGTAATACTACTTTCTATTTTTATAATGGGAATGGTGGGGTTCGAACCCACGACTCACGCATTAAAAGTGCGTTTTTCTAATCCATCTGAAATACATTCCCATTTAGTTTGATTATACTGACTAGCTCTGTCAGATTAGTTGAGGTGGCTGGATTCTAACCAGCGAAATACAGGAGTCAAGGTCCTGTGCCTTAAAACAGACTTGGCGACACCTCAATAATTTCGTACTCCTGTCTGGACTTGAACCAGAAACCTATCGTTTAGGAAACGACCACTCTATTCCAGTTGAGCTACAAGAGCATTAGTACCCGGGGCGAGACTCGAACTCGCAGGTGCGGCTTAGAAGGCCGCTCGTTTAATCCTATTAACGGACTCGGGCAAAATATCGGCATACAAGGAGTCGAACCTTCCCGGACCGCCCTGGTGTTTGCTACGGGCCGGCTTATAAGACCGGTCCAAGGGAGTATGCCAATGTAGTTTGTTTAAAGTGAGTAGCTCTCTCACTGTTCGTGGACTTGGCCGGATTCGAACCGTGCGACTCCCATATTAAAAGTATGGTACTCTAAAAGACCAGCTGAGTTACAAGTCCAAAAATAGTACACTAGGTGGGCTTCGAACCCACATTTGCAGTTCCAGTTACGGCTAACGGATTAGAAGTCCGACCCGACTACTAGTGTATTTTAATTGGGGCAGAGAGATTTGAACTCCCGAATAACGATTTCAGAGACCGTTGCCTTAAACCAGACTTGGCGATACCCCAATATATAAAAAACAGTCCCTGTATTGCTACAGGAACCGTCTAATCAGATAAAGTGAAACTTATCATCTATTCGCTACCCATAGCAAAACACACAGCAACTTGCTGTTTTCTTATCTGTTTTACTTGTTTAACGAACCTTAACATTTTCTGTTATCCTTTTGATATTATATATAGTTTTTATTTTTTAATTTTCGCTATATAATATAGCAAAAACTTTTTCTTTTGTAAACCCCTAAAAGAAAATTTTTTTAGCGGTTATCGTTATCGATGATAATCTTGGATTCAGGGCAGAATACAAAATTAAACAAAGCTTCCGGGTCACGAATGAATGCACCAAGCATTGTAGCACGATAAACGCTCTGATGGTCAATATAACCCGAAATATCTTCTGTTGTTTCAGGAAGAACCAATGTAACCTGCTTGGAAGCAAAATATTCGATAACCTTAACTTTTTCAGTTTCATAACAGTCTGAAAGACCGCCATCCATACTGACAGCTACAAGCCAGTAATCCAACAATTCAGCAGGAGTTTCCAATACCTCATAACCCCAGTCATAGTTTCCGGAACCTTCTACTTCGATAGTGCAAGGTTCTACATGAAGATTCGCGTATGCGCTTGCACACGGGTAACAAATTTCATGTTGAGATGAACTATTTGTTTCAAACACACCAACTCTAAGAGTTTTCATTTTTCCTCACTTTAAATTACATAGATTGAATAAACTTCGTTTAGGTCTATATTTTCATACTTAGTTGAAAGTTCACTGTCTGGAATAATATCGAACTTTTTATACCCGTCTTTAAATTCAACTTGAACAACGGAATATGGAGTAAACTCATGTTTCTTGTCTTTAACAATATCATAAAGAACATTTAACGATGCCAACCATTCGCCGTAGTTTTTATAATATGCACGATAAACAATATTTAGCGGAGTTTCTTCACGTTGCCAAACCTTTGAATCGTCAAATCGTTTTTCAATTTCCTTATCCAAATCATAAAACATAATATACATATTTTTGGAGGCGCCAATATGACCTCCACATGAAAATTTTGTTTTACAACCGTTATCGTTAAGAACCATCAGCGGGTATGCAATGGCCTCGTCGATAACATTAAAACCTGCTTCGGCCAGTTGAGTTAAAAGTTTCATACGGTCGGAAGCACGACAACTCAGGTATCGTCTATTCTTGAAATCCACAAAAGTCTGGATTTCTGCAGTTGCATAATGAATTTCACTATCGGTCATATTTTTATCCCAATTTATCGAGCATATCGATAAGTTCAATGTTTTTTATTTTGGCCATTATACGGTCAGGTACTTTTTCGTTTTCAAAAATATAAGCAAGATTTACACAGGGCTTTCCTAGGACACACAAATAAAGGTCTTTCATTACGGACTTATTATAATATGTCCAAGTTTGATAGCACGAATCATTTATTTTTTCTTTTCCATATACGGATAGATATTTTTTACCGTCATATTCTTCAAGGATATGTATACCAAGACCGAAATTGTCCCAATTTGGATAATAAACCCTATATTCATTATTTTTAAGAAAATAGGCTATATAAACATTTTTGCTATAATTCCAACCAATCATTTTAAATTACTTTCAATCTGTAAAAGTGTTTTAATGTTACTGAGTTTACAATATGCCTTTTCACAAAGTTCTTTATTGTAATTAAACAAGTCTTCAAAATGCAAATACTTTTTTCCTTCTATAGAAAGAAATAATGACCTACTGAAATCCGTATTTTCAAATACAGTCCAATGCTCATATAACCTATCATCTATATTTTTTAGGCCACTTATTGTCCAAGACCCGGCATGGAAATTACGTGACATTTCATTAAACAGTTTTTCAAAATTGTCTAATATTGGATAACAAACACGAAATGTCTCTTTTCCGCGTTTATCTTCCAATCCAAAATATACGTCTTTAGTAACTAAAACTAGCATTTTTTAATAGACAGTTTAAATAGTTCTCTAATATTTTCATCGCCGTTAAACGACCACCGCTTATCCATAGGTGCGGTAGAACTTCTGGCTACTTGCATATTCGGTACGTCGATATACATGGTAGAACAAGTAATATTATACATGTCGTCCATCGTATCATCGTCATGTCCCTGGAATAGCGTATTCCATGTTGCCTGGTTAGTCCGTACGGCTTTTTGCGGGTCAACCTGATAAATACCTAGGTCGTCAAAAGAAATGGTCTGTGCCTTGAATGTGAGCAAATGGAGCACATCCTTTAGCCAGTTGATATTCCTTTCAATCTTCTCGTAATTCTTAAACTTATGTTCATGTCCGCGGCGAAGATCCTTATAGCCGAGGAACAGAATCTTTCTGTTCTTGATTACGTCTACATCCTTTTCTTCAAAAATACCGGCAATAAACTGAAGAACGACATTATTACCCAAAGTATCAAGAAATTCAAAATCTTCTTTTTTACTGGAATCGGTTACAGAAACACCGATACCGTTTACAAGATTTTCAGATACAATCTTCATGAAAGTATCTTTAAACGGTTTCAAATGCTGCTGGTTAACCGTAATGTTTGTAATGATTCCTTGTTTCTTCAAAAGTTCAAGGAACCAAACCAAGTCAGGATGTTCGAAAATATTTCCGCCGCCGATAGCGACTTCAGTACCAGGCTGTAAGGTTTTAATCATCGGTTCGATTCTTTTCAAATCACCGTGTTTTCCGTTAACCGTCGAACCTTCATGGCAATATTTACAACCGCCATTACATACATCCGTAATTTTAATATCAAAATTCTCACAGAACTCATAAGTCATATGGTCTGTATCGACATCTACCCAACGATTAACTCTTTTACCGTCAGAATTCATTTCGTTGATATAATAACCGGTTTCTTTTAACTTTGAACCATCTTCATAAAGAATAGTTCTATGATTACCATTTACATACTGGCCTAAAATCTTTTTGCCCTTGGTAAATAGTTCAATAACTTCATCCTGCTTCATAAACCTAAATATAGTAAAAATAAAACGGGCTGTAAACCCGTTTTATTAAACCAAGCAACCGTACTTATCGAACAGTTCGGGATGTTTATCCTTAACCCGTTCGTATTCGTTCATAAGCTGAACATAATGACGTGACGCGTCGTCCAGATAAACCATCTTCTGGTCAAGTTCGTCCTTTATAGCCTTCATCGGAATTGCTTCAAACGGAAGGAAAACAAAAGACGGACTAATATAATCCGGATGCTGTGCCTTAACAGTTGAAAGCTTTTCAAACTGTTCATTATAATGTTCACGTAATGTATTCAAACGATTATTGGCTGTTTCAAGATTAGCCTTTTTACGTTCCATACTTTCAGTTAATGTTTCTACCATATTTTCCTCACAAATTTTTATCTATGACTGTTTCTAAATATTTATTATAACAGATGACCTCATGTTTGACTAAATCTTTTGCTTTTAATTCGTCCAACAATGCCTCTGCCTTTTTCATGCTGAGAATGTTCCCGCTTTCAAATACTTCAACTGGAATACCGTTATATAATGTAGTTAATGTAAAATTCAAAAATACTACATTACTGTTAAACTTGAGCGCGAACTTCAGTCTATCACATATATCCGGATATTTATTACAATAACTCCATGTAAAATATTCGATAAGGTCGTTACCTATAACGTTTAGTTTTCCGTCATGGATATTAAACCAATTAGCTACGGCAAAACCACCACCGATTACAGTACCAATGGCAAGTAGTATCGCAATAGTTCTGATAACACTATTTTCTGACCTACTGGCTATTGTAATCAAAAATGCACTAGATACAAGAGCAATACCGAATACTCCACAGATAAAAGCCCAAAGACCGGCTTTACTTGGTTTTAACCATTCAATATTCTTCATATTAAATATTCTTTAAAATTTCGTTAGTATACTGTTCGTTTGCAAACTTACAATAATCAAAAGCATTTACATTGATAAGCTTACGTTTAATATACCAAATTTGGAAAATTGTAAAAATTCGATGTTTGCTGCTATCAAAATATATGTATTCTTTAAAATCATCATTATTAGGTTTATACATTACTTTTATCTTAAAATTGAACGTTCTTAAAAACCAAAGCCTGCATTTATACCGTTGTTCAGTGCATATTATGCAATTTTCCGGAAGGTCATCACGACGCATATATTCAAACATAACATCCAGTTTTTTAGCAAGCTTTTCAAATGCATGATCATGGATAGAAGTTAAAGTCATTGGAATCAAAACAGACAACTGAATTACCAATGTTATAAGTTTTATTACCAGATTAATAGTATCTGCTGTAGTCATTAAGGATTATCCTCCGCGTATTCTTCAGCAGTGTTATAATGTTTCCAATACGTAATATGGTGCTTTCCAGACCATGTACCCTTGCAAATAACGTTATCCTTAAGCTTTGCAAGGATCTTTTCGAGATTTTCCTTTTCGTCTACTTCCATCTTTGCAATATCCCAGCGAGGAAAGTCTTTCCATTTACGCCAGTCAAAATTATCCCATGGATTTTCGGAAGTCTTTTCAACCTTCGTAGATACATCGGACGTATGTTTAAGTTCTGCTTCTACAATCTTCATACACTAAATATAATAAAAACTAGGCACTTTGTCAATGCCTAGTTTTATTTAATATGTTATTTCAGAAATTACTTGCTACGAATGGTGAATTCAAACGGTTTTTCCTCTTCAGTCTTTTGAACTGCTGGAATCGTAATGGTCAAGAGACCGTTTTCTATAACAGCGTCGAGCTTGTCGAGATCGACCGTGTTAGGAATCTTCCATGCGCAATGCTTAGTAATCTTAATCTTTGTGATTTCGACCTGACGCTTGCTGGCTTTTTCCTCTTCAGCCTTCTTTTCATCTTCTGTCTGTTCGTCTTCTTGAAGGTCGAAAATCAAGTAATTGACTCCATCCTTGACCTGCTTTGTAAGCTTTACGTTCTTTTCGGACTTGCCAGGAATTGCCAACTTGATAATATTCGTACCATCTTCTTCGATAATCATATCTACCGGAAGAGTAATCTTCTTCATGGTTTCTTCGACAGGATTATATCCCTGCATTGTCAAGAATGGTGTGAAAAGAGAATCAAATACGTTAAATAATTCGTTCATTTTATTTATCCTTTGGGACCGGTTTCCGTGTCCCTGTTCGCTTCCATTGTTATACCGAATTCCGAACTTTCGTGAATCCGGTTTCGGCCGTCGAAGCATAACGGCCAAACTTCTCGTATTCGCTTTATTTATAATTTTATTTCGACGGTTCTTGCATTACCGCACCAGTATGTACATTGATGTCCCAATACTGCATGGCATTACGGAACCATTCTACCTGTTCCAAAGAAATCGGAGCATAACGGTGATAGTCGATACCAAGGTCAAAACCGTTAGTCTTTGCAAAGTTTCTGCCATGGATATGTCCAAACAACGTAATATACTTATCCTTTCCGAATTTCTTATCTGCTTCTACAACATAAGGGTTGATAGGCTCATGAACACAGAGATAATTCTTCTTATTCGCAGTAAATGTGTAGTAATCTACGAATTCGACATTTTCGATACCCTTGGCGAGCTTCTTGTACTTGTCGTAATCCCTACGTTCATAGTTACCGCAAACCCAGATAAGCTTCTTGAAATTCAAGTTATTGATAATTTCCTTACAACGTTCGAATTCGCCGAAATCACCGCAATGAACAACCGTGTCCTGCATGGTTACGTTCTTATTCCAGTTAGAAATCATCTCGAGATCCATTTCGTCTACATTGACAAACGGACGTCTGGAATAATTAAGAGTACGTTCCTGGCTGAAATGAGTATCGGATGTAAAATACATCGTACCCTTGCGCTTGGTGGCATCAACCGCATTCTTCAAGGTCTTATAAAGAGTAGATTCATATTTCTTTCCATTTTCCTTGAGACGGACCGCGATATATTCGTTATGTTCTGCATTTTTCGGCCAGCCAAAGAAAGTATTTGATTTCTTAAACCATTCACCAAATTCAATATTGGTAGTACGAGCAGGATGTTCCTTGCTTCTAGGAATCCAGAATACAATAGCGGTAGCCGTAGACATAGCTGTATGTTCCCACCAAGTTTGCTGACCCAAAGCATCAGTACCGATAATCTTCTGATAATTTTCATTAGTCGGAGTCAATACAGTTCCGGTAAATCCAATCTTTTCAAGAAGGTCGAAAGCTTCATATCGCCAGTCGTCGGAATAATCCTTACGAGGGCATGGTCCAGCAAGAAAAATAGAATTCTTGCATTTTTCAATTTTGTTAAATTCACCCTTAGTATTACAAGGCTTGATAATTTTGAAGGAGTAGTTATTTTTCTTTTCGTTAATCATAAAGCTAGGTACTTTATTGTTTAGGTATTCATGTATTGTTTCTTTCATACTATATTTATTTTATGTTATTACTATCTTTTGGATAATGTTGAACGGAGAGATCTAGCCTAGCAGGAATCACTAGACTAGACACAGCTATTCTACTTTTGGCATAAAGTTTCGCGTGTCAATCTGGGGGACTTATGAACACTCTTACTGGTCGGTCATCCTGTACTCAGGCTACATAGTGTTCAGCCATGGCGGCAAGTGTATAGTTTGCTAAGCTATACTCGATAATCGAATCGCCTTTAACGTATACTTCCGATTTCAAAGTATACAGCGGCTTAGCCTCTACCGATAATACCATTGGATTGGATTTCGTTCCGAGGACTAAGGCTCGAATGTCAGATTAAATATAGTAAAAAAGAAAAAGCACCTATTTTCATAGGTGCTTTAAAATTTGAATTTTTCTTTTCTTTACGGTACGTAAAGGATTGTGGGGTTATCATGGTGTATATCCATTTGTTTCATCCAGATACCCTTATTGAGACAGTGTTGATGCCAGAGCTGTTTGAAATCGTCAAAGTCTAACTTACTGACATGGATAATAGTCTTATTCTTGTCAATAACATCAACTGTAACGTCATTACAAACACCTTTAGCGAGATTTGCAAAATCATCAGCATGCTTCAAATACATACCCGTAAGGCTAAAGTGATACATAGGATCAGGGTCCGCATTTTCTTTCTTTACTTGCGGAAGCGGAGCAGTAATCTTGTTTTCAAGAACATAAGTCTGCCACGACCTGCCGAAAGCGGCTAAGTTAAACGGACGAACGATAATATGCTTACCAGATTTTGTCGGAAGCGTAAAGAAGTTTTTCTCGATATGACGCTTCTTAGCTTCTTCAAAAGTAATAGCCGAAAGATTCTGTAATGTTTCGATACACGACTTATGCGGGTCACATGCACAAATCATATTAACAATATCGGATTCGAACGGAATGTATTCCTTATCGAGGTCAACCACCCAAGTCTTGTGGTCGCCGGCATTGTTAACTGAACCGTTTGCCGAAGCAATCATGTGATATGGACTTCCAAAAGTATCGCTCTTAAGTTGCTTTACAAGCATATCGAGAGCTTCGATAGCGATACCGCGGTAAGTACGCTTATTGAGTCGAATATAGGCTCGAACGTTCTGGACCTTACAGAGAGTAACCATTTCATTCTTGAGCTCAAGAAGATGGTCTGCGGAATGAATAAGATAGTCTTTGAGAGAACGGCTATGCATGTTGCCATGATAGGCCGGATCCGGAACACCGTTAATCATCGGGTCATCCGACTGACGACGAAGAAGCTGAACATACCAAACATCGCCATCAGTTCTTTGGCCTGAAATAGTTTCTGTTAATTCAAGTTCTCTAAGATATTTTGCTACTAAATCAAAATTGTCAACCATTATTACCTCTTATTTTTAGGTTACATCGATATTCATAATTATACCATATCGTTATTGGGTGTTTCATCCTTGGTTATGATTTCTTCTTTATCAATTTCAAGCCAATTATCAGGAGTTTCCTTATAAGTAACTTTCTTCGTAACATCACCACAGCATTCAAGATAACCGAACGGTGTTTCTTGAACATGTTTCATGTTATCGACATAACGTTGAATATCTTCCTCAGGAAGTTCACCGACTGCATTTTCAAGAACGTACTTTCGCACACAGTCACGACAAAGATTAGTAATCCAACCGCCAGTAGTCCAAATGACTCGTTTACCGTCTTCAGTTCTCGGTTCTTTTCCGCATTCTGCACAAGTATACATAGAAAGGTCCATAGCGATACTTTCAAGGTTATCCTTTGTACTGAACGAAGTATAGATTCTTAAATTACCATATTTTTCTTTAATATCGGTAATATAGAATCTGGACTTTGTTTCATCGTCCCAAGTGTCATAGAGCTTGAATAATCTCGGAAGATAGCGATTCTTCCAAAGATCTTCCCAACCAGTATTATCCCAGATTTTATACTTGTTGTGCTCGATATTGTCTTTATCATTGTCATAAACATCGGTTGGATTCTGTTCCCAGAATTTACGATGTTTCAAGAACGGGTACTTCTTGAGAAGTTCCAACATCTTTTCGTCTGAAATAGGATATTTACTCATAAGATAAAATATAACAAAAAATAGGGTTGTTGCCAACCCTAAATTTTATTCACTTGCAATTTCTACAATTTTATCGTGTAATTCTTCGAATGTTTTAAAATCGATTCGGTCAATTACACGCTTACAACCGTCACCTAAGTGGTCATGAATCATATAGAACATTGGCTTTTCCAAACCTATAACGAAACGACGTTTAAGCAAAACCATTTCGATACGGTCATCATCGGTTTTTTCTTCATCATAAGAATTATAACCGAATGAATGCCTAAGTTCAAATGTTATACCAGCGTTAAAAAGTTCGTCAATCAAACCATGCACTTGGGTTTTAATCGGGTCTGTCCAGTCAACAATTTTTAAAGACATATTAGTCACCCAAAAGAACTATTCCGCCTTCAGCATTAGTAAATGATACCACCTGACCACCATGATGGTCCATAATTGCAGCATTAGTAATACCTTCAGCCGCAAGAAGTGCCATAATAACTTGATTATACTTACCAGTCTTTTCCTGTTCGATAGCCATCTTGAGGAGTGTGGTAATCAGAGAATGAAGTTTCTTTTCTTCCATAATATGTTTCCTTTTTTAAATTTTAATGGACCCGTTGGGAGTCGAACCCAAGTCTTGAATAACTTCAATATCCGTTCCTACAAGCTTTCCCTTCGAATTTACTTATTTGTCATACCTATGCCCTGAAGGTCGGCGTCAGTATAAACTAGCCTGTGATTTTCGGAAATAATAGACAGACTTAACTATTTCCTAGCCCATTTGCGGCTGGACTCTACACCCAACGGGCGAACGGTATAGGTCCAGGGTTGCTATTGATTAAGCAGCCATTGCGTATGTATTAGCAATTATTGTTTTCAGACTTTTTAACGTGTGTTTTCCCTCGTCTGAGACCACGGCTTGCAACTAATATATTCATCACCCAATCGAAACCAGGCGAGCCCAATAAATACTAGATTCCGAAATGTTCCAGGAAAAAGTCCGGTCGTTTCGGGTCAAAATGGTTAATACGGATCATTTCGAGCTTAAACTTATTCTTATTGTACATATTTACAATCTTATCATAATGTGGACCATGAACGCCCTTACGAATAAGCTCGTCGACTTCATGATATGTAAAGCCGAGCTTTTCTTCATCAGTAAGAGGCTGAAGACCGTCAATCGGAGTCTTATGAACCAGTTCTGCTGGAAGTCCGAGGTCTTCACCGATTTCAATAACTTCGCCCTTGGTCAACATGTTAATAGGAGCGAAAGAACCCATGTTATCACCGCCAATCGTACAATATCCGATTACGTCTTCCGCCCTATTGCAAGTATTGGCCATCAACCAACCATTAGTTTGTGCATTAACCATGATTTGAACAAATCGCATACGAGCCGGAACATTGGTCTTTGCGTCATAGGCCTTATCGGCACCGGGAACTAATGCGAGAGATTCCTTAACCAATGTTTCAATATCCTGGACATCATAATCAATACCAAGATGGTCTACAAGCTTATAGGATGCAGAAATATCCTTTTGGATTCCACACGGAAGCAAAATTCCATGGACATGTTCTTTGCCAAGCGCTGCAACACCGATGGCTGCAACTACAGAACTATCGACACCACCAGAGATGCCAAGAACCATATCGGTCATACCGAGCTTGTCAAAGGTTTCCTTAGTCCACTTAACTACATTTTGAGTCAATTCTTTCATAAATTTTCCTTATAGAATTAATTTTGTCTTTTTACGTTGTTAAAGATAGAAAATTATCCTATAGTGAAATGTAAAATTATTTTTTGCATTCGTTCTTTGGCTGTTCAAACCAACGGATATTCCAGAGCTGTTTTCTCAGGTCCGCCAGTGTGTTTCTTTCCTTAACAATTACACCTCCAACTAGTGTAACCCCTAAAACAGCCAGAATTGCCTTAATTACTTTATTCATTTTATTTTCCTCATAAAATTCTGGCTACAATATAGAAAAATATTTTACTTTTGTAAACTGTTCACTGACAAAAAATTTGTGAATTTATCAGCCAAAATTCCAGCATCACTTCTTTGACTAAGTTTTTCCAGAAGTGTCATTTCTTCCGGTTTCTTTTCCTTATCCTTAGATTTTTTTGTTTTCGGCTTATCATCATCGACAGTAAGCATAAACGGTTGTTCTTTTTTACGTTCATGCTCCATAAACCCGTTAATCATATTGATACGGGCATTAATATCCGCAATTTTTTGTCTAGTTTCTTCAATACGGTCGTCAAGCTCAGCCATACGTTGAGTATTTTCCTTGACACGCTTAGCACGACGATAATTGCAATTATTAGCGAATTCGTTAAAACGTTTATCAACCGTTTCTTCAATCTTATCTAATTCATTGCCATACTTGTTTTCAAATGCTGCATCGAAATAATCTTTACAGCAATCGGAAAAAAACTTATCATGTTCGTCTTCTTCGTCATCAAGATGAAAACCATTTTTTTCGAAAATATCCTTTACGTCATATAGAAACATTTAATCCCCCGGCAAGGTTTCAAGCAGACTTTCCATCTGTAAATCACCCAGAATAATTTCTGGAGTTTTTCCAGTCTTTACCTTATTGATAACCTGGAAAAACTTGGTAATGAATCTTGTTTTAAAATCATTTGTATAGGTAGTACCGAGACTTCCGCAAATAACTTCAACTTCTTTTTGACGGTCTTTAGAATATATAGAAATTTTAAAATTACTGCCGACATCAAATGTAAGGTTTACAGCATATTCGGGTGTTTCATATACACGATACATACCACGACTAACAAGTTCTTTGTATTTAATGTTGAACGAATCAAAAATCTTCATAAATTCGTCAACACTCTTTTCATATTGACGACGAATTTCTTCACGTTCTGCTGCCCAACGTTCCATCATAATAGTAGCCGAATTTTTACTGGCAAGATTAGCAATGCCACCTACGAGCTTTATATCCGGACCACCCCAAACGGTTGCAGCATAGGTTTTCTGAAAACGTTGTTCGAACTTTGTCTTTTTATTGTTAAGCATAATACAAATATAAGTAAAAGGTTGACTTTCGTCAACCTGTTATTTTAAAGGGTCTTATCAATCAGTGTTTTAAGCAAATAGTTATCCATGATTGACTTTGCATGACTATAATTTCTAGCTTTCATGAACATTTCAAAAAATTCATGTCTACTTGGCACAGTCAAGTTATCATTATTTAAAAAATACTTAGAATGTGCAATAAGAGCCATCTCGTCAACAGTTGATATGTAATAATAATCCTTTATAGTATCGGAATATGTTATTTTCATATCGTTTTTTGTATAGACGATATAATTATAATCGGGCAAACGTTCCCAACCATTAGCTTGTAGTTTTCTTCCACGCCTTGACATTTTCTTACCCATTAAGATCCGCCTTATCAAACGTATGATAGTTTTCAAACAGATTCTTGAATTCATTTACACGGTCCATTTCATCGCAGTGCGTAATTTCCAGAACCTGACTTGTAATACCGGGCATGGAAGCATGACTGAAATCCTTATCGATACGCTTCTTGAGGTCCTTGATGTCAAGGAAACCGTATTTAAATTCGCCTTGGAACTTATTCCTGTGATTCATCAAATCATCTTGAATATCGCCAGAAATATTCTTACGCTTAACTTCATCAAACCTTCCTGCACCGTGACGGGTCAAATACGGACGAGTAACATAATGAACGGTCAAATCGTCGACGAAATACAAATCCTGTTTAGAAACAGACTGAATACCAGTAATCGAAGGCGTCGTGTGAACATTCTTGGGGTCGTCGTTAAGCAACAATCCCTGTCCGTTCTCAAAAATGTATTCGTCATATCCGGACGGAATATTGGAAACAATTTTAACATGATTCAGCATGAACGTGGCATCTTGAATAAAATGCGAAAGCAATCCGTCACTTTCCCAGATTTCACGTTCAAGCTTGCTCATTTCATACTTGGCTGTAATACCGACATTCGTATAAGAATCGAAATACTTGGTATTGTAGTAACTACGGATATACTTCAAATATGTCTTTTGGTTTGTCGGAAAATTGCGAGCGAAATCAGCGAAATTCATAATGACGCTATCGCTATATCTTGCAATCGTTTCCCAAATACCCATACCGCAAGAACCGTGTTCCTGATGATACTTCTGACGATTCTCTTCAATAATCTGGTTTGCCATCATATCGAACGGAGTCGTCCAACGACAATCCTTATGCATGTATATATTGCACATAGGCAACTTCTGGGCCAGCTTTGCATATTCCTTGACGAATTGCATGGGATTGACAATAAAGTCCTTAGAGAAGTATATATCGGCTCCAAAACACATACCAGAACCGAAGTGCTTGAACGTAAATACTTCACCGTCCTTTACAACAGTATGACCACGTTGAGGACCGCCGTTTGTAAGAACATTCAGAACCTTACCAGTTGCGTTCTTTGTATAATAGGCTACAACGGTACCTTTTCCACAGTCGCCGTTATTTGCTCCAATAATGATTCTTCCCTTAGCCATCTAAACCTTCTGTGGTTAAAATTAGTTCAAGATAATTAATAGCGATTTTAATCTGGTCAACTGATAATTTATCATCCCAGACATTTTTATCTACTTTAAACACCTTTCCGTTAATAACAAGACAATTCGGTTTGTCATAGAACGGAAGGAATGAAAAAGTATGAAATTGTGGGTCGGTTTTTAAATGTGATAAATAACCAATAGTCCATTCAGCCCCGTCGAGTTTGCTGTACACGACATATTCCATTCTCTTAATTTTCTTTTGTGTTTCCCAAATACCGACAACAATATTTGCACGAGCACGATTTATAAACACTTCCGGGTTTTCTTTAAACTCTTTAAGTGCGGCCATATGTTCCTCATTGTCCTCAGGGTCAAAATGTTTCATGACTACAATATAAAAAATGGATTGACTTTCGTCAACCCATTTTGCTCATTTCACGGAAAGGAAACTTACCGGTAAGAATCTAACAGTTTTCGCCATGCTCCAGGATAATGATTCCAACCACGGTCATTAGCATATTCATGGACATGTTCTCTGTAATCATCATCTAATCTTTCGTCAGCCATTAAACGTTCGAAGAATTCATCGGTTTCTTGTCTTCGTCTACGTTCGCGTTCATCTTCTTCGTCTTCGTCTAAACTAAAACGTTCAGTTATATAATCACCAAATGTTTTAGCTACTTTATGTTTAGCCCTTTCCTCAAGCTTTTTGGTTTCTTCTTCTAGTTCTTTTGGATCTGGCTTTTTCGAGACATCCCAGGAAATAACATCGTTATGATATTCCGGGGTTTCAATATTAAACTTATTTTCATCTGGCGGGCTTTCTACCTCCCAGCGAATAACGAAATCATCTGTCATATTGCCTTCCTACGGTAAATTGGTTATTGAAAAAAGGAATAAAAATGGTCTCCAAAATCGAAGACCATTTTTTATTATCCTCTAAGATTGATTACCAAGTAATCGCACCGTCTTTGGTGGTCTTAACACCGTTGTCTTCGTTAAGAACGTTAACACCATTATTGCGACCTTCGATCGATTCGTTGATGCAGGCTTCGATTACGTTCGGCAAGGCCTGAATTGTAGCGACCTTTGCACGAGGACCGAGCAACTGACCGAAAGAATCTTCGATACGGCGCTTATAGCTGCTGTAGCTAGTAGCCCAATCATCCACAGAGATGTGGAAAATATCGAACTTCTTAGATGCTTCAGCGTAGAGCTTCTTGGTATCAACATCGGCCTGAGCCTTTGCCTCTTCACCGAGGAAGTAAGCAACCTTATTGCGAGGAAGCGTCGGATTCAACGGTTCATCGCCCATAGTGATGATAATACCCTTCTTGCCCTGCTTATCGAAGCAATCAAGCTTGGTCTGGTTAAGACCGAACAGCCATGCAGCCGAATACGATTCGTAAGCGTTTCCGCCACCGCCATGTTCCATATAAATCTTGTCGATTGCCTTAGCAATACGAACGTCAGATTCAAACTGGGAAACCTGGAGAGGTGCATCGTCGCATTCGAGGTCACCGATACCCATTACCATAAATTCGATGTCATCCTTCTTATGTTCCTTCAAAAGGTTAACCATAATCGGACCGAGTGCTTCTGCAGTACGACGACAAGCATCGCCCATAGAACCAGTAACATCGAGAGCAAGAATAACCGGCAAAGTATTCGGATGTTCTGTGCTATTCGCACATTCACGGATGACATTCTTCGGAGACATGGATTCATCCATGCGAGTTTCCCTAAACACCTGACCGCTGGTCACAAAACCCCTGCTATCTACTGCCTTTCCGACGCTGCAGGAATAGCTACGGAAAGAACCCATATCAAAACTTCCGCCACCCATTGTGACACCTCCTTATTACTTAGTTACCTTCTTGGTCTTCTTAGCCGGCTTCTTTGGTGTTTCATCTTCTTCCTCTTCGCCGGTTTCTGCATCAGGTTCAGCATCGTCATTTTCGATGGTGTTCCAGGTTGCATCGGTATCGAAGTCGAGGTTGAACATGTTGGTGAAGTCGAGGCCGTTACCAGCACCACCGCCGAATATCTGCTGCATCATGAGCATCTGACCCATGCCGCCGAACATATCGCCGCCATTACCGTTACCGTTGCCGCCCATCATGCTCTTCATGATCATGAGCTGAATCATCTTGCCCATAAGGCCCTTACCCTTAAGGCCAGCGTTTCCAAAGAGGGAAACAATCTTGCCGTACCAGAAAGCACTGCCGAGGAATACGTGACGTTCCGGAACGATTTCACGGATTTCACTGGTTTCGTAGTCGATGCACTTAATCGAACGGTCTTCGTCGCAAACACGGAGAACGCACTTCGGCTTACCGTGGTCGAGAATGACGTCACCCGGCTGAACCTTGCTGGTCGGGAGAACGAAGAACAAATCAGAAGCTTCCATGCAGAAGTTCGTGACGTTGGTCAAGCGCTTCTTCGCCATGTTATAAGTCTTGTAACCATTGCTGGTCTTGATGGCAATGCCACCGCTCATCGAAAGGGCGCAAAGACCCTTATCGATCTTGCCGAACATACCCTTGAAAGTGTTACCCATGTTGAAATCGAAATTGAACATATTGATTTTCCTTTTTTGTTTTATTGTTATTGTTTTTGTTTAAATTTTTACCATCTGATAACGTACTCTTCTGTTTCCTTATCTTCAGGTTCATAAAGTTCCCAGAAGGTTTCGTTAGGCATCGCATAGAACTGACCGTTAATACCTTTAACGACCCAATCGCCTTCTATGGCTGTATGCTCGCCGGTAGTTGTCTTGATAGTTACTCTTATTTTACTATTCTGGTTAAAGTAATCGAGCGTATAATCAGCTTCGATAAAACCTTCACCCCAGTCTAAAAGAAGAGGGAGAGTTTCTTGTGCAATTTTGACCGCTTCTACCGTAATTGGTTTCTTGCGGAATCGAGGAATTTTAACGTCTTGTGTTTCCATTTTTAATCTCTGTAGTAAATATAATAAAAAAACCGCTTTTTGTAAGCGGCTTTTTGTTAAAATTTTTTGTAAATTTTAATTAATGGTATTTAATCAAAATACGACAAAACAAGCCGCGATATGTGACTTGCTTGATGATGAAATGTCGTACTTGCGAATAATCATTTTTGTTACCTATGCATTATATATAGGAATTATTTTTTGGTTTTCGCTTTTCTGAACGAAGTTTTTCTGTCAAAACCATAAGCTTCCAGACGGGTAATGTCATCGCCTACAGGTACGATAGCATCGTCAGGTCTAGCATGAGTATCAAACCAATGTTCCAATTCCCATAATGCCATGTACGGATCTTTTGCCAGTTGAAATCGATAATCCTTCAGACATGGCCAAGAAACAACATGAATTCTCGACTGCTTGTGGTCAGGAAGTCCATAATACTTAGAAACGTCGTAGAAATGAGAAATGTATAATACAGGACCGAACTTTTCGAATATTTCATAATTCCAAAATTTTAAATCATCTGGATTTTTATAATTTATATTACGGTCATTTTTATCATACCAGGTCAAATACGACGATAACGACATTTTACGATTGTTTTCAACGATTTCATCAAATGTATAATACTTGATTGTTTTCGGATCATAGATAGCGGTTTTTTCGTATTTATCGCCAGTAAAGAAATACCATTTACCGCAAAAGCCAATCATGTTAAGAAACATGTGGGTGTAAATTTTCATATGATCATCACGCTCATGAATATAGGCGAGCTTGCCATCGAAATTTCCCAAAGATTCCATTTCACTAGGAAGCATGACATGTTCTTTAGTATTACGATGAATTACAACGTCAGATTCTGCAAACGAACCTAACGTGCAATCATAATAATCTTGGAATTTAGAAAATATTCTGAGCATATTAATCCTTAAATATCTATAATAAAATCTTCAAATGTTGTAGGAAATGAAGAACGTTCAATCTTTGGACCGGTGTAATCAACAAAATCACAGTATGTATCTCTATCACCAGGATAACCCAAAGGGTTACATATAATATGAATTACGTTTCCCTTAGAGTTAACATAGTCAGCCATACGTTTACCGTGAACATGACCACAAATCCAGTAGGTATCGTTATCGAGTTCCTCAAAGAACTTATCACCCCTAAAATAAAATACATAATTCCAAGGGTCATTACGGAAATCATGAGGAATTCCGAGTTCATAAGGAACAAAATGAGTAACGACAACTTTTGGTTTCTGAGTTACGATGTTCATCATCTTTTCATCGTAATGATTCCAAATTTTTCCTGGTTCCTGATTGAAATATCTCCAGTGTTTACCGTCGAACCAATTACGTTTCCAGTTAGTAAACGGGTCAAGTCCATACATTGGTGGTTCACACCGAAAATCACACATGCCCATGCATCCGCCGATTCCGTTAACGATATTACCGTCAAGTAAGTGAACGTTATCGAACTTAGCACAAACTTCTTTCATTGCTTCCAGTTTCTTCTCACTGGAAACAAATTGAAGATTGGATTTCGACGGTGTAGAACCACGAACAGCTAAGTCATGATTACCAAGAACCAAATAAACTTCTTTATACTTCGCAGCAATCCAAGGAATCATGCGTGAAAACGTTAGATAATCATTAGAATAATCACCGGCCAAAATAATACGGTCAACAATAGGGATATTGTAGAACTTCCACAAATAGTCCATACTGTCAATAACGACATCGGCCTTAGGGTCATCAAGTTTTATACGAGATGGCTTTACTGCATAAGGGAAATGAATATCTACATGTATATCTGATAAAACTAATGTTTTCATGGTGATTCTTTACATTCATGGATAGCATTAATGAAAGCTCCCATGTTATTTGAAATACAGGTACTTTCACCAAGCTGTATATTTTCTTGTTTCTGCCAGTTCTTTGCGTTAGTATTTACATAGATTTCAACCCAAGGATGTTTCTTCTGGTCGAAATAATCAAGCAACATGATATACGGCATATCAGAATTTGCATGATAGAAAAGTAAACCACTAAACTTGTCTTCGGCTGTAGGCAAACAACCAAACGTCATACATTCGTATTTTTCAATATATTTACGAAACATCTGTAAACGTTTCGGCAAGTATTCGATTTTTGCAATAAGCATCGTTATTTCCTCGATTAAAGTTCTGTAGGATTGACCAAGACAATCTTGACCTTTCCGCCGTAAAGTTCTATAGTTTCCTTTTTCTCTACCAAATCATCGATAAGCCAAAATTCAACAGGATCCTTAACTGTTGCATTGGCTTGTTTAAGCAATGTTTCCGATATACCCATCTGAACAAATTTAGTAAAACAGCTTACCTTAGAAATACCGAATTCACTCATCATACCGGGTTCGATTGCTCGGTCGAAATCTTCCTGCTTTAACCAACCAGTTTCAATGGCTGTCTGGACACTTGCGCTTTTTGGAATAACTCGACAATCATATCCAATATTCAACGGGTCGATACCAAGTTTAACCAACATAGAATTGACTATGTTAATATCGACATCTGCAGGCATCTTCCAGCCCCAAGTAAAGAAGTTAAAACAGACTGGTTTTTCTTCTTTAAGAAACTTTGTAATCTTCTTACAGTTTTCTTCAAGAAAATTACAGTTAAATAAATCGTCGATAATAGTATTTTCTATGTCTGTAAAAATAAAACGCATATTGCAAATATAGCAACATGCGTTAATCTTGTAAACCCTAATTACTTCAACTTATTGAAAATTATATCCATTTTCCATTTATTGAGGTATTGTAGTGTTTCACTTAACGGAGGCAATGGTTTATTCTTAAAATGTTTCTGTATATGCGACCATGCATTACCGATTCCATAACGTATTGCCATATCTTCAGATAAATGTTTTTCATTGATTACATCTGAAAATACATCAAGATAAGCATCTACATATGCCGTTATAAAATCTAAGGCTTCATCTTTATAATGCTTGTAAGATGCTCTATTTTTAAGATGATATTTATCTTCCAGCTGCATAATTATTCAGAAAGCAAATACTTACCTACGAAATACACGATCAGTCCGAGAATGATAATCGGAGCGAACATGTAGCAAAGCAGACAGATAAGGATAATCTTCGGGATATTCAAGTAATTCTTTCCTGTGCAAATGAAGTAAATGCAGAGGACAGTTGCGAGGATTAACCAGAAAGATACGATCATTTTATTCTCCTAATACGGTTGAGTTTTTTAAGCCTGCGGTTTTACAAAGAGTATCGAATACGAAAGTATTGAAATGCAAAAGACCATGTGCATAACCAATAACTTTTACAAGTATTCCATACTTTTCAAACAAATACTTTTCAATGAATAAACCGACAGCGACAGAACGGCGTTTACCAGAACGACAATGGATATACCATGTAGACTGTGACTTATT
>Ga0310694_10001992_pt1 | contig 21817 bp, 18 predicted proteins | sample 174DNAGHGhighgp2_FD_203884 | JGI IMG/M metagenome (GOLD analysis project Ga0310694, IMG submission 203884) | Sheep rumen microbial communities from Palmerston North, Manawatu-Wanganui, New Zealand - 1742 DNA GHGhigh gp2 (v2) (version 2) | ecosystem: Host-associated > Mammals > Digestive system... | reverse complement strand
CGTGTGATATCTTGATGTCACACTGGTTCCTGTCCCCAGCGTGACGCGGGCCTCAAATTTAAGAGCCACTTATTTTCAAATAAGCGTAATCTGCAAATGTTAAAAGAGACCCTCGTCATTCAGCGGGAGCCTCTTTTTCTACACAGATTTCTTCTCTGATATACGTATTTTGTATATGGCTGAATATCAGACGGTTATAACGGTTGTGTGCTAAGGAGTCGACAAGTCGACAAGTCGACAAATTGCCTTTTCAAAGTGTACATTTTCGACATAACGATTATATAATAATATATATATAATATATTATATATATATTATTATATAATTTAATTATAGCATTCTTGTCCAATATCAGTTTTATAATTTAGAACCATTAAAAACCACTATTTGTCGACTTGTCGACTATTCCTTTTTCTTAGCATTTGAATTAAGCTGGATAATATCAGACCAACGTGTTGTAGGATTAGGGCTCTTGTAGTCATGCTTGATGGCATTAGCAAATACCTCCGCCTTGCCCTTGCCGTTTTTCTGGGTATATTGCTGCGAGCCAAGAACGATGGTCTCACTACCGTGCATACGGTTAATCCTGTCTACCACTTCGTCCAGGCGCTTCATCTTCTGGAACTGCTCAGCATTGATGTCGAAGAGATCCTGCTGAATAGGGGAGTCTGCTCCGATACCCATCACGATGACACCTGCCTTCTTGTACTGATAGCCCTCGCGATAGATCTTTTTCAGCACCTCGTTAGCTGTCTGGATAATGGTGATGGTGGAACTCGTGGGCGTTATCAGGCGCTGCTCCATGAAGTTCCAGTACTGAGGCAAGTCCTCACGGAAAGCATTTGTATTCAGGAACACCCCAACGATCGAGGCCACCGTCTGCTGCTGCCTCAGCTTCTCAGCACAGCGGGCGGCATAGTTCGAGACATGCGTGCGCAGCGTTTCTATATCTCCAATCATGCCATTAAACGAACGGCTGGTGCAGATGCTCTTTTTCTTCGCCAATTCTTCATTTGGCACCACATCCTCACCATTCAGCTCCTGCCACGTGCGCACGATATTGATATTGTTGAACGTCATGCGCACCCAGTCCTTATGGTGCTGGGCAAAGTCGTAGGCGGTGTTCACACCCAATGCTTGCAGCTTGGCAGCATAACGTCTGCCTATGCCCCACACATCATCTATCGGGTAAAGCTTCAGGGCCTTGATGCGCTTCTCATCAGAATCAATCATGCAGCAGTGACGATAGCCCTGATATTTCTTCGCAAAGTGCGAGGCCATCTTCGCCAGCGTCTTGTTCGGTGCCAGGCCGATGCTCACAGGAATACCCACATATTGTTTGATTTTTTTGTGCAGTTCCTCGCCCCAGAGTTTCAAGTCCAGATGCTCCATACCATCAAGATAAACGAAGCACTCATCGATGCTATAGCGGAAGTAAGCGGGAGCCTCCTTCCTGATGATGCTCACAACTCTTCCCGTCAATTCTGAATACAGTTCATAGTTCGAGGAGAAAACGGCAATCTTATTGTTAGGGAATTGTTGTTCAAGCTGAAAATACGGTATTCCAGCCTTGATACCCATTGCCTTGGCCTCATTGCTGCGGGCTACCACGCAACCGTCATTATTGCTCAGTACCACCACTGGCTTTCCGTTCAGATCAGGACGGAAAACACGCTCGCAGCTCACGTAGCAATTGTCGCAGTCAATGATGCCGTACATGTCAGACTTTTTCTATAGTCCTGATGATGTGAATCACCACACCCCAAACCTCGAAATACTCGGGCGTATCAATCTTGAATACCGGGTATTCGTCATTGGCTGGGCGCAGCTCGATATAACCATCCTTCCTATGGGTCAGATCCAGGTACTTCATCGTGAAGCCTTCACCTCCCCACCAAGCCACAACTATCGAGCCGTCATGAGGCTGAACAGCCCTGTCTATGATCACGCGGTCACCGTCGAAGATACCCGCATCCTTCATCGAATCACCCTGAACATCGCCATAGAACGAAGCCTCGGGGTGCTTGATATAGTCACGATTAAAGTCCAGCGTCTCGTGCGCATAATCCACCGTAATGTCTGGGAATCCCGCAGCCACCTCCGCATGCACCAGCTCCAAACTACTGTCAAACACACCTTTTATGATCTTGATATTTCCCATAAATCCTACTATTTCAAAATTCTTCGCAAAGTTAAAGAATTAATGAATATATTCCAAATTATTTGGGGGGAAATTTGCAAATATCGCAGAAATGCCTTACCTTTGCAACATGACATATTGATATGATAAGCGAAATAGAAACCACCGACATCAAGGCCTCTTACACGGTAAGCCGCGTATTGTGGACCTTACTCGATACAGTCTTTGCAGGCGATAATGAAGAAGATGCGCTGAACCTCTACGATAAGGAGCTCTTAGATGATATCTTGCGCTTTGGCACTATAGCAGAAGTCGCAAGACGCAAAGGTGAACCTTACAATTCTGTGAGAACTAAAGTGGTTCAGACCCTCGATCGCCTTGAGAAAAAGATTAAATTGATTGAAATCAAAGCTCATCAGTTAAGTCATGACCTTGAAAATGCTAATTCACTCCTCAAAGTTAAAGACAAGAAGCTGAATGATCAAAAATTACAACTGATAGAGAAAATGGCTTCTATCCATCAACTGCAGGCGCAACTTTCAGAAGAGCGTAAGAATCAACAGCAATGGAATGAAAAGGAGCAAGAGTTGGAGGAACAGATTGATACACTTAAACAGAAGCTGCTTACCTCAACCTATACTATCATCGATCTGCGACGAATAAACGGAAAAAACCAGAAAAGTTTAAATAACTATAAGGTTAAGGTAGAAAAATTAAAGGAGTCCGAGGCCCAGCTGCAAAATACGGTGAATGCCCAAGATCATCAATTGAAAAATGCCCTCGCGAAACATAATGGGCCATCAGAAAGAGAGGCAGCCCTAAAGCGCAGGATTGCGTCACTTGAAAATCTTGTGGAATATTATAAGAAAGCAAAGTTCTCTTCAATCATTGAGTCCCCAGAAAACACCCCGGGTGAAGACGAAAAAGAGGCGATTTTAAGGGAATCTGATTAAAAAACTTAGTTTTTTATTGGAATTCTGGGAAAAATCGATTATCTTTGCACCATATAACCTAAGATAAATATGCCCGTAGATAAGCAAGTACTATTAAGATATAAGGTGCTGAACCGTTGTTTCAGAAACCAGTTCAGAGAATTCACCATCGACGATCTCGTTGATGAGTGCAATGCAGCGCTGCGCAAGGCAGATAAGCCCGATGTCTCCAAACGCACCATTCAGAACGATATCAACACGCTGGAGGCAGACTACGGTATCATGCTCAATGAAAACCTGAAGCGCGGACGCCAGCGGCTCTACCGCTATAGCGACACCACCTATACTCTGCCTCTGTTCCGGATGAACGACAAGGAGCGCAATAAGATCCAGGATGCCATCCGCGTACTGGAGGAATACGAGGGCGATCCCATGTACGAATGGGCGCGCTCGCTGCTGATACAAGTAGGGGCGGGGCTCTTCGACGAAGACACCTCATCAGTGGTATCTTTCCAGAGCAATCCCGATCTCGAAGGACTGATGCATTTCAGCAAGCTGCTGCAGGCCATCCTTACCAAGCGCGTGCTGAGACTAACCTACACGCCCTTTGGCAAAGACTCCTTTACCGAGCGTATCTATCCTTACTACCTCAAACAATTCAACGATCGCTGGTACCTCATTGCGCAGGCCATTGGCTATGACACCTTTGCTCATTATGCCCTAGACCGTATCGAGAGTTTCGAGGAGATGGCGCTGCCCTATAAGGAGCCCGAGATGGATTTCAATCATTATTTCGACGATGTCATTGGCGTCACCGTACCCGAGCGCTACGAGCCTGTGGATGTGATATTGCGCGTTGCCAACAACCGTTTCAACTACATCAAAACCAAGCCCCTGCACCTCTCGCAGCGCATCATCTCTGAGGAGCCAGGCTTCACCAAGATCTCCATCAACGTGAAGATCAACAACGAGCTTATCTCTCTCATCCTCTCCTTTGGCCCCGATGTCGAAGTCATCGCTCCCGCCTCTCTCCGCAAGATGATTGCTAATTCCGTCAGCGCTATGAGCTACCATTACTCCGAAGACAAATAATTAAATATATGAAGTACTACTATCCATTTGGTGAGGAATTAAAGCCTGTGGTGCAGCAGGACAGGACACCTAAGAAGGTGTTTGTGTTGGGTGTTTATGCCAGCGCGGTGCATGCTCGTTGGATAAATGGCTCTAAGATAATCTGTAATGCCTTGGCTGTAGCCAGTGAACCCCGGATTTTCTGGGATGGGAACCTCGAAGAGGCAAAGGAGATTATCAGCAAAATCAAGATTCCAAAAGAAGTGGGGACTCTAGAACCTGCTGATCCCAGATTCAATGGCCCTTCAGCAAAGGTGCTCGATGAGCATATCCTCGCACCCTTGGGCTTTACCCGTAAGGATGCCTGGCTCTGCGACTTGTTGCCTGAAACAAGGCTGAATAAGAATCAAAAGGTCTTTATTGATGATATATACAATAAAGAATATCGGGTTAAGCATAACCTGAATAAAGTAACAATCCCCAAGCGCCCTTATAATTTCTGTGATAAGGAACGCTGCAAAGAGATTATTGCAGAGTTGGAAGAGTCGAAAGCTGATATGCTGGTACTACTAGGCGATATCCCCATCAAACAGTTCCTCAATAAGGTGGCGGATGTAGATTATAAATCATTGAATGAATACAAGGAAAAGCATTATTACGGTTTCCAATCAGAGGCTGTGATTAATGGCAAAGCCTACAACATTCTTCCCTTGGCCCATCCTCGTCAGATTGGAGCCCTTGGTTTTCATAGTAGCGATTGGTTTAGACTCCATCAAGAATGGGAGAGGTTATATCGTGCAGGCATAAATCCACTAATGCTGAAAAAGCAGGGTTTATAAATTTTTAAGACAATTTTATGTAAAATTCAATGAATATGAGATTTTTTGTTTTATTATTTTGTTTGTTCTTATCAACACCTATCTTGAAAGCGCAAGGCAGTAGGGAAGGGTTCGTTGTTGTAAATTTATCCAAATCTGAGAATCAAGACATAAAATGTGATAAGACAATTATGACATTGCCAAATTATCAGATAGATGATTTGATAAAAGAGGGAAGATATGTTATAGCAACAGTCTACACAAAGTTTGGTTGTCTTATTGTTCATAAACCAAATACAGAATCTATACCACAAGTCTTTAAATATGTTCCTGCCTTTGACCTGAAAAAGACATTAAAGGACATGTTTAATGATGGCTATTCATTAAAATATTATAATCCTCAAAGAAACTATGCTATTTTTGATAAGAATCCTAAAATTACAATACAGAAATACGAAACAAGTATAGGTAAGAAAAAAATGGAAGATTTTAATTCTAAAGGACTTTATGTAATGTTGCTTAATCAGGATAATGCAGTCGTACAAAATGGCCATACTGGTAAAGGTGGAGTGGTAATGCAAAAATTCAAGGAGTTTTATGGAAATAATGCTGAGATTGAGATGTTGACAGATTATCTTGAATATGAGAAAAAGGGTTGGAGGGTAGGTAGTGTGTCTTCTAGTTATTTTAATCATAGTGATTATAATTCATATTGTATTATTTATGACAAATATTCTAATGAAGACGATTCACCTAAAGAATATTTAGGTATAATCGACACTCAGGATGAATTGGCTAAATTTATCACTGATTATAATGCTTCCGGGTATAAATTGGCAAATATATGGTGTGGATTTAAAGATAACAGTGGGGAGAAGGGCAAACGTTATAGTTCAACAGAGTCTAGTGGACTGTTTGATATCTTGGGTGGAATCGTAAATGGAGTGTCAAAACTTTCAAGTGGAAACGTTACAGATGCTCCTGTACAGAATAATATCTCTACATCAGACGAACCTATATATTCTGATTCTTCTCCATCTTCATCAGGTTCCAGTTCTTCTAAAACTACAAAGGTTAACCATGCTAACTGGAAGAGTTTGGATAATTCCTACAATGGTTATGAAGATCAATTAATAAGGATTCAAAGTTCTGGTTCAATCAACAAACAGGAAGTTCGTAATATTCAAAATAAGATGAAGGAGATTCGAAAGAAGATCTTCGAACAAAGTGGACACCAGCGAGCCGTATCAAAGTGGGAGAATTGGAATCCTTAATCTCTAAAGACAGAATGCCAGCATACAATTATCGTCAAAATATGAAGTTTATACGAACTATGCAGAAAAGCTGCACAGATAGACTGTAATTTTGCAGCTGTTTTTTAAATTAACTCGTAATACAATGGAAAAAAAGGTGACAGATAAAAGAAAAGAGCTTCTATTGAAAAACGTTCAGAACTGCATTAACAAACTGATTCGTTTGGGATATGATGATGAAATGGTAAATACTATAATGCCATTACTATATGTATTGGTGGCTCATCGTCATGGCGTACGTTTTGAAACGAAATCTCCGGAATTCAATAAGGATCATTTCCTGCAAATGCCGATTGAATATGAATTAGATCGTGCAGCATATAGGATTATTAATGGCATTGCTCGCCATTTCCCAAATCTGATTAAACGCGAATTATCCTATTGTATAATAGATTTCTATGAAGAGAATCAACATCTTTTCAAGGATTATTATACAGATATCATTGAATATTTAATAACCAAAACCATAGAGCGCGGAGGACGAGGCTCATCTGAGTATACAACGCCGTCCTATATGGTTGATTTATTGCAAAGAATCATCCTTCTGGAAAAGCCCCATGGAATCTATGATCCGTGCGCGGGCTTATGCTCCATTGCGATATCGCCTAAAATGGAAGATATAGAGTATGAGGGGCTTGAGATTAACGAGTCCATGCACTTGCTTGCTTCTATTAGATTGGATGCACATAACCGACCTTTAACAGTAAAGTGTGGTGATGTCATGACAAATTGGAATAATAATCCCAATGGCGATTGTTTGTGCTCTGATCTTCCGATGGGTGTCAAAGTGTCTATCAATAGTAGAAAGCAGTCATATCTTGATGATGAAATTATCTCAAAGTTCATTGAAACTGTAGGGTTAAATAGGGCTGTTCTTGTACTTGCTATAAATGCTTGTTCTCGCCAAAGTAATTATAAACTAAGAAAATTACTTTGCGAAAATAACTATATAGATATGGTTATAGAATTGCCTAATAGCGTTTTGTCTCATACAGGTGTTAAGCCCGTTATTCTTGTTTTAAATAAGACAAGGAAAGATAAAGATGTCAGGTTTATTTCTGCTTCAGATTGTCTGATAAATGGGGCTCATCATGAGAAGTCAATTGATATAGACACTATCTTGAAACGAATAAAAGGTGCGGACAAGACTCAGTTTGCAGCAAGTTCCTTGGATGAAATTATTGATAATGACTATAATATTTCTCCTTCTCTTTATATAAAGGAAGATATATCAATCCTTCCGGGACAGAAGTTGGTGCCATTGAATGCCATCGCTTCTTTTTATAGAGGTGAAACTGATTATTCGGATAAAACTGGACGGATTCTGGAAAGAGATATGTTTAGTGAGTCTTTATCAGAATTTAAGCTCAAAGAAGTTGTATTGAGTTCTCAGGAACTAGATACCAATAATAAATATCTGAAGCTAACAAAACCATGTGTTATCTTTAGCCATAGCTTAGGGCGTTTCTTTATTAAATATGATGATGCTCCTTTGTTTATAAGAAGAAACTATTTCTTCCCATTTGAGGTTGATACGACAAAATGTTCTTTGGAGTACTTTGTTCTTGTGATGCAAAATCCCCAGGTACTGCAGATGCTTAGTGGCACTACTATACTTCCTCATATTAGTGAATCGGAGGTGCGTAGGATTCTTGTTCCATATTTTGAAGATCTGGGAAGCCAGAAGAACCTTGTAGAAAGAGCCTATCGGGAAGTAGAAAAAGAGCTGAGGTCAAAAGTGGAAAAATTGCAGGAACTGAGTGGTAGATCTTCAGATTTACTCCATAACCTAGGTGTTACTTTTACAAGGATGGGGGCTGCTGTTGCGTTTATTCAAGAACATATGAAAGATGATGATATGGACCTCGCAAATAATCAAAGGATGAATTATTTTTCTGATGCAGAAAGACGTTTATTCCTTAATGATAAAAAAGATGATGATGAAGTTGTATTGTCGTCTCTTGCGTCTCTTGATGACAATATTCAATATGCACTTCGTCAGATTAATAGCACAGGAACTGATTTCGCTACAGTGACCCCTAATATGGATATTGTAGATATTGAGGCGGTTATTGAAGGATATTGTATGTCATGGGACAATGTCGGATACGGAACCTTTAAATTGCTACCACTTTCTTCATCTCTTAATTCATGGGGAGATACGAAGGTTAAAGTTGATGTTTCGTTACTTTATACCATGCTTGATTGTATCCTTACTAATGCCCATCAGCATGGTTTCAATCGTAAAGCGGATGATAGAAATCAAGTCTCAATAGAATTAAAGCCTGTAACAATCAATGAACAGTATATGCCAGATGATTGTAATGGTGAAGAGAAATATGTACTTCTCAGTGTTTCGAATAATGGTAAACCTCTTCCTGAAGGTTTTACACTGAAAGATTTTTTTACAAGAGGCGTTGTAGGTATTAATTCTACACAAGACGGAATAGGTGGTGATCATATTTGCAAGATTGCCCATCATTTTGGCGGAAGAGTCTCAATAGAATCATCTGAGCAGTGGTTGTCAATCAACATATTAATTCCAATGTATATTTACCCAAAGGAAACTAACTTTACAGAATATGAATACGAAAGTATATAATATTTTATGGGCGGATGACGATATAGATACGCTCGAAAAGGATGGTCCAACACGTTCTTTATTATTGAATAACGGTATCTATTTACTAGAAGGGGTGACGACTTCGGAAGAGTTAAAGAAGTCTCTCGGTATATACAAAGATAAAGTAGATGCTGTCATCATTGATGCCAATTTTAGCAGAGATGAAGTCGAATATCTGGATAAAGAGGATATAAGTGGTCTTATTCATTCGGTAACACTTGTTGAATTGTATAATATTAAACGAGATATACCATTTTATATTTATACAGGCAGAAAAACGTTTTTGTCTAATATATGTAAGAATCAAGAACTACTATATTTTTATAAACATAATCGTATTTTTCAAAAAGGTGAATTGTCTTTATTGATAGAGCATCTGATAAAAGATGTTGATCATATCCATTCAATAGAAAATATGGTAAATACCAGGTACAAGACTCTTTTTGAGATTGCACAAAATATTGATTATCAATGTAAGGAATATCTACACCAATTTCTGTTGGATGAAGCCCGAGACAGAAGCTTTGATAAAGGTGAAGATCTTTTTAATCAACTACGAGGCATTATGGAGAAGATTATGGAATGTTGTAAGAGAAATGACATTGTCCCTTCAAATATAGCTTCACTTAATAATTTCAAATCATTCTTTACCTTTATTTCGTACTTTGACAAAAATAAGAATAGGATCGTCAGTTATTGGAAAGGAAATAAAGGGTATATACCGAATGATGATGTTATGCCAAAGGCAATAGGCTATTCAATAGAAAAACTGATAGACATAATACAAGACGGTTCTCATAAATTAGAAAACTTGAATCTTGGTGTTTCAGATTATGTTCAAGAAGCTCAAACCCCTTATTTATTTAGGTCCTGTCTTTACCAAGTGATGGATGTCATCAGATGGTATGGAGATTTTAGTAATAAATTGATTAATGGGGAATATAAAAAACTACCCTATATTATAAAAACTCCATAAATTATTTGAACTATGCAGAAAACCTGCACACTTAGGCTGTAACTTTGCACCCAGAAACAATAAGATGTTTAATTTTTAACTTTTGACGATTATGGTTACAGCAGAGTATTTTGAGGATCTGAAGAAGAGCATGGCTGAGAAGAGTGTCTTGGCTCTGGTAAAGGAGTTTAATAAGCAGGTAGGGAGCCGGGCTTGGACGTCACTTCGAGGGGTGCATGACAGTGTGCTTATCGATACGCTGATAGCAAAAGGTGTGGATGTTTCTGCTATTTATGATGGGGTAGACATTAGTTTTGCGCGGAAAATCAAGCTGAATGCTGATAAAACTAAGATTATTTTTGCGTAATTGCGAAAATCTTATTATATTTGCATCACTAATTTGAAACGAAGAATATTATGGCAAGTAATCAAAATACAAATTCATCGACTATTACTGGCGATATCAAGAGCCGTATAGATAAGATATGGGATACGTTGTGGGCAGGTGGCATCACGGTGCCTGTGACTATCCTTGAACAATTGACATACCTCTTCTTCATCAAACTGCTCGACGATAAGCAGCGCCATGAAGAGGGCAATGCCATTGAATTTGGTTATGAATTGGAAAACCCGTTGTTCAAGAAGGGTGAGAAGTGGATGAACCCGGAAACTAAGCAGGAGGTTGCTTACGAAGATCTGCGATGGTCGGTGTTTAAGGGCTTCTCTGCACAGAACATGCTGCATCATGTGCGCAACAATGTGTTTGTGTTTATCAAGAGCATTGGTAAAGAGTCTGGTTCTGCCTATAGCCGTTATATGCAGGATGCTGTGTTCAGCATTCCTAAGGCAGACGTGCTGCAGTCGGTAGTAGATGATATCAGTTTGCTGAACATGGAGGATGCTGATACCATGGGCGATGTCTATGAGTATATGTTGGCTAAGATGTCGGAGAAGGGCCAGAACGGTCAGTTCCGTACACCTCGCCATATCATCCGCATGATGATCACGATGGCTGAGCCCAAGATAGATGATATTATCTGCGACCCTGCGATGGGTAGTGCAGGATTCATCATGGAGGCAGCGCGTCAGGTGTATGCCCAGAATCGAGCTACCATACAGGCTAATGAGGATGTGCGCAAACGCTATTATTCCACCATGTTTAATGGCTTTGATACTGACCAGACGATGTTGCGTATCGGTGCTATGAATATGTTGCTGCATGGTATTCCCAATCCGAATATCAAGTATCAGGATTCTCTTTCTGATGACAATAAGGACCAGAGTAAATATACACTTTGTGTAGCAAATCCGCCATTCTCCGGAAAGGTGCTAAAGGGTACTATTAGTAAGAGTCTGACTTCTATCGCCAACACGAATGCTACGGAGCTGTTGTTCCTGGCGCTGTTTGTGCGTTCACTGAAGAAAGGTGGTCGTTGTTTCTCTGTGGTACCGGATGGTGTTCTCTTTGGTAACGACAATGCCCACATGGCCATTCGTAAGGAGATCGTTGATAAGCAATATCTGCGAGCTGTCATCTCTATGCCTGCTGGCGTGTTCCAGCCTTATAGTGGTGTTTCTACAGCTATTCTTGTGTTTACCAAGACCGATGCAGGAGGTACGGATAAGGTGTGGTTCTATGAGATGCATGCTGATGGCTTTACACTGAATGCCAAGCGAACGCCTGCGAATGAGGATGACATCCCTGATTTGTTGCAGCGTTGGCAGAATCTGGAGGCTGAGAATACCCGTACCCGTAAGGACCAGAGTTTCTTCGTGCCTGTGGATGAAATCCGAAAAAATGATTACGACCTCACCTTTAATAAATACAAGGAGGTGGTTCGTGAAAAGGTTGTTTACGACGATCCCAAGGAAGTGTTTGCCCGCATCGAGGCTTTAGAGGCTGAGTTTGCTGCCAAGCAGAAGGAGTTTAAAGAGAAATATCTATAAGGCTATGGATAAAAGTAGGTGGGAATATAAAAAACTTGGAGATATCTGTACTAAACTGACAGACGGTAGTCACAATCCTCCTAAAGGGATTGAGAAGAGTGATTATCGTATGATCAGCTCTCAGAATATCTTTAACGATAAAATAGTCCTATCTGATTATAGATGTCTTTCTAAAAAGGATTTTGAGGTTGAGGATAGAAGGACGGCATTGAAGAAAGGGGATTTGCTTCTTACTATAGTTGGAGCAATAGGAAGATGTTATGTACTGAATGGTAGTGAGGGTAACCTTACCCTTCAAAGAAGTGTTGCAGCATTAACACCCAAAGATAATATATCTTCGCGTTATCTCATGTATTTTTTCATAGGCAATAACGCTAAGCTTATTGAAGAAGCACATGGGGTTGCTCAGAAGGGAATATATTTAAGGCAATTAACAAATCTAATGGTTCCAGTTCCACCCTTAGATAACCAGCAGAGGATTGTGACGGAGTTGGATTGCTTGAACGAAATGATTACTTTGAAGCAAGAGCAACTGAAAGAATTCGATAAATTCGCTCAGTCTATCTTCTATGATATGTTTGGTGGAACGGATTTCCCTAAATTTCAATTAAAGGAAGTTCTATCTAAAATTGGTTCGGGAGCAACTCCAAGTGGGGGAAGCCAAAGTTATAAGAAAGAAGGTATCAGCTTGATCCGAAGTCTTAACGTTCATAATAATGAATTTGTTTATAGGGATCTTGCATTTATAGATGATATGCAAGCGAAACAACTTAATAATGTTACGATTGAAGAGAATGATGTTCTTTTGAATATAACTGGAGCATCAGTTGCAAGGTGTTGTATTGTCCCAAATGATATTATCCCTGCAAGGGTAAATCAGCATGTAGCAATATTGCGCCCTCGGAAAGAAATGATATTAAGTTTATATTTGTGTCATTATTTGATTTCAACTGATGAACAGACAAAGTTGTTAAGTCTAAGTAAAAGCAAGGCTGCAACACGAGAAGCATTACCCAAAAATCTTTTGGAAAAATATGTAATAAAGCTTCCCCCTCTTACCCTTCAGCAGCATTTTGCAGAGAAGATCTCTGCGATTGAGGCTCAGAAGGAACTCATTAAGGCGAGCATAGCTGAAACGCAGCAATTGCTTGATAGTAGAATGGATTATTATTTTGAATAATTGGCTTATGTGGTTGTGGTTGCTTATTATGTTGATTGTCATCTTTTTGATTTGGGCTTTTGCCATAAGAAATGACGAGGCTAAAGTCAGCCTAAAGATTGCGACATACGGCTGTAATATCCAAGTAGAGAATTTACGACTGGGAAATAACTATTTCTGGGTTTATGTTGTCTTTGATAATGATTACGAACTGCAGTTCTTTGGGAATACCATAGGAGAAGTTCAATTTAAAATTTCCAAATTTTGCAAAGAGAAAGCACAGAATAGAGATGGGGTGAATTTCAAAAAAAATAATACGGACGATTGCTGTTTTGAAGTTGGTGTTGAAAAAGATGGACAAGTATTAACATATAGTCAATATGATAATCTTACCACAAGTGAAATGCGTTCAACAAAAAGGCCTATAGTTGGTTACTATCATAGTGATGGCTTTGAACCCATGTGGGGGCCTTCGGATCATCCAATAAGAGCAAAATTATGAAGAACTTCGATTACTTGAAAGAACAGTCTGGCTTCACGACGCTGTATAATCGTTGTGATTGCGCAGAGGTGTTTTGCAAGTCTGATCCCGATAAATCGGCGATAGCTTGCAGGTGTGCTTTGGAGTGGATCGTAGAACTGATCTACAGGCATAAGCACTGGGAAATAACGCCAAGGATGAGTCTCTTTGAGATGGTGACAGAAGAGAAGTTCGTGGACTTCATTAATTCTCGTGACTTGATCCAGAAGATTCACTTTGTGCGCAGTGTTGGTAATCGTGCAGCACACCAAGGAGGGGTGTCGAAGAAAGACTGCGAATACGCTGTCATCGATATCTACTATTTCATTGGCGATGTGCTGATGCTGTTGGGTTTTGTAGATCGTTATCCGAAGTTTGACAGAACGCTTCTTCCAGAGATAGCATCCCCCGTTGTGGAGCCCACAACAGAAGAAACCTCTCAACAGATTGATGATGCAGCCAAAGCAGCAAAGCCCGTGGATAAAGCTCCATCGGATGGAACGTTTGCGCATAACCCCGACCATCTCAGCGAGGCTGAAACCCGCAAGATCTATATCGATGAGATGCTGCGTGAAGCAGGCTGGGAGATTTCAGAGACAGATAACGTCATCGTCAGCGGAAAGGCTTGTGTAGAGATAGAGGTACAGGGTATGCCCACAGCTTCAGGCAAAGGCTATGCAGACTATGTACTGTTTGACACAGACGGTATGCCTCTGGCTGTTGTTGAGGCCAAGAAGACCACAGTTGATCCTGTGGTAGGCAAGGCTCAAGCACAGCTCTATGCCAAATGTCTGGAAGCCAGATTCGGTGTGATGCCAGTGGTTTATTATACCAATGGCTTCGAAACCAATATCATCGATGGTCTTGGCTATCCTGCAAGAACGGTCTATGGCTTCCATACCCGTGAGGATTTGCAAAGAATCATGCTGAAGCGTGGTCGCCAGGATATCATCGATATGGCAGCCAAGGAAGAAATCGTAGACCGTGCTTATCAGACCAGAGCTGTGAAGCGCGTATGCGAGCACTTCAATACCAAGCATCGCAGGGCATTGCTGGTAATGGCTACAGGAACAGGAAAGACCCGCGTGTCCATAGCATTAATCGAAGTGTTGTTGAGGAATAATTGGGTGAATAACGTTCTGTTCCTTGCAGATCGTACTGCTTTGGTGGAACAGGCTTTTGGTAAATTCACCACCTATCTGCCTGATGAAACCAAATGTAATCTCTGTGATCCACGCCAGCCAAGGAATTTGGATGCCAGATTACTGTTCTCTACCTATCAAACGATGATCAACCTCATCGATAAGGAGGAGAAGTCATTTAGTATAGGACGTTTCGACTTGATTATTATTGATGAGGCTCACCGTTCTGTATTCGGAAAGTATGGTGCTATCTTCGAGTATTTTGATTCCTTGTTGGTAGGTCTTACTGCCACACCTCGTGAGGAGATAGATCGCAGTACCTATAGACTGTTGGAACTGGAGGATGGTGAGCCCAATGATTATTATGAGTTTAAGGAGGCTGTGGATAATGGCCATCTGGTAAACTTTGAGGCCTATCGCTATGACTCTGACATCCTGCAGAACGGTATCAAATATAACGAGCGTTCAGAAGACGAGAAGAAACAGTTGGATACCATCTTCGAGAGAGAAGGTACTATTGAGCGTGATATAGAAAGTAATGAGATATTCCGCTATATCTATAACACGGACACCATTGACAAGGTGCTGCAAGAACTGATGGAGCAAGGCTTGCGTGTGGATAGTGGTGAGAACATTGGTAAGACCATCATCTTTGCCTATAACCATAAGCATGCAGCCAAGATTCAAAAGCGTTTTGGCGTGCTCTTCCCGGAACTTGGCCCGGATTATTGTGAGGTGATTGACTATCAGGAAACCCAGAAGAAGCATCTGCTGGATGAGTTTGAGAAGAAAGACCACAATCCTCGTATCGCTGTTAGTGTGGATATGCTGGATACAGGGATCGATGTGCCCGAGATTCTAAATCTGGTATTCTTCAAGCCTGTACACTCCAAGATTAAGTTTGAGCAGATGAAAGGTCGTGGTACCAGAACCTGCGAGAATCTGCTGGGGGTAGATAAGCATAAAGAGAAGTTCCTGATATTTGATTTCTGTAATAACTTCGATTATTTCGACGAAAATCCTCAAGGGGCTAATGCTTCGAGAGTAAAATCGCTGACGGAACGTATCTTCGATCAAAAGGCTGAAATGGCATTGCTCTTACAGAAGCATGCACATACAGATTTCGATCATCAGCTGCGTAGTGAATTCAAGGCTGAATTATGGAAACAGGTAAGTGATCTCAGCCCTAAGCGCATCTTAGTTAAGAAGCATCATGAAGAAATCCTTCCTTTCCGTGCTGAGAACTATTGGGATAATCTGAAGGAAACAGACGTGAATGTGCTGACAAAAACCATAGCGCCCTTGCTTGTGGCTTCTGGCGATGAGATGGCCATGAAGTTGGATGTGTTGGTCTATGAGTGTGAGAAAGCATTTATCCTGAAAGTATCCATTCCTACTGTCATCATCAATAAGATTACTCAGCTCTGTCTGTTCTTAAAGGTAAAGAAGAGTAATATTCCTCAGGTGCAGCAGCAGATGGCCACTCTTGATGAAGCGATGACCCAGGACTTCTGGGCGAAGGCGAATATGGAAGATATGGAGCGCGTCCGCAAGGTGCTGAGAGAACTTATGCGCTTTGCCATCGATGTGAATGATAAGAATACATACGATGTGGATATTGAGGATATCTTTGATGCACCGCGCGTAGATACGCCTCAATCTGAGAATCTCACCTATAAGCAGAAAGTGTTTGACTATCTGGCTGAGCATCGTGAGGATGAGGTGTTCCAGAAGATCTATAATATGGAGCAGCTGACCATCCAAGATGTGCATGAACTGGAGCGCATCATGTGGGAGGAACTTGGAACCAAGGAGCAGTATGAGGAATACTGTCGCAGGGAGCAAAAGATCTATGGTGGCAATGTGGCTGCATTGATACGTTCTCTATGCCAGATTGATCGTGTGAAGGCCCATCAGAAGTTCTATGAATTTATCCGCTCAGAGCAGCTGACATCTTTGCAGGAGGAATATCTTGACAGTATAATTAATTATGTATGCGTGAATGGAGATATGGAGCGTAGAACATTGGGTCAGGATCCTTATCGTGAATTCAATTGGCAGCTGGCTTTCGGGGATAAAAGAGCAAGGGTAGGTAATTATGTAGACCATCTGCATCACCTCATCGAGGGCGTACAGCCATTTACGAGGGTAGAGGAGGAGGACTATGATTATGCCCGAGCAGCAGAAGGAGAATAATTAAATACAATAGCGATATGAGAGATGCAACGAGATTAGACATCTATTTCCACGATGACAGGGCATTGTTCTTGATTCCATTGTATCAGAGGAAATACTCCTGGCAGCAGAAACATTGTCAGAGGTTGTTTGCAGACTTGGTGAAAGTGCATGAGCAGAACCTGTATAGTCATTTCTTTGGCAGTATCGTTTCTGTGAAAGCCAGTGAGACGGAGAATGATCTGTTGATTATCGATGGCCAGCAGCGTATCACCACTATATCTATCCTGATTCTGGCTGCCATCAATGCTGTGAAGAATGGTGATATGGCCTGTGAGGATAAGGAGTTTGTGGAGGATACCTATGAGAAATATTTGATTGCAAAGTATCGCAGACATGCAGAGCGTAAGATAAAACTGCGTCCCATTGATGAGGATATGACAGCTTATGATGCGCTCTTCACAAATGATCCTGATGAGATTTCGAAGTATGACAAGTCAATGATTGTTGGCAATTATAAATTCTTCTATAATCTTATCAAGTCCCCGAAGCAGTTGTCGTTTGAGGATCTGATTGAGGCGATAGAGAAACTGATCGTTATTGATATTTGTCTGGACTCTAAGGATAATCCTCAGCTTATCTTTGAAAGCCTGAACTCTTGTGGTAAGGATTTGGAGGAGGCTGATAAGGTAAGGAACTATCTGCTGATGTCGGAGAAACCCGATATTCAAGAGACGTATTATTATTCTTACTGGAGCAAGATTGAAAAGGCTACTGATGGTGAGCCTACGATGTTTATTCGTGACTATCTCACTATCAAAGAAAAGGTTATCAGTAAATTAGAAGACCTCTATTTCGACTTCAAGCAGTATGATGAGGAGCATAACATCCCACGAGAGGATCTCCTTGCTGATATGCTGAAATTTGCCCGTTTCTATAGAGAGGCGGGGAAAGGTGAGACGGAGAGTGCTAAGCTTAATAAGAAACTGAAGCAATTGGCAAGTATAGGCTCTAATGTCTGTATGCCTTTCTATATGATATTTCTGGATTATGCACGTGAGCATGAATTGAGCGAGGATGTGCAGTATCAGGTGTTTGATGTCATTGAGAATTATTGGGCTCGTCGTATTATCTGTGGATGGCCTGCAAATGTGATGGCTAAAACGTTTGCCCTGCTGCACAGTGATATCATGCGTATATATAAGGAGCATCAGAAACGAGGCAAAGAGATTGAGGTGTCGTATGCAGAGGTCATGAAGTTTGTACTCCTGAAGAAACAGGGTACTGGCGTATTCCCCTCTGATACGAATATCAAAGAGAATTTCCCGCAGAGACAGATTTACAAACTGCCATCTAGTTATCGTACCTTCCTCTTTGAGCGTATGGAGAATCTTGATAGCAAGGAGTATGACGATGCCATTATCGAGAAGATGAACGAGGGTAAGATTACCATCGAGCATATCATGCCTCAGCATCTATCACCACAATGGAAACTGGATCTTGGCCCTGAGGCAGAAGAAATAAAGGAGAGGTATCTGCATACGTTTGCGAATCTCACGCTCTCTGGCTATAATCAGGACTATAGTAACAGGGCTTATAGCGAGAAATGGGATGGATATACTTATACGAAGAAGAATCGGGATACGGGTGCTGAGACAGAGATAACGGTGTATGGATATCGGGATTCTGCCTTTAAGCTCAGCAATTATCTCAAGACGCATACCCAATGGACCGAAGCGGAGTTGAAGGAACGTGGTGAAATATTGATGAACAATTTCCTGAAGCTTTGGCCAATGATTACTTCTGCCTATGTGCCTCTGGAAAAAGAACTAGAAATAGTATCATTGGATGATGATGATATCGAGCTGACGGGTAGGAAGATTGCTGGATTCAGATTGCATGGAGAGCGTCATCCGGATATCGTTTGGAAGAACTTGCTAGTAGATGTCTGTAAGTTACTCTATAAAGAGAAACCTACGGAGATGTTGTATCTGGCTACTAAGGAGTTAAACCTGCATGCGCATTCCAATGAGAATTATAGCTACGTGGCTGATAACTGTTATATTTGGTCGTCGAATAGCACCAGGACTAAGCGCGCGATCCTATTATATATATTTAAGGAGATAGGTATTTCTCCCTCTGAGCTGGAGATAGAGCTGGTTCCCGAGAGTGATAGTGATGCCACGCTGTTTGATAATATGGATGACTATTAAGGCTAAGATATGATAGTTGCGATCATTATATTCTCAATTCTATTAGTGGTATTTCTCATATATCTCAACAATGCTTGTGGCAGGGATTTTGAGCAAGAGGAAGAGGATGCGAGAGATAAATACTACGAAAAGATATTTAAGAAAAAAGACCAATAAATTTTTGATGCATTGTAAGTATTCAATAGGTTAGTATTTTGGTGAATAAGATTGATGGTCCGCTGCACTGTTCTTAAGACTCGCTGCGCTCATATAAGCGGCAAAGCCGAGCGCGAGAGAATCGTGTGGCGGATTTTTTGATGAATATTTGGAAGTTATTCAGATTTTATGTATATTTGCACCCAAGATTATACATTGTGGTTAATATTGAGCCAAAAAGCCGTCTGAACCTCACGAAATAACCGTCCAAGTAAAATAAGTAAGATTCAGGAATACGACAGAAGGCCACTTAGCTCACGTTTTGACGTGGGCATTGGTGGTATCGTATTCCTGATAGGGTTTGCTTGGACGGTTTACCCGTGAGGTTTATCATTGATGTCCCACGTCTTTTTTAATCCACCTATGTCAAATTAAAAATTCTCACTTATGAAAACTAATTTATTCAGAAATTATGCATGGCTAGTAGAGACCATTGCAGAATCGAAGAAACTGACATTTGAAGAAATTAATGATCAATGGTTAGATTCGGAATTAAGTGAAGGCATTGAATTGTCTAAATCTACCTTCCACAGATGGAGAGTTGATATTAACAAAATCTTTGCCATTGATATAGAGTGTGAGCCAAGGACTTATAAGTATTATGTGAGAAATTTCGATGAGTTGGATTCCCATTCAATGAAACGCTGGATGTTCCAAGTTATTGCTTTTGGTAATACTCTCATTGACAACGTTGGTTTACATAAAAGGATCATTATGGAAAATATCGCTTCAAAGCAAAAGATTGTAGAGAAGCTTGTAAAAGCAATGAGGCAGAATCGAAAAGCCCTCATTGTTCATCAAAGACATGAGAGCGAGGAACCTAAAGAATCAATAATAGAACCTCATTTTATAAAGATGTATAGACTCAGACTCTATTTATTCGGGAGACTATCTGACGGATATTTATGTCCTTTTGGGATAGAAAGGATAAAAAAGATGAAGATATTAAAGGAGTCATTCGTTATGCCAGAGAGTTTTGATGTAAGAGAATATTTTAAGGATTGTTTTGGCATTGTGAAAGATAAAAGGACTCCAGCTGAACGGGTTGTGCTGAGAGCCATTGATACAGAACCCAAATATCTAAGAGATCTACCACTACATCATAGCCAGAAAGAGATCGGGGGTAATCAAGAATATAGAGATTTTGAATATTATATCAGTCCTACCAAAGATTTTATAGGGCATATCCTTTCAAGAGGTGGTCGTCTGATAGTGTTACAACCACGACATTTAGCTGAAAATATTAAGAAAATACTCTTAGATGCAGCAGAAAAGTATTAAAAAAGAGTTAAAACCGGAGGCTCTCCCACCAAATGAGAGAGCCTCCGTTTAAATTCGTGCCCAAAATCCGAAATGGAGTAAAACTAATTAATTATTAACACTAAAAAAACAAATGATGAAACAACTTAAAGAAGAACTGCCAGGCAGTACGCGTGGGGGCGCTATGACAGAGATCGCCCCGAGTATGATGAAGAGAATCAAGAAATTCTTCAGACGAAACTGTCACCATCACAAAAAACTAGAAATAACGAATCATCCGGGAGGTACCATCAATCTTTGGCTCGTGGAAAACACGAAAGAGGAAATCGCACAACTCATCTTGGAGTGTAAGGGTAACATTAACAATTCACGGCTATGAAAGACGAAACGAAATTGGAGATTATCAAAGAGTTGGCTAAAGGTAACGTGAAAATTGCACAATTAATTATTGAAGTGCAAGGAGATAATATATTCAATGAGATAAAGGATAAAGAAAACGAGGTTTCTGGCAATGGGCTTCGTCAATCGGTAATAGAATATGTAAACAGACTGATGCCAGTGGTGGCAGTAGAATATCGGGAGCAATACTCAAAGATCTGGATGGACATTCTGGAGGATGAGGCTGTGAGGTGCGTGATCTATAACCGAGGAAAACAGCAGGGAACGGTGTTTAACCGCAACCTTGTAGCGCAGATTTCAAGAATGATGGCATTGGACGGAATTATCGTCAAGGGAACAAATGATGTGATGATGGCAGAGCTGCTGGAACCTGAAAAGGGGAAGCTTCATCCTGTGAGGAATCAACTTGGCCTTGTACCAGATGACGAAAGGGTTAAAAGGGCCGTTGAAGCGGTTTTTAAACGATACGGCGTGGAAGTTCCGTGAAAGTTGAGGGTGCTGAAAAGCACCCTTTTTTGTTGGTTATCAGTTAGTTAGGTCGTGGAAGTTTCTTGTGGAACTTTCTTTTTTTTTTTCACCAAATCTTTTTTCCGAATTTTGCACTCAGAATTGTAAGTACCATTGTTTTATTTGACGTGATACATAGCGGGAGCGCCCGCACTGCTTTTTGAAATTTTTCTGTCCATATCTTTTCGATTTTGAATTTTGCGAGATCTCTGGTTCGGGAGAATAGGAGACTCTTTTTAGAGTGAAGAGTGAATAGTGAATAGTGAAGAGTGAATTGAAATAATAAACAATTAAATAATAAATAATAAACAAAAAAAGGTCGTCTTGAAGGGGGCGACGTAAAAGAAAGCTTCAATGATGAAGAAAAACTTTACAACGGTTCGTAAAAGGACCAAAGGCGTGAGAATGATTCACGAGAATCTGATTGCTGATCACCAGATTGATCGCG